>Ga0209500_10001434_pt1 | contig 17927 bp, 27 predicted proteins | sample S_140212_EF_Meta_FD_187323 | JGI IMG/M metagenome (GOLD analysis project Ga0209500, IMG submission 187323) | Freshwater microbial communities from Lake Simoncouche, Canada to study carbon cycling - S_140212_EF_MetaG (SPAdes) (version 2) | ecosystem: Environmental > Aquatic > Freshwater > Lake ... | reverse complement strand
CAGGAATAAACAATACTTTTGTTGGTTATCAAGCTGGTTTGGTAAACGGAACCGGTTTTAGAAACACCGCATTAGGTGCAAATTCACTTGCAGCAAACACATCTGGTAGATACAACACAGCTATTGGTAATGATGCGTTGCCTGCAAATACAACAAGCAACTACAGTACAGCAGTTGGTTATCAAGCTGGTTTGGTAAACACACAAGCGGCATTGGTTGCAGTTGGAGCACAAGCGCTTAAGGCAAACACTACAGGAGATTCAAATACTGCTTTAGGATATTCTGCGCTCCTTACCAATATTACTGGAAATTACAATACAGGCATTGGTCGAGAGGCGTTAACTTTAAGCACTGGAACAAATAACACGGCATTTGGTTATTTAGCTGGAAGTACAATAACTTCTGGTTCAAATAATATTGTTATTGGTTCATCAGCGGCAGCATCTTCGGCAACAGTTTCCAATGAAGCAACATGGGGTAATTCATCCCTTACAAGCAATCGCTTCTGGGGTGATTTTAAGCCCGGTGGTACTTCTGCTGGAACAAGTGGTCAGGTATTAACATCTGCTGGAGCTGGGGTTTCTTTAACTTGGACTACTCTGCCAACATTTCCAAGTGGAACAGTTGTTGGAACAACGGATACACAAACGCTGACAAACAAGCGTGTAACTCCTAGAGTAGTAACAACTACATCAAATGCAACGCCATCTATAAACACAGATACAACTGATGTTTATGGTTTAACTGCACAGGCTGTAAACATAACTTCATTTACAACCAATCTTACGGGTACACCGACTGATGGACAAAGATTGTTGATTTATATTGTAGGTACTGCAGCAAGAACTATTGCTTGGGGTGCTTCATTTGAAGCATCGACAGTGTCGTTACCAACTACAACAGTAACAACCAACCGTCTTGATGTTAGTTTTATCTGGAACGCAGCCACTTCAAAATGGCGTTGTATATCAGTTGCTTAAGGAATTAAAATGATTAAATGGACTATTACTTCACTAGAAAGTCAACCAAACACGGGGATTGTTGTTTCCGCTAAATGGCTTTGCAGTGGAATTCAAGATGGTTTTGTGGCATCAATGTCTGGAATTTCTGCTTTTCCAGAGCCTGAAAGCGACTACATTTCTTACGTTGATTTGACAGAAACCCAAGTTTTGGGGTGGGTTTGGAATGTTGGTGGTGTAGATCAAAATGCAACAGAAGCATCAGTTAATAATGCGTTACAAGAACAAATTAACCCTTTAGTGGTTCAATTACCAGTTCCTTGGCCTACTGTTGCTGAAGTAACTAATGCACCATGATGAAAGATGAAGTAACTCACGAACACATCTATGAGCGTCTACTGGCTGTAGAGTCCAAGGTAGACAACATAGAGAAGAATACAGAACACGTAATCAAAGCCTTTAACGCTGCTTCAGGTGCTTTTATGGTACTTGAATGGATCGCTAAAGCTGTGAAACCTATCATTATTATAGGTGCTTTCTTCGGGGCTATTTACTTAGCTATTGACAATAAATTTCATGGAGTAAAATAACTATGGCATTGGCAACTCTTTTAAGTGGCGTATCTGCCACAGGTGCTTCACTTGGAATTCGTACAGATGGTGCAGTACCATCTCATATACAAGTTTCAGGTATTACTATCGGTACAGTGGCTGTTCAAGGCTCTGTAGACGGTACAACATGGGCTACAATCGCTACAGCATTAACAGCTGATGGTATTGTAACGCTTGCAACACCAACACCTTATATACGAGCTAACGTAACAGCTTTTACATCAGGTTCTATTACAGTTAAAATCTTTTATTGATAGGAAAATAATTATGGTTATGCCTACACGTGGTCAGAGAACAGCTAAGAACAAGATGAAGAAGGTTATGGGTGAGTACAAAGAAGGTACTCTCCACAGCGGTAAAGGTGGCCCTGTGGTGAAGTCTCGTAACCAAGCCATTGCTATTGCCATGTCAGAAGCTAATAAAGCTAAAAAGAAGTCTAAAAAGTATTGACATTAACACTAAAGTGTGTTATTATAGTATACAAAGATATAAGGAATATTAATGGCTACGACATATCTACAGTTGGTAAACAACGTATTGATACGCTTGAGGGAAACTGAAGTATCGTCAGTTAGTGATACTCCTTATAGTTCCCTTATAGGTGTCTTTGTTAATGATGCTAAGAGAGAGATTGAGGATGCCTACGATTGGAATGTCCTCACACAGACTATTGTAATCCCAACAGTGGCTAGTACTCGTAACTATACACTGACAGGTTCAGGTCAGAGGTTCCGTACTTTAGATGTCTTAAATGATACTCAAGATGTACCTATGAGAGCTGTAGCTACTAACTGGATGAATAGACAGTATTACTTAGGTAACGTACAAAGTGCAGCTCCAGTGTACTACAACTACAGTGGTATCTCTGGTGATGATACTCAGGTAGATATTTGGCCTCGTCCAGACGGTGAGTACTCATTAAGATTTGAGTTAGTTATTCCTCAAGCTGATTTAACAACTAGTTCTGATACTTTAAAGGTTCCAGCACACTTGGTACAGATGTTAGCCTACGCTAAAGCTGTTGGTGAACGAGGTGAAGATGGTGGAACAGGGTTTAGTGAGGTTTATCAACAATATCGCTTAGCTTTGGCAGATGCTGTAGCTATTGAGCGTAACAGATATGATGAAGAAACTACTTGGGTTGATGTCTAATGGTAGCTAAAATCTTAACCACAACTGTAGCAGCTCCGGGATTCATGGGGTTGAATACACAGGATAGTTCAGTCTCTTTAGAGGCTGGCTATGCTACTGTGGCTAATAACTGTGTGATTGATAAGTTTGGACGTATTGGTGCTCGTAAGGGATGGACTACATCTCACGTTGCTAATAGTGATTTAAGCACTGCTGACGTTAAAGCTCTTGGTGAGCTAATTGATAATGCAGGTAATTCATACATTATTGCTGCTGGTAACAATAAGTTGTTTAAGTTGGTAGGTACAACATTATCATTGTTAACCTACGGAGGTGGCGGTACAGCCCCTACAATCACAGACAGTAACTGGCAGATGGCTCCGTTGAATGGTGTCTTATACCTCTATCAAGCTGGACATGATCCTTTAGTGTTTGATCCTGCAGTTAGCTCAACTACATTTAGGCGTGTATCTGAGAAGGCTGGCTATGTAGCTACAGTGTCCAATAACAACACAGTTATCAGTGCTTATGGTCGTACATGGAGTGCTAATAATGCTACAGTTAAGAGTACTATACAGTTCTCAGATTTGTTATCAGGTCATGTGTTAAGTACAGGTACAGCTGGTACATTGGATGTATCTCAAGTGTGGCCTAACGGTGCTGATGAGATTATTTCACTGGCTGCACATAATAACTTCTTGATTGTCTTTGGTCGTAGGCAGATTCTTATCTATTCTAATGCTACAGACCCTAATAATCTTACATTGTCAGATGCAATTACAGGTATTGGTTGTGTAGCTAGAGACTCAGTAGTAGCCACAGGTGGTGATGTAATCTTCTTGTCTGACTCAGGTGTACGTTCATTGATGCGTACCATTCAAGAGAAGTCAGCACCAATGAGAGACATCAGTGCCAATGTACGTGATGATATTGTCTTGGAAGTTAGTCAAGAGACTGCAGCTGATATTAAAGCCATATACTCAGATAAGGAAGCTTTTTATCTATTAACTTTACCAACTCGTCAGTTAGTGTACTGTTTTGACATGAGAGCACCACTACCCAACGGAGCTAATAGAGTTACAACATGGGATGGATTAGTTCCAACAGCTTTTAAGTATACTCGTAATAGAGACTTATTAGTGGGCAGGTCTGGTTACATTGGTAAGTATGATGGCTACAAAGACAATGCTAACACATACTTGATGAGATACTATACCAACTACTTTGACTTCCAGTCACCTACTGTAATTAAGATTATGAAAAAGGTAGGCGTAACAATTATTGGTGGCGGTGGCTATTCAATTACTTTAAAATTTGGCTTTGATTACAGTGATATTTTAAACACTAGACAGTTTGACTTAGCCAATGCTTCTATAGCTGAATACAACATAGCTGAATATAACATTGGTGAGTATGGTGGTTCAGCCTTCGACAATAAGATTATTAACATTGGTGGTTCAGGCAAAACTATTCAACTTGGCTTTGAAACCAGTGTATTTAATAAGTCAATATCCATTCAGAAACTTGATGTCTATGTTAAGACAGGGAAGACACGATAATGAGCAACTATTCAAAAGCAACTAACTTTGCAGTCAAGGATAGCCTAAATACAGGTAATCCTAGCAAGATCATTAAAGGTACTGAGATTAACACTGAGTTTGATAACATTGCTTCAGCAGTGAATTCTAAACCTGATGCTAATAACGGTGCATTAACAGGAACAGCCACTGCAGTAAACCTTACTGTCTCTGGTACTTTTACAGCAACAGTTGACGGAGGAACATACTAATGCCTGATTGGACAGACTTAATTGCCCCTCTTCTGGGCACTGCGGGTAGTATCTATAGCTCTAATCAAGCTTCTAATGCTACCACTAACGCTGCTAACGCTGCTGCACAGGCTGCACAGTTCCGTCCTGTAGGAGTTACTACAAGGTTTGGTAAGTCAGGCTTTCAATATGACCCTGCAACTGGACAGTTAACTGGTGCAGGTTATCAAGTAGCTCCTGACGTAGCTGCAATGCGTGAAGGCTTGATGGGATTAGGTGGCGTGGGTATTGGTCAAGCTCAAGCTGCACAGGCACAACAAGCCGGTATTACTAGAGCTGGTCAAGGACTATTTAACTTAGGTCAATCCTATGTTGGTCAGAATCCTCAAGCTGTAGCTCAGCAGTACATGAACCAACAACAGCAATTACTTGCTCCCGGTCGTGAACAGCAGATGGCTCAGTTGTATAACCAACAACAACAGCAAGGACGTATGGGTCTAGCTACTGGTGGTACGATGGCTGGATACACTGCAGGTGCTCCCGGCTTACAAGCTACTAATCCTACTATTGCAGCAGCAATGAATGCTCGTGCACAACAAGATGCTCAGTTGGCTGCTAATGCTCAGACTTACGGTAATCAACAAGTACAGTTTGGTCAAGGATTAATGACTGGTGGGTTGAACTTACAAGGTGCTGGTTATGGTTTGCAGACACAAGCTCTGGCTCCGTATACAAACTATATGCAGGGTGCTACTAACCTAGAGAACCAAGGCTTAAATGCTTTGACTCAAGGTTTAGGATTGGGTTCATCTATTACAGCAGGTTCTACAGCAGCGGCTAACATTCAGAATGCTGCAGCACAACAAGCAGCAGCTCTGCAGTTGCAACGTAACAACGCTGTAGTAGGTGGCTTAACAGATCCTATTAGTCAGTTAATTAGTGGTCTATCTGGAGGTAGTTCTAACTATCAACAAACAGTTAATCCATACTTTCAGAGATCTTAAGGAGAGATAATGGCTACACAGTCAATTCAAGGTTTATTTGGAGGCATGGGTACTCCTGAGGAAATGCAACGTCAAATGGTTGAGCAGAAGGCTTTGCAGTTCTCTCAGATGACTCCTCAACAACAGACATCCTATAACATCTATAAGAACACAGGTAACTTAGGTCGTGGCTTAGCTGGTGCTATGGGTGTGGACGTACAAGATCCAGCTATCAAGAGAGCTACAATGCTTCGTCAAATGGCATCACAGTTTGATACTAATACCCCTGAAGGCTTGAAGCAGATGGCTCAAGCTTTACAAGGTACAGACCCTGAGTTGGGTTATCAAATAATGCAACGTGCTCAGGCTATGGAAGAGCAACAAGCTAAAACACAAGGTGCTAAAGCTGAAGCTCAGAAGAAAGAGTTATCAGTACAACAAGAAGCTGCTTTGCGTAATGAACTAGCTGCTCTTGGCCCTAATGCAACTCAAGAGGATATTCTTAAGGCTGTAACTAAGTATGGTTCTGCTGATAAGGTTATGTCTGTATTGCAGTCAGCTGCTGATAAAGCTACTCAACGTGAACAAGCTTTACAGATGCAACGTGAGCGTCTGGATGCACAAATGGAAGCTGCTAAGGAACGTGGGGCTACAGCTAAAGAACTAGCTCAAATGCGTATTGATTCACAGCAACAAATTGCTGGAATGATGGCAGGTATTCGTCAGCAAGGAATAGATGATAAACGTGCTGATAAAGCAGCTAAAGAAGAAGCTCAGAAACAAGGTGTAGTAGCTTCCTTTGATAGTTCTTTAGAAACTCTTAGTCGCCTTGCTTCTCATCCCGGTAAATCAAGTGCTGTTGGCTTTGGAGGTACGACCTCTTCAATGATCCCCGGTACTAATGCTGCAGGTTTTGCATCACAACTAGAGACATTTAAAGCTCAGACATTCCTGCCACAAGTACAAAATCTTAAGGGTATGGGTGCATTGTCAGATGCTGAAGGTAAGCGATTGACAGCTGCCGTTGGTGCTTTAGATCAGAAGATGAAACCTGCTGAGTTTGATGCTCAGTTAAGGATTATTGAGAATGATCTTAAGAAAGCTCGTGCTCGTGTGACTGGTTCTCCTATGCCAGCAGCAGCAGTAACGGGTAAATCTGGAGCCACTACAAAAGGCACTAAATACACCATTGTTGAGGATTAATATGCCAACTTATGAGATTGAAGGTAAGAGAGTACGTACTGAAGTTCCTTTAAGTGATGCTGAAATTGATGAAATTGGTGCGTCTATTAAAGGTTCTACAGTTACAACAGCTCCTCCACCACAACGAAGTATGGGACAAGAGGTAGGAAGACAACTAGGGCTTACAGGTAGGGCTATTGTTGAAGGTGTATCAGCTCCTGTTAATGCAGTTGGTGACTTCTTAAGTGGTGCATACAATCTAGGATCTATGGCATTAGGCTCTGAAAAGCGTATGCCTACAATGTCTCAAACACAAAGTCAAGCATTAACTAAAATGGGTGTACCAGTTCCTGAGACTGGTCTTGAGAGAGCTGTACAGACAGGTGCTCAAGCAATGGCAGGTACTGGCTCTCAAGCAGCTATTGCTAAAGGTTTTGGTCAAGCTGCAGCTCCTTTGACTCAGAATTTAGCTCAACAAGTTCCTGTATCTGGTGTTGCTGGTATGGCTTCTCAAGCAATGGCTGAGAAAACTAAAGGTGAAACTGATAGTGACGTAGGTGCTACAGTGATGGGTATGTTGGCAGGTACTATTGCTGGTGGTTTGACTGGTAAAGCTATTGGTGGCGCACAAAAGATGGGTGCTAAAACTGAACCAGTACTTACCATTAATGATGTTAAACAACGTGCTCAGCGTTCATACACAGAAATGGAAGATCAAGGTGTTTTTGTTAAGCCTAAGAGTGTTTTAGATATGCTTAATGGAGCTGAAGAAAGCTTAGTTAAGAATAATTTTAACCCCAAAATGGATACTCATAAGCCTGTAGCTCAGTTGCTAGAACAACTTAGAGACATGACAGGAACTCAGCGTGTATCCTTTACTAAGCTAGAACAAATGCGTTCAGCTGCTACAGATCTTAAAACTGCTACAGAGCCTGCTACTCGTAAGTTTGCAGGTCAAGTAGTAACTAAGATTGATGATTATTTAAGTACCTTAGGTTCCGGTGATGTTATTGCTGCTAAGGGTAATGTTAGTAAAGCTGTTGAAAGTGTACAAAATGCTAGAAAAGATTGGCGAAACTTATCTCGTGCCTCTATACTTGAAGATGCTCTCAATACTGCAGAAGCTAAAGCTTTGGATCCTAAAGCTTCTCAAGGTGAGCTGATTCGTAGGCAACTTATCAATCTTGCAGCTGATAAAGACAAGATGAAATCCTTTTCCACTCGTGAACAGAATGCTATTAAGAGTGTTGCTTCCGGTGGAGCCACAGACCCGTTATTGTCATTACTTGCTAGATTTAATCCTCAGCGTAGCCAGATTACAGCAGGTGCTTTAGGTGCTGGAGCATTAGCTAATCCTGTAGCTGCAGCTTTAACTGCTTCAACAGGTTTTGGTGCTGATAAATTACAAGGTTTACTACGTAGACAGCAAACTGAAGGTTTAGTCTCTAATCTGTTGTCTGGAAATACACCAGAACCTATCCCAAGTACTGCATGGAGAGGGTTACTTTCAAGTATTCCTCAAGAGCAACAACAGTAGTATTTCCATGAAGAGGCTAATTCTAGCCCTTCTAATCCTTTTTACGAGTTTTATAGCTTCGGCTGGCTTCGACCCTAATGCAGATAGATGTGTTAGGTGGACATGGAAGTGGGCTGATGACTATAAGACTCGTATTGTCGTGTGTCTTGAATGGAAGAAAGCATATAACAAATGATTGATCCTCTAACAGCTCTAGCAGGTATACAGTCAGCAATTAGCATGGTCAAGAAGGCAGCAGGTGTTGCCAATGACCTAGGCTCACTTGCACCGATGATTGCAAAGCTATTTGATGCTAAGTCTGTAGCTACAAAGTCTATGCTTCAGGCTAAGCAGTCTGGTAAGGGTTCCAACATGGGAACTGCCATCCAGATTGAGATGGCTTTGGAGCAAGCTAGAGAATTTGAAGAAGAACTTAAGATGCTCTTCATGCAGACTGGAAAGATTGATGTCTGGAATAAGATTAAAGCTAGGCAAGCCGATATGGACTTAGCTGATGCTAAGGAACTAAGTGCTCTGAAGAAAGCTGAGAAAGCAACTAAGGAAAAAGAACAAGAGATGAATGAAATAGCTATGCTTATAGGTGGTATCTTCTTTGTTGTTTTCTTAGTGTTTATCGGTATCAATGAGTTGATGGACTTCTGTGCAACTACTAGAAGGTGTGGTAGGTGAATGAATATCAAAAGACATTTGACCTATGCTTAAAGATATTTGTCTATGGCTGTGTAGCTCTGTACTTCTTAGGCTTCCTTAAGTTTCTCCCTGATGATCTTTCAAATAAGATTGTTGCTTTATTACTCGGTAAGATAGGATTATAATATGTTTGAAATGCTAGGTGGTGGTTTACTCGGTAGTATCTTCGGAGGTCTATTCCGTATGGCTCCGGAAGTCCTTAAGTGGTTAGACAAGAAGAATGAGCGTGAGCATGAGCTGAATATGTTTCAGTTCCAATGTCAGTTAGAAGCTCAACGAGGTGCTCAGAAGCTGTCTGAGATTGGTGCTCAACGTGAAGCTGCTATTGATGTTGGTGTCATGGATGCTTTTCAGTCAGCTATTGAACAACAGACTGAGATGGTTAAGGCTGCTGGAGCTGGGTGGGTAGCCTCATTATCAGCCTCAGTACGTCCTGTAGTGACTTACTGGATTCTAGCTCTGTGGTCATTTGTGCACATCTGGTTGTCCTACAATGCTTGGGTGTCAGGGATGCCTCCACTGGATGTCTTTAAAGTCATGATGTCAGCTGACTTTGCAGCCTTGGTATCAGGTACTTTAAACTACTGGTTCCTTGACCGTACATTGTCTAAACGAGGTCTATAATGGACTTGAGTATTGCAGCTGAACTGTGTAAGAAGTTTGAAGGGTTTAGAAGTAAGCCCTACTTATGTCCTGCCAATGTAGCTACGATAGGTTATGGCAGTACTTACTACGCTAACGGTACTAAGGTAACTCTGCAGGATGCTCCCATGAGTGAGCCTGAGGCTGCAGAGCTTCTCTTGAAGGAGTTGGAACATACTTACTTGCCCGGTGTCTTGAGATACTGTCCTATTCTAGCTACTGACAACAGGAAGCTTAATGCCATCGTTGACTTCACCTACAATCTAGGTGTTGGTAGACTACAGACAAGTACCCTGAGAAGAAAGATTAATGCTCAGGAATGGGATGCAGCTAAGGAAGAACTACTCAAGTGGAACAAAGGAGGCGGTAAAGTACTTGCTGGCCTTGATAAGCGAAGGAAAGCTGAGATAGCATTGTTCTAATAATAAAGCCCCAAAGGATCACTCCTAAGGGGCTTTTTAGTTACTGTCCTAGAATAAATGCTAAAGTTATAAAGCCTATGTGTAAGTAGATAACTTGATTAGCTTCCTCTGACATATTGTTTTCATCATCCATGATATAGAGTTCATCAGCTTCTATACCAAAGACTAAGCCAGTCTTAAATTCAAAGTCTAGTATCATATTTCACATATTCCAGCGGTACAGGCCAACTGCTGAGCACCTTCTACGTTATCAGTTCCTTCAACCAGTTTATCCCAGTCAATACCTAGAGGCATATTGGCTACCATGTCGTGATACTCAAACTCAGTCATGGACTCATAAGGAGCTTGTCGATATGTCCCACCATCCATAGGTAGGAAGCTCACACCTGTAATCTCATCAAAGTTATTCCACACCCATGCTCCAACTTCAGGCCACTCATTCTCGTTCACTGAGATAGTCACTGAAGGCTTATGCTCACAGTAGTGTCGCTGGAACAGGAGCCACAAGCGCAGATGCTTAATGGCATTCAAGTCTTCACGCAGTACAGCACCCTTCTCAACTCTCATGGGGAAACTAAAGATAGTTGTGCTATCAGGTTTCATCACACAAGCCTCTGAAGGAAATCCTTGAGCCTTTAGAAAGTCAGTTAGTGGGTCTTTGTTATCAGAGCGTACACGACGAATAAAGTACTGACTATGCTGAGGGTGGATACCACTAGCAGTACCAGTAAGCTGAGAGACAGTCCCTTCTGGTTTAATGGCAGTAATGGCAGCACTGCGATTAATACCGATAGCATCAGCAAACTCAGCGTTAGTGTTAATAGCAACATTCTTCATTCCTTCCAAGATAGCAGGTAGTTCAGCACTGTCAGGATTATTCAACAGTGTATTATCCAAGATACCAGTCATAGACACACCAAGCAAACGTTCCTCTTCAGTGTTTGTCTGCCACACCTTACGCAGGTACGGGAAGTAAGTCATGGTCGATTGAAAAGTCCCCAGAATAGTAGCCAAGCGCACCTTATTCCGTAGAGTATCCACACTATCGCTGCTCCGCACAATAACAGAAGACAGATTACAAAATTGATAAGGTCTAAGGATAATCTCACTGCAAGGGTTTGTACCCCACTCTTTACCCAGTTCCCTACGTCCACTCTTAGCTGCTTGAAGTTCACTTGCATAACGATTAAAGATACCTCGCTCTCCAGAATGTGATTCATAAATGCTTGACCACTCACGCATGAACTTACCCACCTCAGGCTTCACTTCGTAGATGGCACTGTTGTTAGCCAAGGCTCGTTGACCATTACCGTCCCACCAATTACCAGCTTTAGCGTGAGCCATACGGTCATCACTCAAGTCTGACAGAGAGATCATGGCAGATCTACGAACTCCACCAACAACAACTACTTCGCCCACCTTGCAGAGGATGTCATGCGCTTCAAGCGAAGTGAGCTTACGGCCCGTTGCCCCTTTGAATTTAGCAGTGACGTAATGGAATAACGATACAAGAGGTTCAGGCCCTGACGCTCTTCCACCAAAAGTCTTAAGTCTTGCACCAGCGGGTCTAACTCCGGAGACATCCCACTTTGGAATCTCACCAGCATATAGCAAGGCAATGACTTGTCGTAAGGCTTTAGCCCATCCCTCTTTGGAGTCTTTAACATTAATGACAGTGCCACTATTGTAGAGATCAACTGGAATCTCAGGTAACTTAGATACATACTTTTGCTCCACACTAAAGCCTACACCAGTTCCACACAATAGAATATACATAGCCTCATCAAAAGCTTTGGGGTCATCAATGGGTAGGTATGAACAGTTATAACCAGCAATGTTCTGACGTTCCAGTGCATCACCAGCTGTCATGATGCTACGCATTGATGGCATCACTTCAAGGTTAGTCACAGCAGACTGCAACTCATCACGTAGTGGTTGTGTCAGTGTGTAGTCATGCTTTTCTTTCAAGTGCTTGGTCATGAAGTCAAAGTAACGATTCACAGTCTCAGGCCAGTGCTCTCTCCGACCTTTATCATCCAAGTAGCGAGAGTAGCGACTCTTGCCAATGTATTCTTGGTATGGTGTCATAGTTGTTGTCATCTTAGTCTAGTTCCTTTATTAAATATTCTTGTTTCTTCTCAATCACATCATCAAATCTTTCGACAAGGTCATCACTCTGGAGTCCTAGCAGTTCCACGAGTGTGACCTCATCTAAACGCTTGAGAGCCTCTTTCAGTTCTTCAAATGTTATTGCGTTCACGTTTAGTAATCTCTCTGTCAATGTACCACTTAGCCTTCTTCAGGTCTTCAATGGCATCTAGCTTAAGGTCACAACGCCAGATGTACTTGATTGCATTACCTAAGTTAAAGCCCATGTGCTCAGTAACTTGGATACATTCAATACCTGAGGGATGTTCAGTGTAATGGAAAGGTTTATTTACCACATCAGTTTCTTTCTTGCAGTCAACCCACTCTTTAATGGCTTCACTTAAAGGCTTAGAAGCTTCTCTGATGAAAATGTTACGGTTAACCCACTTGTCGTAGCCTTCACAATCATTACAGGGATGTATTTTACCGTCTAGTTCACTATAAAAGCAAGTACTACATTTACGCTCAACCATATTTCCTCCCTAGATATTCAACACTTAAAAACATTTCATCGAAGTGACCATCCTGTACTTCATTCATCATTAGTAAGCCCCTCCAGTGTCTATTGCTTAGTTGATCCATATAACTTTCATCGTGGAGATAGTAAGAGCCAACGATGATAGCACAAATAGGCTTGCCATCAGCCCGCTTACCATAGGCAATTTGTTTACCTTGTTGATGTCCAGCAACACAAGACATGTGAAGCTTGTTAATAATAGCACTAGCAGCACCAGCTGGCCTTCCCATCGCACCCACAGGCCAGTAATGATTAAAGCCAACACCATTAATAAACACAGGATGGAGGAAACTGTGAACTTCCCAATCTTTCTCATACTCAAGATCCTTTGTAGATATTAAGCCTTCCAATGTAGGATTATTGTTAATAGCCCTATCAATCCTGTTCTCATGGTTCCCTAAAGTCATCACCATACGAGGCTTGTACACCTTGTGCTTAGATTCCTTCTGAGACTTTTGAAGTTCTCTCAAAGGAGCCAACAATAACTTCATGGCCTCCTTAGCAGATTCAATGTCCTTCTTGTAACGTAGACCTTCAAAGTACTTACTTCCCTTGATGTCGTGAGTGCTAAGGCTTGGCATATCTGCAAAGTCACCTATGTTAATCACTACATCAGGTTTGTAATCGACAATAGCTTTACCAGCCCATGTCAAGTGCTCTAAAGGTACACCCTCTTTAATCTGACAGTCCGGGATTACTAAGATTTTCAATATCATCTCCTTCAACTGTTAGTCTCTCACCTTCACGTATCATAGATTTAAAAGTTTCTAGGATACCGAAGGATATAAGTGATTGAGCTTCATCGTGAGTTAAGTCAAACTGATATGAGGCACTACCATCCTCATGTTCTTTAATCAGATTCACGTTCATTCTCAGCCTCCTTCAAGAATTCTTCAGCATCACCAGAGAACATAAAGTATCCTAGTACAACTGCAATGGCTGCATTGACTTTCAAGTTCTCAGCAATGTCCTCAGGATGAGAACTCCATCCTCCATTGATAGTATTCAAGTAAGTTTCTTTAAGTTTCTCCACAAGAATAACATCTGTAAAGTCTTCCCATACACTACGAAGTTCTTTAGACTTTTCTAAAGCTTCAATAAGATTAGCTAACATAATCAATTACCTCTTTCCTTTAACCATGACAGTGGAATATCTTTATCGGCATACTTGAATCCATGCTTAATGCACCAATCCCCGTATGTAGTTTGACTTAACTTTGAAAGCTTAGACCTAGAATTACTGAAGACAAATCTAATATCAAGTTCAGGATGTTGTTCCTTCACCATCAAGTGTTTCTGTCTATCAGCAGTCACAAACCTGCCTTTACTCTCAATGATAATACCGTTACTCAGTAGTAAGAAATCAGGAGTGTATGTACGTTTCTTCTCAGGCTGCGTATATGCAATCACTAGCTTCTCATACTCAAATGGAACTCCTAAAGCTATAAGGTTATCAGCTATCTTGTCTTCTAAGCCAGATCTAAAGCCATGCTTTAAAGCTACTTGTCTGACAGACAGAGGCTTCTTACGCTTAGGCTTCATTGTAATCCTTTGTTAAATAATACTGATGTAAGAAAGCTCCAAAAGTATCTACAAACTCTTCCTCATGGTTTAGCTTACCCATTGTAAACAGGATGGCATGAACTAACTCATGGTAGAAGGTCTGCTCAGTAGACTGCTTGTTCATGTCTGTACGAATACTAATAGTTTGCTTCTCAGGATCACATTTACCCATGTCTTCCATGTGAGCTACATACATTACATTCCAGACTGAACCTGCGAGACTGAAGGTGGTTGCCACATCTGGTTTGGTTCTCTTCTTAGCCATAGTAGCTTTCCATTTTCCAATACCCTGTCAGTATTGTCGTCATAAGCTTTGATACAAGCTGCATATAATTCCTCTTCGGTTTTACAATCTTTGAGAATCTTATCAGCCTTTACAGGGCCAATACCACGTATACCTTCAATGTTATCAACTCTGTCACCTGTCAGTATCTGTTTATAGAAACTGTACAAGCCTTCAAACTCAGTAACATAATACTCCTCATCCTTTACAGGATTATAGTGCCACCCCGGTAACTGATCTAGATCCTTGTCAACGTGGACGATCCAGTAGTTACCTTTAGTGGACGCTATGCCTACAGAGTCATCAGCCTCTTCGTTCTCAGACATCTTAGCACCGAGCTTCATGAGATGTTTGCGAAGAGCCTCATAATGTTTAGGCTTGGGAGCATCTTTGCGGTTGCCCTTGTAAGGAACAGTGGTAGCTATCTCAAATCTAAAGTTAGTTTTACCTGTAATCCAAGCTCTGTAGTCATCACACTTCAGACGCATATAGATGATGTCGGTAAACCACTCTGTGAGTCGATTTAGTGCCCACCGTTCCTCTTCTTCCTCACATGAGAAGCCCACCTTGTATACTAAAAAGTCAGCATCCACGATGGCTTCTACAGGTTTATCCTGTTTAGAGGATGTCATCAGCAGTTTCTTGTTCTTCCTCGCCCTCAGGAGAGTAAACCTTCAACTCAGTGATAATGAGTTTCTTGATTGAGGGTGCAGCACCAAACTTAGCTGACATCTTGTGACGGTATGAACTGATAACAGCGTGACACTTAGTGCCGTTACCCATCATGGCAATGTCTACAGGATTACCTTCCTCATCCACAGGTGTGAACAAGTAAGTTGACTTAGCAACAATGAAGTTACCCATGCTCTCTTTGTTCTTGATGTTGATGCCAAGCTCTTTAAGCTTCTCACAAGCTGCATCACTCAAGTTACCAATGGTACATTCGTACTTCTTGTTGTCTTCGTTAAACTTAGTGTTAAAGGTGTTCATCCAGTTACTCCAGAAGATTTCACCAGCAACTTTAACGGGTTTCAGTGTATCAATACTCATTTCATTTTCCTTTAACTATCAATGCAGCTCTTGAGATGACGGGTGAGCTGTATTACCCAATACTAGATCTTCTAAGTGCATAAGTGCTGATAATAGCACAGTATACACCTCTTCAAGGTCTAGATCCTCTCCTATCTTAATCTTGAAAGTTTTCCCTTCAACACTAAATAGAATCTGATTCTTATCAATGTTCATACTAGAAAGTACACTCACACGGTTTATCTACTCCCTCATCTTCATAAGTTTCAATAAGCTTGCGAACACGAGCAAAGAATGTTCTTGCATCTTCATGCTCACTGGCTTCAATTCCAGCTTGTTTCATCTTAGCAAACTGTGTTTCAAGTTCTTCAAGATAGTCATTACGCATGATAGAGTAACCAATCTTTTCTTCAGCTTGCTTAGCCTTTTCCCAAATATCAGGACGGGTGCAATAGACAATATACCAATGCTGTTTACCTGCCTTCAAACAACCAGTACAGTTGGCGTGTTTAAAGTTAGTGTAAGCCAATGGACGTTCAATTCCAACATCCTTTGTTGAATTATACTTTAAATCAGGCCATAAAGCCAAGGGATAATCTGATTTGTATCCTTGACCACCTAAGATAGAAGCTCTACGCTGAACACGGTGCATCTCATTCTTATCAAAACCATAGTAAATTATACAATTCTTATCTGCAAAGTTAGCTTTGAGATAATCATTAAATGGTTTGGTCTTTAGAAGCGAAGTACAAATAGCCATTCCCGTGGCTCCTTTAAATGACTTTGTATTTACGCTTACATCAAACTGATCCATTGTATCCCACTTAGGATGGTTAGCATAAATAATTGGTATACCCAAGTACGCTGCTACCTCGTCTTTAAACCTTTTTATGTCCTGATGCTCTACAAAAGGACTGATGTCATGGTTAAGTAATATAACATTTTCTTTACCATATCGAGCAACTACATTAAGAGCAACCACAGCACTACTGTGACCACCACTATAACATACAATATGCTTTAACGGTTTAAACATTTCTAGTTGAGTCATGTTCAAAATTCCTAAAGAATGCCCTTACAGCATAAGATTTTATAAAAGCTACAACAGTGTTTATAGCCACCAATATAACATTTGCATTGATTGTTGCCTCAATATCTAAGATAGGAAAAACAATAAGATTTGATATGAAAATCAAAACTGTTCCTACAGCTACTTGTGTAAAAGCTTCAATTAAATTAATGTGTTTCACGCCAGTTTTTACCAACTTTGTACTCCCCGTCTAGTGGACAACGAAGCTTAAAATGTAACCCAGCTTCAACAATACTTTGCTTTGCAGCCTCACCTACTATTGTAGCATATATTTTAGGAACTTCAAGCTGAAATTCATCATGGACATTAGCTACTAGCTTCACAGGCCACTTGTTAGCCTTAGTCTTATCGTGAAATAATACTAAAGCTTTCTTCATTACGATTGCACCTGCACCTTGAAGGAGGGAATTAAGAGCTGCGTGTTCTGAGCGCACCCATATCTTACGACCATCAAGCCCCGGTACAAAGCCCTTACCCGCATATCTACTAACCGTATTTCTAAGACGTTGTAGGGCTGGTGTGTTCGCAAGAAAGGAGTCAATAAGTTTCTGTCCCGCTTTAGCATTACCACCGACAATGGAACCAATCTTAGCTGGCCCTGCACCGTATAGGAATGCGTAAATAAAGGTCTTCGCTTGATCCCTTGTTTGCAACCCTGCAGCTTTCTGGTTCTGGGTGTGTACATCAGTTCCATCCTTCGATGATCCTTCAGTGACTGTCTTAACATATTCATCATCTTTCATGTAATGTGCAAGCATACGCAGCTCAAGGCCACTAGCGTCACAACCAACCAATACATTACCTGTTTCCACAGTCCAACACTCTCTGCACTCAGGGCCATATATACTTCCAACATTAGGAATCTGTGCCATGTTAGGAGTACTGTGTGTCATCCTACCAGTTACAGCTCCGTTCGTTATAACCTTACCATGAACTCTACCGTCCTTACCTACAGCCTCTAGCCAGCTTTCAATCTGAGCTACACGTTTCTGTAGCATCAAGTATTCAGCAATCATCTGAGCCTCAGGAATGTTAACGACCTTAGCAAGTACAGACTCATCGACAATAGCCTGACCCTTCTCAGTGAACACTTTAGGTTTCCATCCAAGCTCCATCAACTTCTCTCCGATTTGCTTCCTACTTCCGGGATTGAAAGTATCAATGCAGTCTTTGATGGGCTTTCCACTTGTTTTGTGGAACCTTTGTGTGATGACTGGAGGCCATCTCTCTTGCATCTGTTCATAGATTCCTGCCATCTTTCCCTTGATGTCAGCAAGTAGACAGGTTGTATAGGCTTGATCGAGTTTGAATCCATGGCGTTCCTGTTCAGCAATTATAGCTGCTACCTTATGTTCAAGAGTAAGGCTTTCTT
>Ga0209500_10001433_pt1 | contig 17931 bp, 25 predicted proteins | sample S_140212_EF_Meta_FD_187323 | JGI IMG/M metagenome (GOLD analysis project Ga0209500, IMG submission 187323) | Freshwater microbial communities from Lake Simoncouche, Canada to study carbon cycling - S_140212_EF_MetaG (SPAdes) (version 2) | ecosystem: Environmental > Aquatic > Freshwater > Lake ... | reverse complement strand
AAGAAAGGTGGTGGGTGTGACTTTTGTAGTCACCAATGTGAAACTGGTAGTAGTGCATATATTCCGCTTTTTAACCACCCTTTGAAGGAATTGCCAGCAGGAGAAGGGTTAACTCTTTTCGGTTGGGTAGCAACTCCCGACCTAGCTGGATTCCATAATATCAAACTAATTCTACTTTGTAAACTTAAATAAATTGATTGTTGGTTATTTCATTTGTTGGTTTTCTGCCAAACAAACGAATAGCCTGTGCGTTCATAGAAGCATATTCAGACTTAGTGAAGATGCCTTTAGCGTTCCTAATGTCAAAAGGGTTTAGCAGATCACGAGGCTCTTCAACCTTTTCAGCCTCAATCATGTGTGGCTCTAAAGTGTACTGAGAAACCCAAGAACGACCCATCTTAATTTTCCCAATTTTTAGTTTCTTCTTGTAGCTCATTTTTGTGCAACAAGCTGCAATAGATAGTCTTGGTATGCCTGTTAAATCCTCTATTTGGTAGGAAGTAAGTGGGCCGTTTTGCAATGCTCTGATAACTGCTTCTTGGGTCATTTGTAAAGGTTCTCTAGGTTGATTGGGCGGTTTAGATGGAGTTCTAGCGTTCTAGCAAGCAAAGCTGTTACAGCCGCATCAAAGTCCTCTGGTTCGGTTGTATAAGCATCTGCCATTGTTTGAGAGTACCCAAGCAAGGCTTCAGCGCATCTTTTTTCAAGTATTTCAGTTTTCATGCTCAGAATATTACTGTTGTTTTTATGCTTGTCTATTAGGGTTTATCCTAGTATAAAAAGATAAAAAGGTGTGGCACATTATGGGTGTGGGCAAACAGTAACCCACGCTTAACAGGAGTAAATATGCCGATTCTTAATGGAAAAAAGGTTGTAGACCTAGAAGTAGATGGAGTGGTTAGCGGAGATTATCCAGATTTCTGTGATGCCTACTTTTCAAATGGATGCTATGAAGATGGAACACCATTGACAGAAGATGAGTTAAACAAGCTCACCGATCTGGCGGGTGATGTTCTGTGGGAGATGGCTTTCGATAGTCTCACATGAAAACACTATTTCAATTCTTTGTGTCAGAGTTCTCAGACATACACTACTGCCCCTATTGCTTGGCAATCAAAGGGGATAAAATAGTTTGCTGCCAAGAAGCAGACTTTATCGAGTTCAGGGATTTATATCCTGAACAACAAAAAGAGATTATTCAACAAGAGTTAAATGAAAATCAAAGGAGTTAATATGTCAATAGAAGCATTACTGAAAAAGAACGTCAACGAACACGTTGAGAAGAAAAACGGCTTATCCTACCTATCATGGGCTTGGGCATGGGCAGAGGCTCTCAGAGCTGATCCTACCGCTACCTACAAGGTAGAGATGTTTGGCGACAAGTGTTTCATGGACATTAACGGCACAGCAATGGTGTTCGTTACCGCTACCATGTTTGGCAAACCAATGACCTGTCAATTGCCTGTGATGGACTACAGAAACAAGGCCATACCCAACCCTGATGCTTTTGCGGTCAACACAGCAATCATGCGGTGCATGACCAAAGCCCTGGCACTACATGGACTCGGGATGTATTTGTATAGCGGTGAAGACTTGCCTGAAGAGGGTGACAAGCATGAAAAGGTCATCATCAGCCCAACCCAAGGTGCACAAGATAACATCCCTATTGATGAACTAAGGTATCTTGAAGAAGTGGCAATAGAATTGATTGCCATGTGTGAGCAAGGTGATCCAAGGGAAGCCTTGGTTAAGTTGGATGAAGAGAACCTAGATAACGAGCAAAAGATCGCCTTGTGGACTCTTCTTCCCAGTAAAGTAAGAAGTGCGTTAAAGAAAGCGAAGGAAATGTAATGGAAAAGAAGGATAACAGTGGCGTTTTGTTTAAGAACGACAAAAAAGAGTCAGAGAAACATCCCGATTACAAAGGGAACATTACTGTAGGCGGTCAGGATTACTGGTTATCTGCATGGATTAAAGAGGGCAAGTCAGGCAAATTCATGGGTTTAGCAGTATCACCCAAAGAAGACTATCAGCCCAAACAAGCCCCTAAGAAGGTTAGTTTTGAAGATTCAGACGATATGCCCTTTTAGTATGGTATATTAGCTACATACCATTCCAAAGGAGAAGTTATGAAGGTATGTCGTGAATGCAATCAAGAAAAGCCTTTATGTGCATTTTATAAACATTCAAAGATGGCTGACGGGCATTTAAACAAGTGCGCTGAATGCGTTAAGGATAGAGTAAAAAAACACAGAAATGCGAACATTGAAAAGGTCAGGCAGTATGATAAACAAAGAGCGAATCTTCCGCATAGAACAGAAGCAAGAGCTAATTATCAGAAAACCGATCAAGGTAAAATTTCAAGGAAAAAAGCAACCGAATCGTATAGAAAAAGGTATCCATTAAAGTATGCAGCTCATGTAATAACACGAAATTACATACGAGATGGAAAACTTAAAGTAGCCGATTCATGCTCAATTTGCGAATCAACAATGTTAGTTCAGGCGCATCACGATGACTACACAAAACCTCTGGAAGTTAGATGGCTTTGTCTTAAATGCCACCATCTATGGCACAGAGAAAATAAGCCAATTTATGAGTAATTCTGCCTTTTTGAGTTAATATAAACCCGAGGGGAGAGCTGTGCAAAGGATTTTCCTAGCTTGCAGACGAGCAGTTTTCCCCTCACCCAATAGGAGTTAATAATGAGAGATATTTTTAATAACATGAAAGATTCGATGGAGAGATTCTTTGGTACTGAACCATTTAAGTTGGTCAGAAACCAAGACCCCACAACGAGCCATCAAGCGGCTCAAGCAGTTGATACCACCAAGCTAGAAAGTCTTGTCTACGAGGCTATAAAGGGCTTTCCTGACGGGTGTATCTCAGACGAGATACTAGCCATGTATCCAAACTACCCATATTCTTCTATAACAGCAAGGTATCGTGCTTTGTTAGACAAGGATTTGATTGAAGTTTCGGGGGTCAAACGAGGTCGGTTTGGCAGAAATCAACGAATTATGAAGGCCAAGTAATGCTAGAAAAACCACCGCATTCCAAGATTAGTTATCCATCGGTAGCAACAAAAGACTTTAAATGGGAGTCTGGATCAGATGTCCAGGCACTTTGGAGAAAACATGGATGGAGTCCACCAAGCGAGAAGATGCTGCCACCACCACCCGAGAAAGTAATGGAATTAAGGAGAGTGAGATGATTGAAACATTAAAACTAGCTCTTGAGGCTCTTAAATCTGTTGAGCACGTTGGTAAAAAAATGGATGGTGGAAATCCAAAAATAGATGAAGCAATAAAAGAGATTAAATTTGCATTAAAAACACGAGAATATGAGTGGCAAGGTCTAACAGAAGAGGAATTTGTTTACTTTTGCTCTTATGTTGACCACGATACTCTCAGTCAAATTGAAAATACTTTAAGGGATAAAAATGAGTTACGCTGATATTGAAATTCGCATAATCCAATGGGCAGAAGCTCGAAAGATTATCCCTAATAGCAACCCAGAGTCTCAGCTACTCAAGGCAGTCTCTGAAATAGGAGAACTTGCAGATGCCACGATTAAAAAAGACAGAGAAGCTATTGTGGATTCTGTTGGTGATGTCATGGTCTGCCTTATCAATTACTGCGCTCTTCAGGACATCAATCTGGTAGACTGCATGGAAGTTGCATACGATCAGATTAAGAATCGGAAGGGCATACTATTGCCAAACGGGGTCTTTCAGAAGACACTTGACTGACATAAACTTAGCCTAGTATTTCATTGCAACAATCGGTTGCGTCAGGAGAACATCATGAAATTTGAAATGGAATTTGGTTGGATAGGCAGTGAGAAAGTTACAGTTGAAACCCATGACTTCGAGAAGATTCAAATCATTCAAGAATTTATCGAGTTCCAAGAGGAAAATGGTTGGGCAGTTGACTATGAAGCAATTGACTGTGATGATGATGAGTTTGAAGAAGACGCAGCAGAAGAAGTAATCGCTGCTGGTTTAGACGATAGCGAATAAGTTACTTTGCTAACAGATAAAGCCCCACATTGCTAAAACTGTACCCTGCGTACACGATAGCCATGTAGGGGTTTTCTTTTAAAAGCTGTTCACCAGCGATATAGGCGTAAATAGCCCCTGTAAGTATGATTAGCCATGCACTCAAAATGCACCTACATCAATCACTTCACCCCTAAACTGAACCATGTCCTCATCAAATTTATGGACGAGTTCAGGCCATAAAAGCTGACCATTGAAGAAGTTTAACACCGCAAAGCCCGATCTGTGATTGTTTGGGTTTATCTCAGCATAGGTAAATTGTGGCCCGTCAGTCTCAGCCAAAGTTCCCGTATCTACCCCGTATCGAACCCCGTTATAGTCGCTAAAAGGGGTTACTTTCAGGCTATGAAGATGCCCCGTGACCACCGAGACCCCCGCATTAACAGTATTATTGTGTGTGGCATGGACTCCACCCTTGTATCGGTGCTTGATAATGACACTCTCAGTAGGCCATACTGCCCAACAGAAGTCCCAATCTGGGATATGGTCTGTCAGCTTAAAGCCCTGAACTTCTTTGAATTGGGGTGCTTGTTGGGCTAATCTATTGCCAAACCGAATATCGTGATTCCCCCATGTAAACAGTAGCTTTACATTGTGTCTAGCTGCTTTGGCTATTTCCTCAATCTCACCTAGCGCACCCTGACAAGCCTTTAGTTCTTGAATGACAGTAGTCGCAGGTTGATCAGTTACATCGTGCCTCGATATAGAAGCCCCATCAAACGCATCCCCGTTACATATCACTGCCTTGGGTTTAAACTGTTCTATAGCCCATAGAAGCCCTTTAAAAGCAGTTGTTCGTTGACCAGGTATGAAGTGAGCATCTGAGAAGACTATGACAGTGCCATCTAGCATTCCAAGCTCTACCTGTTTTAAAGGAGAGAAGGATTTAGGCTTGTTTTTGTCGTATTTAACACCACGATGGTCACTTGCATAAAGTGCCATGTTGTAGTGCTTTTCAATCCATCTTCTACGCAAATGAACAGCCCTATTTGCAATGCCAAGATGATCGGCTACTTTTTGAGCAGACTGAAGTTGACCCCATAACTGGATAAACTCGGTATCGGTACACGTTTCGTTAGAACTACCCATTGGAATCCCTTGAAAGTAACTTTTCTAGCAGATTGATGACCCTATGCTCTTGCATTTCAATCTCATCTTGAGATGATTTAGGGTCTTGTGCCACAGTCATTAAATCGTGTAAAAACACATGAAGTAACTCATGCAAAGCAGTCTGATCCAGAGATTCTGGCGTGATCTTTTCAGCACCAAAATCACCTAATCTGTAAGTAGCCAATCGAGCAGAAGCATTAAACTCAACAGAAGCCATAGCAGCCTTTGCTGGTTTGCTTCCCTTCTCTATTCTCCAATCACCAAGACTCAACACTTGTTGCCACTTTCTGACACTTTGTGCAAACAGTTGTGATTGTTCTGGCGTAGGAATGTTCGACATTTCAACACCTTATACAAGTATTGTTACAGTTTAATTTAACAAGGCACACTCAGCAACACGTCTTTTTGTCAGACCTGCTAAAACTTTACCACCGCCTTTGTTCCAGAGCATTAGTTGCTCTTTAGCCCCTTCCCAATCTTGGGCATTGATTTTCTGCTTTAGAGTAGAAGTTTGGAGTCTGCCTGTGCCGAGGTTGTAACAAAAGTCCACAATGGCATTGCACTTCTTTTCATCTGTCAGAAGAATGGGACAGTTTCTGACAACGCCTGGTAAGTAGGTATGCTCTAGCTCAACCATTAAAAGAATATGAGCCTCTTCCTGACTCATTAAAGGATCGTTTAATGTGACCTTAGTACCATTGGCATAGTAAGTAGAGCCGTAGCCAATTGTAGCCACGTTAGCAGGGCAAAGGTAGGGCTTAGAACGAAAGCCCTCAAACCTTTTACATAGTTCTGCTGCCAGTTCTAAGTTCATATTCCACGCTTAGACAAAGTTCTATCGAGAAACCAGTAATTGATTGTTCCTGATAGCAAAGCAGAAAAGTCTGGGGTCATCATTGTTTTGAAGACTTCAACAGCGGGAGCACCACCAAGCCATGCGTTATAGGCAAACCAAACATGGATAAATGACCAAACAAACAGAACCCAATAGGTGACCACAGGACGCACAGATGCGGATAAGGATGCGACCCATCCACCTGCCGCTTTAACCATCGTTGCTTGCTGTTCTATGGCTGATTGAAAGGCATTCATGACACCTACGTCAACAGCGGCCTCTCTTTGTGCGCCTATTTCTGCGAGTTTCTGTGCGCCTCTTTGTTGTTCAAGATCGCATTGGAACTTAAACATATTGAGTTCATGAGAACGCTCATTCTTCTTATCCATCCATTTAAGGACTTCAGGGGCTAGTCGAAACACCCCACCAAAGATTGAACCTAAGATTCCACCACTAAGAATATCAAGCATTAGTCGCCCCTTTTACAATGTTTATCGTCATCATGAGATAGTTTTACACCCGCCAATAACCCAATAAATCCACCAATAATGGTCTGAAATGCAGGGCTAATCAGCTTGAAGATTTCGGCATTATCAACTTCTTTAGCCCATAAACCGAGTACAAAAGCACCAACCATTGCCAGTACAGACAAACAGAGTGTTGCAGACACCATTAAAGTTACAGCAAATGTAAGTTTTCCCTTTGTATCTTCCATTTGAAACTCCTAAACATAAATATCTAATTTGCGGTTAGTAAATATCTCCATGCGGAGTCGCTCTTGCACTACTTTTTTAGTATAAATCTCAAAGGCTAAATCTTGCAGTTCTGTCTGTTTCTGCTTTGCTAACTCATTTGCCTTGTTCATTTCATGCTGCTTCTCTAGCTTAACTTGAGCAAGGTCATGTCTGTCTGGATAACCAGAGGGTTGAACAGTTGGGAACAATTTGATTGTGTCTATCATTTCTTTTCCCTCTCAAGTGCTGTTTTGTATCCTTGAATAACCTTATGTCTTAACTCTGCACCATCAGCCGCACCAGCCCATTCACTCAGATTATTCCAAATTACTACAAAGTCGGAACTTTTGCATAACTTCTGATGGTTTGTAAGCCATATAGACATTTGCTGATGACGTTCACTTGGGTTGTGTACTGTATAAGCTATTGCATAAAACTCTCTAACACTACAGAGGTCTTGTCCTGTAGATTGAAGCGAGAGAATTAAAACAAGTGCTACTAGCCATCTCACGGATACGCCCAAATAATGATGTAACTACAGAAAACAACAAAAGCTGAAATACAAGCTGCGGCAATGAATGCAAACAGCCAGTCTTTCATTTATTGCTCCACAGGAGCAGGTTGTTGTTGACGCAATGCTTGTTCTTGAAGCAAGGCAGCAAGCTCATCCTGACCAACAATTGCTTCTTCTTGTGTTTGAACAGTAGGTTGCTCTGCCGCAGCCATTCGTGGGCCTAGTCGAGCAGTTGTTCCAACCATCCATTTAGCAACAGGGTTAGAGTTCTCCATTTTCGTCAAATCTGACAAAACATTTGCAGACCTTGGGCTTAAAGCCGCAGTCTTCAAGAATTGAGCGCCTTCAGGAGTAAGCAAAGCCTTCATCAACTGGTCTTCGTTCAAGCCACCCTTGGTAAAAGAGTTAACAATATCCAAACCAAGTTGACCAATCTTAGATGTTGCATAACCACCCGCAGCACCCAAAACAGCAGATGCCTCACGAACAGTCTCACCACCAATAATTGGAGGATTTGTTGGTTGAGCCACACTCATTTTGCGTGTCATCAACTCAGCATCCTTCATGCGATTTCCAAACTCTGTTGCATTAGTCCCCAAGGCAGTAGCCAAAGCGTCCCTGTCTACAGTATTAAGACCACGCCAGTTCTTAGCCATTAACTCTAGATTAACAGTCTCTACGCCAGTAGCATTTGGTGTTTTAGCTTTACTTACGAAGTCATCAAACACTTGCTTATCAAGGACAGATAAAGCCGCAGAATCGGTATTATCAATCCAAGAACGCATTGTTGCCCTTTGATTAGGAGTCAATGCCTTGTAGGTAACCAAAAGTTCTTCAGGAGACACTTCTGCAAGTGTTTTGTTTTGCAGATAAGCTGGCATACCCTGAGAGATTGCTTCACGATAAGCGGTGCTTGACTTCTCAACACGATTACGGGCTTCTGCCAATAGGTTTAAAGCCGCTTTATCGTTTCCTGACGATGTTTTAATAGCGTTTCTCAAATCGTCTTTCATGCCACCAAAAATAGCAGTAGAGATGATTCGCTCATCAGAGATAGATAAGTCTTTAATCAGGTTGTCTCCAGCAGATGCTTTCTTGCCAAACTCAGACAAAACACCCTGTACTTGCTCAACAGTTCGCTTGTTTGTCATCTCAATAGGGCCAGTAGCACCCCTTAAAGCAACTTGTTCTGGGTTAACAGGAACTTCTGTAACTAAACGATCTTTAATGCCTTGTAGTACTTGAACGGCACGATCTGCATTTGGAGTTGTTTGTGCAGAATATCTAGCAATCAGGTTATCAATGTTTGCCAATGTAGTAGATGGGTCAACCAAAGGAAGGTTTGCACCATAGCCTTTAGCCTTCTCAAATAAACCAGTAGATTTGCTATCTCTGATGGCTTCAAGTTTGTTCTGAATAGCCTGAATAACACCAGTTTTAGCCTGTTCTTGAGTCAAAGTAGCGGCTTTAGGCTCAATACCCAATACGGCCTTCTTGGCAGCGCCTTCATTCAAAGCGGTAATAAGCTCTAGATACTTTGGCGACCTAGAAAGTCTTGCAATGTCAGCGGCAATAACAGGGTCAGATGATGCCTGACCACGAAGCATGAATTCTTCAAAGATGTTTTTGTCGCCTTCAGGTAATAGTGCTTTGTACTCGTTAATCTTGTCTTGTTGACCTTTGGCCCGATAACCGCTAATGCCACCTTTAACCAAGTATGGCAAGGTTTGCATAGTTAGTTGAGCTAATGGGCTTTCAGGGGCGACTTGTTGAGACAATAGACCTAAAGTACCTGCGGTAGTAAATTCAGCACCCGCAGTTCTAACAGGAGTTGATAATCTAAACAAACTACTGCCTGGTGCTACTGCCGACATTACAGCCGCAGGGCCACCAGCCTGACCCATCTGGTACAGACCTTTATAGCCCTCAATTTTCATCAAGTCAGGGCCACCAACATTGTTGATAGCGTTTACCAAACCAACGCTAGACAGAGGATTTGGTTCTTTGTTTTCTTTGATGTAATCGTAAAGGTTTCCCCAACCACCAAGAACGTCAATAACACCTTTAGTAGAACCTTTTAAAAGAGATGTAACAGCCCTTTTAACCTCTTGTAGAGTAGTTGTTTCTTGAGGTTGCTCAAGAACACTACGAACACCACCAGTAACACGACCAGAGCGTCTTTCTCTTTCAGCAATGAGTTCTGCCAAACTATCAGCCATACATTACCCCTTACTGTGGTTGTTGAGCTTGTGCGGCTCTAATTTTTGCATTAAGTTCAGCATCACTCAAGCCAGAATAAGGTCTAGACTGACTAGGTGCAACAGACAATGGAATCTTAGGCTCAAAGCCTTTAAGACCATTTTTATCACGAGCATAATTTTCAAGTCTAATTGTTTCTTTAACAATCTCTTGATTCTTGTTCTGCATGAAAGAAATAAGTTGTCTACGAGCGTTAGGATTTGTCTCAAGTTGAGGAATAAGTCCTTGAATGAACTCACGATCCGCATTAGAAAAGCCAGAACCCAACTTGCCACCAAGTGTTTGCAAGATAACATCACCCGCAACTTTTTGGTATTCCTGACTAGATACAAGTTTATTAGTATCAGAAGGAGCAGCCAAACCAAGAGTTACCAACAAATTGGTAGCGCCAACACGACCAGTTGCAAATTGACCTGTAATCAATTGATTGTCAGGCAATGAAGCAAGTTTGTTAAGTGAATTGATTGTCGAGGTAGCAGTTTCACGCAATGTAATAGCATTATCAACTCGATCAGCATCTTTAGTACCAAGTCGCTTGACGAACTCAGATTCACCTTCTGGCAATTTAAGGCCAAGACTTGTTTTTGCAGTAGTTCTATCAACACCGCCTGTAAATGGAACACGAACTTGTTTGCCAGATTCATCTTTCTTATAGATAAATTGCAAGTCGTTGTTGACATCTAAATAAACAGGTTCTCTTGTGGTTTCTGCAACACCAATTTCCTTGACATTTGGGCCAACTTGTTTAGCTTTATCTGTTAAACGAGCAAGTTCAGTGGCATATTTTTCATCAAATGCAGCAGAACCTTCAGGGCCAGCAGTTAAAGCCAAAGCCGTAGCATTTTTCTGTTCAGGAGTTTTTGTGTCAGGTTTTTCTTTGCTAATCAAATCTGCCAAAGTTCTTTGATAAGTTTGATTAAACTGAGGTGTTCCTTTTTCAGCAACACTTCCAGCAAATGCCAAAGCATTTCGTTGTTCTGGAGTCATCTTTTCAGCCATACGCTGTTGAGCCAAAGCCATTTCACTTTGTGCTTGACGAGCATATTGAGCCAAAGTCATAGCGCCTTGTTGGTCGCCAGCTTGAGCAAGCATTTGAGCGCCTTTTAGGATCGACTCGGGGTTAGTCTGGTCTATTTGTTGGACAATGGCGTTTCTAGTGCTAATTAGCTTCAACTGAGGGTCTTCTATACCCATAGCACCACCAATGGCAGTACCAAGACCTTTAGCGCCAGCATAGGTCATTGCCGCACCACGAGAAGCAGGGTCTAGTTGAGCAAGAGTGATACCCTCATTCAAAGCGCCAACACGTTGTTGCTCACCATACATTTGTGGGGTTAAACCAAATAGACCCGCTACGATATTGTCTGCCATGATGAATCCTTACAAGAATAATCCGAGGTCTTGGCTACCATAATAGTTACCAGTTCCAAATGTTGTTGCTGGTGCGCTCATAGCCGTTGTTGTAGGTGTTGTACCAAACAATCCACCAACCGCCTGACCAAAGGCATTAGAAGCACCTAAACCACCTAATACTGTGGAATAGGGATTAGTTGTTGCCGCAGGACTTGTAGCTAAAGCAGTGCTTAATCTAGCACCATATAATCCCAATTCGCCAGCCTTTGAACCTGCGGTAGCCGCTTGTTGACCAAGAGTTGCTCCCATTTGCAATGGTTGTTGTGCTAATTGCTCCAAGTTTTGGAATTGTCCCAAAGCAGTTGTGTAAGGTGCATAAGCGGCTTGTTGACCACCATAATATTGACCCATAGCTTGCGAACCTTGACCAAGCAATCCTGCCCCATAGAGAACCTGCTGTTGACCCGCTTGTTGAGCGCCAGCCGCCAATTGAGCTTCTTGAGTAGCACGGGCGTTATACAAAGCCTGTAGTTCAGGAGTTGTAGCACCCAAAGTACCACCTTGAGCAACAGCCAAACCACCACGACCTTGTTGTTGTAGCCTGTTTTGCAGATTAGCTAATTCCAACTCTCTGCCTGGTTGCAACAAAGCCATCTGTTGATTCAGATAGTTCTGTGCAACCGCTTCGGGAGATTGAGCAATGTATTGATTACCCAAATTAAACAAGTTTTGAGCGCCAGTTTGCAAAGGAGCAAATTGACCTTGTGCAGCTTCTGCTTGTGCCAAACCTTGATTGCCCAAAGCAACCAAACGATTCTGCGCTTCCAAAACACCTGGGCTTGCCGTATATCCTGCGCTTATCAATTGCCCTGTAACTGGATCAACTTTGAATTCAGATGTGCCAAAACGAGTAGTCATCCCTACTGGTCTAAACTGAGCCGCTTGTTTAGCCGCAGCAGTCTCAGCCTCAATCATCTGTTGTGCTTTTTGAGCCGCTTCACGAGATGTTTGTTGTTGAAGAAGGCCAGCGGCTGTAGTTGCACCACCAGATAACAAAGAACCTATTTGTGTTGCAGTTAAGCCAGCTTTTGTCAGATCAGCAATCTGTGAAGCAGTAAGTGCTGTTGCTCCTAGACCTGCCGCAGTAGTCAATGCACCCGCACCAACACCAGTTGTCAACCCTCCAAGAGTAGAACCAAGAGTGCCACCCAAAAGTGTATTAGCACCTGTTAATCCACCAGCAGTAGTTAATCCTGTTACGCCACCTGCGCCTGTTGTTAAACCAGTAACACCACCTGCACCAGTTAATAAACCAGTACCAGTAGTTGATCCAGTTAAAGCAGTTGCACCTTCGCCAATACCCGCTAAAGCCGCACCGCCAAACAAAGCACCCGCAGTTGCCGCAAACTTCAGAAAGTCTTGAGTGGCATTGACCTTCATTTGCGTACCAGTACGCTCTAAAGTGCCATCTGCCGCATATTGAGTATATCCACCACCGACTTTGTTATCGCTTGCTCGGTATGTGTAAACATTCTCAAGACCGCCAATTTGTTGATCTTGACCATCACCAATAACTCTGTATTTAGGTTGAATAATGGTGTCGCCAAGTTGGACAGTTTGACCATTGGGAACACTTCCCGCCACACGAGCAATCACTTCACCCTCGGAAATACCCAATCCATCAGCTAAGTTCTTTGGAGAAACATTAGCGGTCTTCATAGCCGCAACAATCTGTTGGTCAGTTACGTTAGGTATTGCAGTTAGACTTTCAAGAAAGCCTTTAGGTAAGGCTGCGGGGTTTGCAGTTGTTGCAGAGGCCATAGTTTTTCCTTGATCTGCGCTTGTTTGTCCCTGTGCCTTCAAAGCATTCTGTCTATCAATCTCTTCAAGACGAGCCTTTTCAATAGACCACAATCTGTCAGCTTCAGCCTTTTGTGCAGGAGTTGCAGTTGCATTAAATGCTTGTGATGTAGAGTCATTTCCACCCCTAGCTCTTAACTCACCTAAGTAAGTTAATGCTGTTGGATTAGTAGCGTCATATCCCGCAACATTGGGAGTTAAGGCAACATAATTTCCACCTTCATCTTGCACATATTGACCTGGCCTTGTTACATCAACTTTAGCCATGTTCTGAGCAGAATATGGATTAGCCGCATTAGCCGCATCTACTTGAGCCTGAGTGTCAGGCTTGCCAGGAACACTACGAGCAATGTAGTCTTGAGCATTCCACGAGCCATCTGGATTGATACCAGGCGGCAACCCCAATGATGCGTTGATTTCTGATTGTGTCGCCATGACTATTTTCCTTTACAGATTAGCAGCATCAAGTCGTGCTTTGAGTGAAACAATCATTGCTTGTTGTTCTTGAATAGCCGCAGTCAATGTAGCAACCAAGAAGCTGGTGTCGATGCCTTGTGGCTGAATATTACCTTCAGCATCAACAGCATCTTTTGCACCAGTAACTGCATCTGGTACAACTTCAGCTAATTCGTGAGCAATGAATCCTTGACCTTGCGAGTCGTTTAATTTCCATGTATATGTAACAGGTTTTAATTGAGCAACTTTAGCTAAAGCACCTGTCATCGGTGCAATGTTTTCTTTTAGTCTGTAATCAGATGAAGTTGCATATGTGGTGGTGGTGGAACTTGCAGTAATTGCACCAACACCACTACCAGCAGAAGCAAAACTTATAAAATAAAAAGTTCCAGCGTTGCTTGTAGCGTTCATTCTCTGAATCCATCCGCTACCTGTGTCGTTATACATAGATAGACACTCGCCTGTATTGCGAATATACAACTTAGCACCTTCTGTAACAAAACCAGTATTGCTTGTATTGTTTATACGAACTACGCAACCAGATTCTATACGGGCGGTTTCAACACCATTGTTAGCAAACGCAATTGTGTTAGCAGCTGGAAACCACACGCCTGTATCCGTATCGCCACTTGTCGTTAACGCTGGAAGTGCCGCAGTTCCAGCAGAAAATGTTGCAACACCTGTAGCACCAAGCGTAGTAAACGCACCAGTAGATGGTGTGGTAGCACCAATAGTTCCATTAAGTATTGCGCCCGTTAATGTCAATGCTGTGCCGTTAGTAGTAGCACCAGTAATGCCACCAAATGCACCCGCATTATTGTATTGAACTTGTGTATTAGAGCCACCAGGTGAACCACCACCACTTACTGTCGCAAATGACAAAACACCAGAGCCATTGGTTTGCAAAACTTGTGCGCTTGTTCCATCAGTAGCAGGTAGTGTCCAAGTTACATTGGAAGCAATCGTATCTGGTGCTTTAAACGATACATAGTTTGTGCCGTTATCTGTGTCTTCATACAACTTCAGATTAGAGCCAGCCGTTGAGTTTCCAAGAACATCCAATGCCCCTGTAAACACAGCAGCACCAGTATCACTTAATGTTGCACCAGTAGAGTTCTGAAGCAACTTACCTGTTGTGCTATCAAAACGAGCAAAGGCATTGTCTGTAGAGGATGCAGGGCCAACCACATCGCCCGTACCACCACCACCAGTAGCTGCAATGGTAATTGCACCTGCGGCATTAGTAATCGTCACATTTGTGCCAGCAGTTAGAGTCGCTTTGGTTAACGTGTTACCAGTAGAGTTACCAATCAACAGTTGACCATCTGTGTAGCTTGTCTGTCCTGTACCACCATTGGCAACAGGAAGTGTTCCTGTCACACCAGTAGACAAAGGTAAACCAGTTGCATTGGTCAATGTGCCACTTGTAGGTGTTCCCAATATAGGAGTTACAAGTGTTGGGCTTGTTGACAAAACATTGTTGCCAGAACCAGTAGAAGTAGTTACACCAGTACCGCCATTCAAAACTGGCAGAGTACCTGTCACACCTGTTGATAATGGTAATCCAGTTAAGTTGGTTGCAACGCCACTAGCGGGTGTACCCAAAGCAGGAGTCACCAACGTAGGTGAGGTAGCAAAGACCAAAGACCCTGTACCCGTCTCATCAGATACAGCCGCAAGTAAATTAGCACTTGATGGAGTACCTAAGAAGGTTGCTACGCCTGTTCCAAGACCAGAAACACCAGTGCTGATAGGCAAGCCAGTAGCATTGGTTAAAGTGGCACTAGCGGGTGTTCCTAGAACTGGAGTAACTAGAGTTGGTGATGTTGCAAACACCGCAGAGCCAGTGCCTGTTTCGTCAGTTAGTGCCGCAATTAAGTTTGCAGAAGTAAATGATCCTAAAGACGTTGCATTGCCAACTGAAGTGACTGCGCCTGTTAAATTGGCGTTGGTCACAACTGTGGCAACATTACCAACTGAGGTTACGCCACCTGTTAGGTTAGCGTTAGTCGTTACATTGCCAGCAGTTAAGCCAGATGCCGTTCCTGTGATGTTTGTACCAACAAGTGCAGAGGGCGTTCCCAATGCGGGAGTCACAAGTGTTGGCGAGTTTGACAACACTACATTGCCTGTACCTGTTGAGCTAGTTACACCAGTACCACCTTGAGCAACTGTTAAAGCTGTTGTAAGGCCAGTAATAGAAGTAATGTCAGAGTTTGCACCACTAGCGGCTGCACTTAAATTAGTTCTTGCATTAGCGGCTGTAGAAGCACCTGTACCGCCATCAGCCACAGCCAAGTCGGTAATACCAGTAATCGTACCGCCAGTAATTGCGGCAGAAGCATTGTCTGTCTTTGTCGCAACAGCAGTGGCAATATTGTTGAACTCTGTATCAATCTCAGTACCTTTGACAATCTTTAAAGGATTGCCAGGCGACAGATTATCTTTTGATGCAAAGTTAGTGGTTTTTGTGTAATTACTCACGATATTTCTCCTTAGCCCATTTTTCCGTCTTTGGCTTGAATCTCAATCTTTTGCAAAGAAAAAGACACGCCTTTAATCGTTGTTTCATACCCTGTCTGGACAATCTTTCCAGCACCAGAAGCATTTGCTGATAGCGTCTTGATTGGCACACCACCTGTGTATTCAGCAATGTTGTATTCAGCAGTGCCGTACTCATAACTGGTTTGTGAGGGGATATAGACGTTCTCGGCTCGATAAGAACCCGAGTAGTCAAATCCCCAATTGATTGCAAGGTACTGATCTGATCCACCAATCACAATGGCAGTGACAGACTTCAGAATGGAAATCTGATTAGGGTTTCCTAAGTCAGCATTGTTTGTGTAGTACGCAAATCGGTACGTTAATGTGTCATCAAGATAAGTTCCATACTTACCGATATACCCATTTTTACCAATGTACAAGTCGCCATTACGCAATGAACGCAAAGCAGTAGGAGCAATTGAGTCCCATTTGGTGACCCTCGATGCACCATCTTGCAAAGACTGCTTGGTATCAAAACAATAGACTTGGAATGAAGCTGGCAGAACGAGCAAATAAAACGCTTCTTTTTCTGAATAAACAGACTTTAGATTAGCCAGTGTTTCGCTTGCTAAAGATGATGCAAGGTCAAAACGCACATTCTTGGATAAGTCTCTCAGGGGTGCAGACTTCTCTTGAATAGTCCTCATCAATGAGCGAACACCTGAGTCAGACAAGAAAATCACATCAGAGCCAACGCTTTGAATCGTGTCCCTTGATATGCAACCAATCGAGCCAATTGTGTCGCTTAGAACAATAGCTGCTGGTGTAGAAGCACCAGAGTAAACAAGAATCTGTCGTTTACCAAAGATAAATAAGAAATCATTGTGCGCTGCCAACCCCATGATCTCATCAGCACCATTGGGCCAGACCCGAGAAACATCCAGTGAGCCTGAAGTTCCTCCACCCCATACATGACCTGCAATCAGGTCAGAGAAGCTGATAGTGACCTTATCTGATGATGTATTGGCAACCCACAAGCGACCAAATGCAGATAGGCAGATATTGGCTTGGGGGACTGTTGCCACATAGCCAGACTTCTCAGAGACTCTGCGATAAGTGCTAGTGCTTACCGCTGGGTCATAGATCAGTGGGTCATGGCCTGTTTGGAAAAAGTATGCAATGCCATTCAAAGATGCAGTTTGCCAATTACTTGCCGTAATAGTGGGAGCAGACCCGCCCCCACCATAGGTCAACTCAGTCACCGCATTAGAAGTGCCAAGTTTGAATAGTTTGTTGTTGCCAGCGAATAGGACTGTCAAAGTTCCATCAGTCTGAACTAACTCATGGATCACACCAACGTCATTAGCACCTAGATTGCCAGAAGATGAGTTAACCCTTGACCAACCTTTTCTAGCACCAATACGACCATACTGATCCAAGATGCAGTTAGTTGCAACCAAAGCAAAGCCAGCCCCTAAATCAAGGGGCGAGTCTTCAGTATTCAGGCCATAAAAGCCTGGTGCTGAAAGACTGTAACTTTGTAAAGGTTTAGACATTACACGGGTTCAAAGTTGTTTTCTACATAGCGAGTGCCTTCAAGTGCAATGGCATCTGAGAGCATTCCCCTGAATAAAGCATAGGCTTCGGAAGAGGCAGTTCCCCCATCCTCGCCACGCTCAATCAAAGCCCTTGCATAAGCACTTTGAGCAACCAAATAATCTAAAACTTTCACAGATGTAGCATCTGATGACAGAGTTGCTTGCGGTACAGCCAAATCAAACATGACTGTATAGACCCCATTAGGAATTGGAAATAACTCTACTTTAGTGTCTCCACTAGAGTCAACACCATCAAAAGTAAACTCAGAAGGTATGCCAGTTGATGGAGTACCAAAGTTCAGTTTGCGGTTCATGTCCACAAAACTGATATTTTTTAAACCAATAAAACTTGTTGAATTGATAGCATCGTTAACTTGGAACTTCTGACCCGCACCCGTCATTGAATATGCGTGTGTATTAGCAACAGTTGTGATAGTCACTGTAGTGCTAAGAACATTCCAATTAAAGGAATCTTCAATCTGACGCTTGGCATCATTGACAAACTTTCCAATCAAAGAAGAATAGGTTGTTTCGCCAACAGTAGAAACTGTACTTTCACGCAAGCGAACTAGCACATCGTTAACAAGTTCTAAGTAAGTCATGTTCTCTGTGACCCTTCAATTTCAAATGTTGCAAGTACAGACATTGTTGCTCCCGCTTCAGAAGTA
>Ga0209500_10001432_pt1 | contig 17934 bp, 28 predicted proteins | sample S_140212_EF_Meta_FD_187323 | JGI IMG/M metagenome (GOLD analysis project Ga0209500, IMG submission 187323) | Freshwater microbial communities from Lake Simoncouche, Canada to study carbon cycling - S_140212_EF_MetaG (SPAdes) (version 2) | ecosystem: Environmental > Aquatic > Freshwater > Lake ... | reverse complement strand
AATTGAGTGCATTGACGCGATCGAGGCAGCGCTGACGCCAGAGGAGTTCCGGGGGTACTGCAAGGGCAACGCCATGAAATACATCTGGCGCATGAACCACCATGCCAAAGGCGGCCGAGAATCGCTTGCCAAGGCCCGGTGGTATGTGGACCGACTGCTTGGCAAACTGGAGCCATGATGCAACTGCTCGATCTGAATCTGCTGGAGCGGTTGGCTCTATGGGTGCTGGCTCGTAGCCCACGGACCAGCTTGGTGGTCGTCAAAGAGATGGGATCGCCGGCGATGTTTGTGGTAGTTGATCCGGCAGATGAGATGCTGGATTCGCTTGAGCCCACCAGCATGTTGCTGGAGCGGTTGTATCACGCGCCGAGTCACGGTGAACTCGAATGATCAGCTTGTACGGTGGCCGGCTGCTTCTCTTCTGCGATCGTGCTGACCGTACCTGGCACTGTCGGGTCAATCTTGGCCCAAAGGCTGAGCACCAGCTGGAGGCTGACACGGGCGCCATACGGCTGCAGGATGCACTGATCCGGGCGCAGTCGATCTATTCGGCAGCGTTGACCAGGATCCGCCCAGCTGAGGCGCCGCGGATGTGCTGGGACTGTGTGCAATGGGAGGCGACGCGCAAACGTTGCAACCTTGAGTTTCCAGAGGCACGTCAGAGTGGCGGCCGGTTTGCGGCACGATGTGAACTATTCGTGCATGATCGGCCATGAGTGAGCCGGTGCTGGTCAGCCGCTTGGATCGCGATGGCGGATGGATTGAGACGCTTGAGCCAGCCGATGGCGGTGAGCTGTATTACCGCAGCTGCGCTGGTGGGATGTGCCGCTACTCGAGCGACCTATGGCAGGCCGAGCTGTATCTGGACCACCTGCTGGCGCGTTAGATCTCGCCAGCCAACCACTGAGCGATAGCCCATTCGCGAATAGCGGACCAGAAGTGCTGGGCGCGATACCAGTCGATCCAGTCCTTGTGCCCCTTCTGGCTGTTGCACATCAAGCAACAGGAGATCAGATTCTCGCGGACCGTGAGCCCGCCATGGACCTTTGGCACCACATGGTCGAGTGTTGGGCTGCGGCCGAGCGGATCGTCGCAATAGGCGCAGCGATAGTTCCAGGCAAGGTGGATCTGATCGCGGGCTGATCGTCGGGTGACCAGCCGGGTCTCGTCAATGTGATGCTGTTCCACTGAGATCCTCTGGGAGTGTGAACAGCTCGACGGAAAGGTCGAGGATGTCGGTCTCGTTACGGATAAACTCAGAGATTTGGCTATAAATGTCAGCGGGCAGCTGATCCGGGTCGGTGTCTGAGCGGACAACGACCTTCGCGGTGATCTCGACGATGTGAGCCCGCATGGGATGACCGCCGCTTGGCCAACGGTAACGGACGAGACCGGATCGCCTTGGGTGTGACGGATTGTTAACGGGCCACTCTTGTCCGGCATAGTGCGCTGTCTGCGGTGTATAGTTCACACATCAACCGCAACCGACCGATGCTCATCCACGCCGCCGCCGCCATTCAGATCCTCGACAACGCCGGCCTGACCCTTAACGAGATGATCGAGTTTTGGGGCTCGCTGCTAATTGTGGAGCGCGCCGGCAACGGTGACCGCTGGTATAACCGCCAGCAGGTTGAGGCTTTCGCCGCATGAGCCGCCCCCAACTCGACCCTGAATACGACGACATCCCCGAGGATTTGCCCGAGGATGACGACGACGACGACCACCCCAGCCTCACCGCTGCCGAACGCAACCCCAACCTGAAATGACCTACATCTTGGACCTTGGCCCCTGGCACGTCGGGCCGTTCCTCACTCACGTCGCTGCGCAGCATTGGGCCGAGATCCACGGCGTTGATGAGTACCGGATGATTCCGCTCGATGACCCTGCCGAAGCTCCGGCGCGGATCTATCGGATGCGGGAATTAGCCTCGACTTGCGGTCACACCTAAGTCGCCGTTATAGCGGCCCGTTTCGCGGTAGGTGCGCTCAGGCGTACCGCTGATCAGGTGAAATACCATCTGGCCGATCTTCATGCCAGGCCATAGCGCGATGTTGTGGAAGCGGCGACTGTTGTGCAGCTCTAACGTCAACCGGCTGCCATGCCAGCCCGGATCGCAATAGCCAGCGAGCAGATGCTCCAACCCTTCGCGCGCGCGACTTGACTTGAGAACGAACTGCGCTGCGATGTGGTCGGGCAGGTTGAAGATCTCCTGAGTCTCGGCTAGGCAGAACTCACCCGGCGCGAGCCAGTACGGATTCCCCGGCGTGTGGTGGCTGATGCCAAGGATCTGCAACTCGGGGCGATCTTCAACCTCGATCATCAACCGATCGCCAAGCAACACATCAAGGCTGGCGGGGTTTTGCAGGTCGGGGTTGTATGGCAGCACCATCGCCGCCTGCTGACAAAGGCGGGCGATTTCGTGGTCTGGAATGATCATGCAGGCTCAGTAATCCCACCGAACCCTAGGACTGCCCTGGCGGATGCCGAGATGGACGAAGCCCTTCGGTGCGCCGTAGCCCAAGCTGTATGGCCAGTTTTTGTCACACCAGGCTTGCACCGCGTTGATGTCGGCGCCAATGATGTTGAAGTCCACCGCACCGACGCCGATCGCGTTGTAGAGGTGCTCGCTGCTTGAGGCGCCACCCACCTGTCGGTTGATTGCTGCTGGCCTGTAGCCCGATGTGATCGTGATCGGCTTGCCGCCGAACTGCGTGCGGACTTTCTCGAGGAACTGCGCCAGCTTGGTGGCCGTGTCGCACTGGTGCTGATGATTAAAGCGCCGCGCCTTCTGGCCAAGCGCGAACTCGCCATAGGTGATGTGTGGCGTGATCTTGAAGGTGAAAGGCGACTCAGGCGTGAACAGAGCAGAGACCGGGCTGGCGACCTGCTTGGCGCGGCCCCAGATGTCACCCTCGGCAATGCGACGACGCTTGAGTCCTGCTTCCACGTTGCTGCCAGGGTTGCGGTAGAGCAGCAGGGCATCGGGCACCGCAGCCCAATCCTTTTCGCGTAACTCCCGGCTGATCGTCTCGAAGCCGGTGGTGCCGTAGAACCCCGAGCCGAGGTTGTAGGCAAAAGAGATCAGCGCGCACTTTTGATGGTCTGCCATCTGCACCCAGTAGGGCACGGTGGCGCGCAGCTTCTCGGCGATGCGGTCCACCTCCCGGCGAAGTAACAGATCGGCCTCGATGGCGTTGATCTTGTCGCCAGGACTGACGCGGCGGCCGTCTTGATAGCGTGTCGTGCCGTAACCAATCGTCCAAGGATCACCGCCACTCAGCGGGTCTGGATAGGCGTCGAGGTGGCAGCCTTCAAAGTCCTTGATCAACTTCAGGGCCGCAGCGAGATCGGCCTGCTTGCCATCCTGGCTCCAGATGTTGAACCATGCCCGATCGCGCCGCATGGCTGCTGCGTAGCCGTTGACGGCCAGGTCCTGCTCGAGGATCTGGATTGCTGAAGCCTGATGCGGAAGCCCGCGATAGAAGCGAAACAGCTGCTCAAGCGTGACCGGCGCCGGGTTGGCCATTGCTCAACGCTTGGCGAGGGGGGACACGATGCCGGCAAGAATCTCGATGGCGCGGTAAAGCTTCACCACCATGCGGGACAGACCACCCAGCGCTTCGTTGTCCTTTGGTGTGGGGGTGATGTTGACGATCACCAGCGCCAGGCCGTGGATGGCCACCACAAGGGCGATGTAGTCAGCGATGCGGTCCATGTCAGTTATGCGGCCTTGCCTCAAGAGTAGCGACGCGCTGCTCGACGCCATTCAGCCGTGAGAAGGTCTCCTTCCGATCGGCACGAATGTCGGTGTGCATCACCTCGAGCTGCGTGGCGATGTGCTCCACTGCAGCGGTGAGACGGATGACGGCATCGCGGGCTTCATCGTTGCGCTTGCCGAAACCCATTGCGCCCATCGCAGCAACGGAGATCGATGCCCCAGCAATAGCAGCGATGACCTCGATCATGGACCTATTCTACCGGCCCTGCCCCCGCAGCGGTTTCTTACCACGACGGCGCGGCCGACTGCGCGCGCCGTAGCCGATGCTGGTTGTCTTCGGCGGCCCCGGCTGGTGGTTGATGTGTGATGCACCAGCCTTTGCGCGGACTGCCATCAATCAAGACCCAGCAGTTCCTTCAGTTCATCCACGGTCAACCCAGACGCTGCCAACTTCTCAGCAGGCGTCAGTTCAACCGGGGCAGGTGGTTCGGGTGCAGGGTCGGGGGTGCCACCCTGCTCAACCCACTGCAAGTAAGCGGCGTAGTCGGTATTGGCGGGGTCGGGTGGGATGAAGGCACCGTCGGTGAGGCGGAGGATGGCGTCAATGGTTGTGAGTTGGTACATGGCGTTAGTCATGGTTGGTTATGGTTGGTTACAGCTCGGCGCTAAGGGTTACGATTGATCCGCCAGCATTTCCATCTATTTTGACGGGCCTATAAAGGGTTAGTCCCGCACTGGTAATATTTAAATTTATAGTTGATGGATTTGATTGCCCGGCTGACATTGCCGAAATTGTATATCCGCTTTGTCCGTCATCAAGCCTAGGTGTTCCAGTGTATGCAAGAGTTGGAGCCGACCTCATTGAAACAGGCGCTGAAAAATAAAGAGTTGCTGTTGTAGTGGCTATGCAGGTGCCAAATGCTCCAAAAATAGCGTTATAAGCACTTGCGGTAGTAACGTTTTGCAGGAAATACCTCTGCGCCAACGCCACCTCCTGCCCGTAGCTCCTGCGCTCAAACGGTGTGGCGACGGACCCCGGTTCAAGTTGGACGCCGGTGATGTAGAAGGTGGCGCCAGAGTTACTGATCAAGCGAATGTTGCTGGATGCGCGACAAACATTACTTGCGTTCCAGGCGTTGGCAGTACCTTCAGAACTTGAGCCAGAACCTAAATCAAAATTAAGTCCAATACCTATTCCCGTATCAGTCAACCATGTACCAGTTGTATCGCCCGGAATTGTAATGGATTTATACTCAAAGGTGTTAGCGGCGTTAATTGTGTATTGAAATACGTAAGAACGTGTTTCTGCGCTGTTACAGACACGAGCGCCATAAGTACCAGTGATACTAGAGCGTACCCAGAACCCTATGGTAATTGATTGAGCACCAGCTGCACCCCAGCCAAGGTCGGCAGTATTTAAGCCTTCAATTAAATGATCAAATCTGTACAATCCATTTGATGGCACAGACGTTTGCGCGGCAGTTACTGTAATCAGACCGCTGTTTGTGAAGCCAGCAGGAACGGTTGTACTTTGTTGAAGCGTAAAAGTTCCAGTGGTGTCGTTGAACCTGACAATGCGCCAGCGGTCAATTCCGTATGCAACTGATGCAGTGGGCGAAGTAATTGTGCCGCCTCTCTGGTTAATCCGCATGTCACCATTGATGATGCGGTTCCGGCTACCTGCAATGGGGCCTCCGTTGATTGATTGAACCTGAACGTCACCTGCAACTTGGAGTAACGCGCTGCCAGAAGCGGTAGACGTGCCAACTAAGAGCCTGCCGCTCGAATCTATACGCAGTCTTTCAGTTGGACTGCTGGCGCCATCTGAGGTGGTCGATAGTACGAGCCTGCCTGGCATGTCATTGCTGCCGGGTGTGCCATCCACTTCACCAGCAATAGTTGCCGCTTCGATGAAACTAGTGCCATCTGCACCGTGAAAACTTACCGTTCCAAGGCGGCTTCCACTGACAACCGCAGCATTTGAACCAAGTGTTGCTGCACCCGATCTGCCAAGAAGAACAAAAGGAGGGTTATTGCTTACATCATTATTAAGTACGCTTATAGAACCCCGTGCATTAGAACCACCTGTTCCTTCTATTTGAGTTAAAGAACTAAGAGTAGTACCAAAGAAATTAGTACGCGCTGTAGATGTGCCAGCCAACAGTCGGCCTGAAGCATCTATGAATAACCTGCCCGTGCCACCCGTAGTAATGGCAACCTGATCGGTGCCAGGGCTGTAGATGCCGGTATCGGTACCGCTGTCCTTGAAGTAAATGGATGGAGCAGCAGCGCTGCCGTTCTCAAAGGCGATCGTGCTCCACTCGCCGTCTAGCTGGTAAAGCGTTATCCAGGCATTGTTCGCGCCATTGCGCATCTTGTACACGCCAGCCGTAGTGTCCGCCCACGTCATGTAGGCGTAGGTGGTCGCTGGCGCAGTTGCCCCGCTGTTCTGGCTGACGATCGCGGCGAGGCCGTTGTTCAGGTCAGAACGGACAGCGGCACCAGTGCCGTTGGCGATGATGTAGTCGTGTTGGGCCATGATGAGTCAGATAATAGGTCAATTCTGGCAGGGATCAAGCCCCTTTTCCATAACCGACAGCGGACCAGGCAAAATTGCGGTCGATTGCAGTGCCACCGCTGTTGCGGAAGGTCACCACAAACTGGTTGCCTGCCACGCTGCCCATCGTGAAATAGTCGCCAGCAGCCATGTTCTGCGCAGTAATGCCCACGCTTGGCAGGCTGCTATTGACGCCACCCAGGGAGGCTGTGCCAGCGAAGAACGGCTTATCAAAGGTGACCGTCTTTGCGCCGGCGCCGCTGGCGATGCTGCCAACGCTTTGATCCTGACGCCGCTGGAAGGTTGCCTCATAGCCCAGTTCATCGATCAGGATGTTCTGGCCTGGGTCGGTGCTCGTCAGCTCAGTCTTGAACTGGAATGCGCGTGCCTTGAACGTGCCATTGACGAACTCCTGCCATGCTGACCACGTGGGCGAGCCGGTCGGGTTGTCGCTGGTGCTGCGCAGATACATCTTCGCGTTGACGGCTGATGATGCAGCGCCATCCCAATCAGACCAATCATCAACCAATCCAATGCGGCTGTCGATCAGGTCACTGGGGAAGTAGCCGCGGGTGACAAAGAACCGCTTCAGGTCCAAACTGTATGCCGCACCCAGGTCGAGCGTGTTGGCGAACTCATAGGTGCCGCTGGTGGCCACGGAACCCATGACATCCATGACTGGAAGTAGATCCAGATCCGCTACGGAATCGAACAGCTGGGTCCCATCGAGGGTGAGCGCGTCATATTCGTCGCTGTAGAAGCAGTTGGTTTTGCTGCCCTGGAATGGCGGAGCGTCGGCATCTTCGCGCCTTGACTGCACTAGCAACTGCCCGAGCGCGTCGGGGAAGTCAATGATGATGCTGGTCTCGGTTGCTGATTGCCGACCGCCATCATCCTCAAACTTGACCAGGATCTCGCCTTCGACCAAGGGGATGATCGCTTCGGTAGAGCTGCCCGATTTGGCTTCCACCAGATCAACGCTGTTGCCCCATGTGCCGGTGCCGTCCGTCAGGTTGGTGTGGCGGATGTGAACGCGACCCCCAACCTTGACGTCCAAGTCAAGCGTTGGCGCCCACCGCAGTCGGCCCGAGTTGGCATTGATCGCCTCAAAGGTCAACTCCTGCACATTGCCCGGGACTGCCGTCTTGCCGACCGCTGCAAAGGTCAACACTGCCGGCTGACTGCTTGGCGTGTTGGCACCGTTCAAGCTGTAGATGTTGATCGTGTAGGTATCGGCAACCGAATCCAGGATTTCGTAGTCGGTTCTGGGCACCACAACGCTGGTCCAGTTGCCTTCGCTTTGCCGATATTGCACGCGGTATTGGCTGACGCCTGGGACGCTGTTCCAGCTGGTGATGATCTTGACCTTGGCCTGGCCTTGCGATTCGTAGAAGGTCTCGCTGGCTGACAGACCGTTGGGCGCGATTGGCGGCTGGTTGAGCTGCGTGATCACCCGCGGCTGTAGAGGCGCGCCGCGTTCGACATAGTTGTATTTGCTTGCGTCATACGCCAGCGCCGTGATTTCGTATTGCGCCTGATCGGTCTCGCCAACGTTCAACACGCGCCAGAGGGTGGTGTTGACGGTTGAGTTGTTAATGACCCAAATGCTGTTTACGTTTGGCGCCACGCTGAATGCTGACGAGACCGTCACCACAGCGCCGGCAATGCCAGTGATCGCCTTGGTCTCGACTGTGCCGTCAGGCATCAACACCGAGATCGTTGCGCTCCCAGTGGTTGGCAGGCTTGTCTCGGTGGTGTCGTCCACCGTGATGGTGGTGGTGGTTGCTGCCGCAATGCGGCCACCTCGACGCACGCCGGACTTCACCGGATCGGCAATCGAGATCACGGCACCCGGGCGGACCAGGACGCCGGCATCAATCGATGCCTTGAACTCAACCACCTCGGTTTCGTAGCCCTCTGAATAGAGCAGCCATGAACCCAGTCGGGATGCCTGGCCGCGACTGGTGCAGGCAAATGCTTTCAGGTTGGTGGTGACAACGCCATACTTCGCAATCGCGGCCGTATCCTCGACCACCTCATAAGCCAACTCCTGGGTTGTCATGTCCAGGTAGCTGACCACCGCGACCGTGTGCCTGGTCTTGAGATCGGAGCCGGTGTATTTGAATCCGTCCTCGCTGACGTTGGCCAGAGTGAATAGGTAGCTGGCGTCAGTGGGCTTGTCTTGGCTAATCGTCAGCGCACCAGTGGACCAGTACGGCATTGTGCGCATGACGCTGCACAAATCGTTGATCAGCTTGTATGCCTCTTCCTGGTTTTGGATCAGTGCATTGCAGCTGAAGCGTGGCTCGGTGCCGCCGAAGCCATCGCTGACCAGCGTGCCGCAATACTGCGACGCGGAATAGAAAGCGAACTTATCGAGCTGGCTGGCGGTGATGTGATCGCCGAAGCCGTAGCGCGTGGATGTGAGCAGGTCATACAGGATCCAGGCCGGGTCACTCGTCCAGGTCGCTGCTGCAAAAGTGCCATTCCACACGCCGGCGTAACTGATGGCGCCTGTAGTGGCGTTGACCGTGCCATTGTTCGGGATCTGTACCTTGACCCCGCGGACCCGGAAGGTGCGGTTCGGAATGCTGCTGAATTGTTCCGCATCAAAGCGCAGCGCCATGATTGCGCTGTTGGGGTAGCGCAATTTCTGCTCAATTATCTCGGTGTAACTTGACCAATACAAATCATTAAGCAACTGGCTGCTGGTGCTGTCATCCGTGACGCGCACGACGCGTACATCAACCGGGAAGGCGCCGCTGATCGCAACCTTGTAGTCGCGTTGATACTGGTCAGCTGTGCGGCCAGTGATCGTGTCATCGATCACCGTGGTATAGCCGCCGCCGTTGTACTGCACCTGAATGAGTAGGTTGACACTGGTGCCGTAAATATCCCCTTCGTCTGTATACCGTTCAAGCCGCGGCAGGGTAACGGTTACCCGAACGGCATTGACATTGCTGTCTGTAACGGTGCGAGTCAGCGGCGATGCCTGCTGAACGATCGTGTTGACGCTGATCTCATCTTCAACATCTGAGAAGCCAGAGATATAGGTCTGTGCTTGCGTGCCATAGCGCGCATCGACTGTAATGTTTTGGAAGTTGTAATCAGCCGCCTGGGGGCCGGTTGCATCTGCACCTTGCCGCAGGATCTGCGTGCCGTTGAGAAAGATGTCCTTCAACAACGCGCGGTTGTAATTGGCATCGCCCCGGGTGTATGACCGAGCTGATGGAAAGCCTTCGATCTCGCCTTCACTGAGCAGATCGACAAAAGTACCGAATTGCTTCGACGCCAGACTGTCGGCATCACGGACTGGTGTCCGGGCTGGCGCTTCTACCTGCTGAACAACTGTTTGTTGTTTGCGTCCACCAGAACCGCGGATCAGGTCGCTCATGCGTCTATCTGCACAGTGTCGATACCGGCCGAGATCACGACCGAGCCGATGATGGTCTCGCCATAAACGATCGGCACGGGCACACCTTGGCGGCTGGTATTTTGTATGCCGCTGAAGCTATAGGACTTCTGCGGATCAAGCTCAGTCTCCATTGTGCCGCTATTCGTACTTGACTGCGCGATCGTTGACGTTGGCGTCAGCAGTTGGCTCACGCCCCCAAGGATTAGCGCGCCGCCAAGCAGTCCCACGCTGGTCACAATCGAACCAGCAAGACCCAAGCCCAGACCTGGCACAAAGATCGCCAACGCCACCAGCGCTACGCCGGCCAGGATTTTGGCAACGCCACCAGAACCACCGATCACCGGAACAATGCTGATCGCATTGCCGCCAACTGGACCATGCAAGTCCTCGCCATCAATCGTGTGATTGCCCACCTTTACCCGGTAATACCGGCCAGGTTCGCTGATGTGTGCCTCAATCCCAGGGAAGTTGGCGATCAAAAATCTGACGGCTTCTGCTGCGGTATCTACAGCCGCCAGAAAACGACGCTTGCCGACGAACTTGGCAAGCTGTCCATAAAGTCGGATCTCGCGCAGCATGGCCAGCGTCAGCCTGTTATCAGTGTACCTGCGGCTTGATGCCGCAGACGCCTGCCTGTGCATTTCTGTAGCCAGCCGCCATACAGATCACGGCTGCTCAGCCGACCACGCAAATGATGCAGCACCAGCTGGTCGCCGATGTAGACGCCGACGTGGTTCAACCCTTGACCTTCGATGCTCATCAGCAAGGCATCCCCAAATTGCAGGTCTTCATCAGGCAGCAACTCGCTGAACCCTGCATCACGCCAGAACTGATCGAACTGAGGCGCCGCCTCAAACTCCGCTGGAGTGGTCGGCCGCGGCCAATCCGGCAGGTCGATGCCATGCTCGCCATACCAATCGCGCACCTGCGTCCAACAGTCGGAAACCGCCCAGACCCACTCCCGGCCAATCAGCGGCGCCTTGTAGCCGCTTGGCGCGGTCTCTGACCACGCTTCAGTCTTCGGGTTGCAGATGTGCCACGGCAAACCGCTGATCTCGATGCTGAGCAGATCCGCCTGGCTGGGTTCTGCTGGTGTGATCGGATGGCTATGAAAGATCGCCTCAATCTCACCGGCATCTTCGGCCGCGGCGAAGTCGGTCGGATCCATGATGAACTGATCGCCATCGGTTGCCAGGTTCTGGCATGGCCAATAGCGACGCCGGCCTTTGACCACCACAACCAACCCACACGCCTCGCGCGGGTCCTCGCCTTTGGCGTGATCCATTGCCGAGTCGCGCCAGCTCATTAGGTAAATGCTCCGATGCCAGGGAAGGATCCGAACGGCAGCGAGCCGGTTGATCCAAACCGTAGTTTGCAACTGTCGAGCCGCTTACCGCAAACATCCAACGCCAACGTGCCGACGGGTTGATCGCTGGCGTTCCAGTAGTTGCTGCCGGTGTAGCCGCATTCAGTTGAGCGATAGACCCATTGGCAAATGCTGCTGATGCACTGCCGCTTTGGTGCGCGCACACCAGCCAAGTCAAATGCTGCGGCACATTCCCATTCGACGAGCTGGCGATTCTCGGCTGACTTGCGGCTCAGGTAATAGATCTCACGCGGAAACTCCGCGGTCGGGTCTGGCGTGCCGTAGGGATTGGTGCCTCCGGAGAAGTTGGCGCCATCGATGTAGCGGGCCATCGTGCGGATCCGGGTCAGTTTGGCGCCGGCCAGGTCGTTGTTTGGCGTCACCGCGTTGACTGTTGCCAGGATGGTGCTCATCGTGCCGAGCACGTTGCTGACCTTGATCTTCGGCCTTGGCAACTGGCCATTGCCGCTGTACTCGAACCCATCCATCTCAAGCGGCAGCCGCTGGTATGAGTTGCTGTCCCATACCAGTTCACCGTTGGCATCCATGTTGCTGCCGGCATGAAAGCGGTAGACCGTGCTACTGCCATGCAACGCGGTGACCAGCTGCAATTCAAACAGCTCGATCACCGAGCTAGGTGCGATCTTCTGAAGTTCTGAAACTGGAATCGCCATGGGTTACGGCTCAAAGACCTCGACGAAGGTGGCGCTGATGTTGTTGAAGTTGCAAGACCGTAGCGTGGCCTGCCACTCCTTGCAGATGTATTTGCTGGCGCTGCCGCGTGGTGGCGTCCAATCAAACGACTCAACCGCAGCACGCGCCTCGAGGAAGGTCAGAATGTTGTCGCGTTCGGTGTCAGTGCGGTTCAGAAACTGCAGCTGCCATTCCTTGCCGTCGCGATGCAGGCCAAACCCGACGCGCTGCTGATAGCCATCGCCTGCCTCGAAGGTGACGACACGCGGCTTGCTGATCTCGGTCGCTTCAAAGCTGGGCGTGTAGGTGAAGGTGGCCATTATGCGAGCAATCCTCCGGGACGTTTCTGGGTGACTATCTCATTCTTGACCGCTTCGCTGATCGCGCGAGCAAACTGCCCAGCGCGGCCCTCGTCGCCTTGGGCTCTGGTGCCTGTTGCGTCCACGTTGACGGTGACATTAACGCCACCACCGCCGCCGGCGGCTTCAACGCCGAGACGGCCATCACGGCCACGGCGCAGAGGCATGATCGCCTCTGGCCCAGCCTCGCCCATCAGGCCCGTGCCATTGGCAAACGGAAACATGGTGGGCTTGTCAACGATGCCACCGCGGGCAAACTTCTGGATCCCGTTCTGAGCAAAGACACCACCGTTAGCGAAGCCGGGGATATTGAATAGCTTGCCAACGCCCCCCAACAGCGGCGCAATGATGGCCTGTCGGATCGCAATGCGAGCGATGTCGGCAATGATGCTTTTGGCTAGATCCGCAAAGCTTGCCTTCCCAGTGGTCACAAAACTAACCAGTTGATCTTCAAGCCCTTGGAAGGCACCCTTCACCGAGTCAGCCACCTGCGCGCCAAAGTTTTTGAGCTGGTCATAATACTGCTTCAAGCTTTCGCCAAAGGTATCTTTAAAACTTTTCTTCACATCTTGGCTGGCCTGAATCAGCTCGCGCAATTTGGCGATCTGCTCATCAGTCAAGCCTGGCATCCGCTGAATGATGGCATCCAATTCGCGTTCGATCTCCAGCCTCTTCAGTTCTTCACCTGTGATCATGCCGGCCTTGATCTTCAGGTCTTCAACTGTGCGGTTGTAATTCTCTTGTAGCTCCTGACGCTTCATAAAATCTTGAGCAATCGCGGTGCCAAGTTGCTGGGCAAAATCAATCTCAGTTTGAAGCAATTTAGTGGCGGCATCAGCCTCAAGCTTTTGCCGTTGACGTGCGCCGATCTTCTGCTTGTCAAGCTCAAGCAGCGTCAACCCATATTCGAGTTCTGCCTCTTGCAGCTTGTTCCCATCGATCTTGGCCTTGTTCAGCAACATGCTGAGCTGCAGCTCCTCGGCTGTAATCTCCTTGATTTCTTTGGCAGCCTTTGGCGCTTTGCCCGTTTGCAGTCCAGACAGGTTGGGGATCGTGCCAGCTGCTGCTGTTGGTTCCGGGATGGAGATGCCTTTGAAGGCGCCTCCAAGCCCAGCAGTAATTTTCTGAGTGATGCCATCGATTAGCTTGCTGATCCCAAGGCCCAACGCGCCAGCCGCTAGGGTGCCGCCGATAGCGCCGCCAATGATTGCAGTGGCAGGTGTCTTGCCAGACTTCACGCCAGCAATCAAACCAACCACAGCCACACGAGCAGTCTCTAGCGCGAGCATCGCCCGCTCAAGGGACAGCATGGTTCGCATCACGCCAACCACGCCGCGCAATGCTGTCGCAAATGTGGTGATGTTGGTGGCAATAAACACGCCAGCCGTGACGCCACCGAGTACCACCATGGTCTTGATCAACGCAGCCGCTGCTTGTTGCAAACCAGCAGCACCACCAACCGCGGCATAGAACTCCTGGGCCAGCTTGCCCATTGCGGTGATGCCTTCGCTAACAACAACCAGCAACCCACTCATGATCGGCAGCAGCTTCGATCCGATCTCGACGGTGAGCATCGTCGTCTGCGCACCCATCAACCCCAGCTGATCATTGAATGCGTCCGCTTTGTTTGCAAAGTCGGGGCCAATGTTCAGACCAAAGCGCTGGATCTCCTGACTGCCAAGGTTCAAGATCGGAATCAACTCCGCACCAGCCTTGCCAAAAACCTTCATTGCCAGCGCTGCTTTCTCTGGACCGTCGCGCAATGTGGCGAACCGATCGGCAATGTCCAGGAATACCTGATCAGCAGATCGGAGGTTGCCCTGTGCATCAGTCGTCGCCACTCCAATGGTCTTGAATGCAGCAGCTGCTGCTTCAGTTCCAGTGGCTGCGGCAACCATGTTTTTGTTCAGGAAGGTGAGCCCCTTAGCCACGCCTTCCAAGCTGCTGCCGCTTAGCTCTGCTGCAATCTTGAACTGGCCCAGCGTTTGGATGCTGACGCCTGTCCGCTGTGACAGGTCGCGCATGTCATCAGCTAGATCGATTGCATTCTTTGCCAATGCCACGATGCCGCCGGTCACGGCTGCCGCTGCCAACCCCTTGATGCCCATCACAAGTAACCCGGCCGCTTGGCTGGTGTTCTTGATCTGGCCCTCGAGCCCCTGCATCGAGTTGCCAAGTCGGCGGATGTTGTTCTCGCCGACTACGTTGGCCGTGATCTTCAGGGCAGCATCGAGGTTCAAAGCCATGATCAGCTTCCTTGCTTGTTGATGGCTTGCATGGCGGCGACCTCCATGGTCTGCAGGTCTTCCAGCAGGGCACGCTGGTCCTGCACCTCATACAGTCTAAACAACCATTGGGCCGCTGAATAGTCCAGGCCGATCACGCCGTTCATCGTTGATCGCCATTGCGTCTGCAACCGCAGGAACATCTCAACGGTTGACCAATTCTCAGGATGCACCTCGAACTCAGCTGCCACTGGTGGCGGCAGGTCTGGCAGTTCAAAGCCCATGGCCGCGGCATCTGCAGCGGCATCATCAATGACACCGCCACCTGCCCAGTATTCCGCAGCCTCTATCAGTTTTTTCGCTTGGCTCCTTGCAGGCTCTCGAAGTAGGCCAGCGTGATGGCAGCCGCCAGCATCGGCACATCCAGCAGCTGCTGCAGTGCCGACTGGCTGAAGGGAATATCCTTGCCGGCATCATCCGTGACGCCAGCCCAACCAATCAGCACCTCACCAGCCAAAGTGGAGTCGGTAATCTCCTCCGCCTTGATCTGCTCGCCGATCTCTGTGATGCGCGACTGAGCCAGCCGCTTGAACTCGCCGTCAAATGTTTGCCTCTCATGCCGGCCGCCATCGACAGGGATGTCGAAGGTGACCGGCCAAGTGTAGGAATCAGACTGCTTGAGGACAAATGCCACGCGGTTTAGGTGTAAGCAAGGGACAGCTCATCATTGCCCGAGCTGGTCGGCACGGCAATGAAAGGCATATTAAGCATCTGCACGCCGTCCTGATCGCTGTAGGTCAAATTGCCCAGGTCAGACTGCGCGGTGGTCACCGTGCATCTGTTGCCGGCAGTAGTGCCATGCTGGAAGGTGATGCTGCCTGTGCTGCTGCCAGTGGCGATCCCGAAGAAGTCCTTCGCTGTAATGGTCGGCGCCTCGATCACGACCGTGCCGCTGGGTGCCCGGTTAGTGATCAGGATCTCCTTGGAGCAACCGACCAGCTCGCGATAGATGACATCGTTTGCCATCGAAAAGTTGTAGGACTGCAAGCAACCGCTATAGGAGAACGCTGAGAAGCTGGTGGTATTGCCTTCCTTGAACAGCAGCGGGGCTGCTTGGTTGGCGTAGGTCGGGGTGGGCAGCGTCTCGTCGGTGGGGGCGTTGTAGATGCCGGTCATTGTGAATGCAATCGAAGGGATCGCGCCCACTTCAGCGGACAGTTCAAACGTGCCGCGGCAACCCGTCAGCTTGTGGCGAATGCCGTCTTCGTGATAGTGGATGGTGCAGCTCTCAAAGCCGCTGCTCTCGGGCGCATAGGTGGCGCTGGTACTGGTGACCAGTGTCTCGCTCAAGCCGCAACTGCGCAGCACCGGGCCATATGCCGGAGCGGTGCCAGCTGTACCGGAGCCAGCCAGCTCAACCTCGAAGCTGACTTCAACCCGAGTATTCGCCAGCAGTTGATCGGCTTGGCCCATGTAAGGCCGCACCAGATCGCGGTTCACCGTATCGGCAACCAGCGGCTGGATCTCAAGGTTGCGCACCAGGATCGCGTTGCTGCTGCCAGTCGGCGAAGAGTCGGTCCCGTAAGTGCTTTCAATCTTCGCCAGGATCAGGCGTCGGCGAGTCAGAACTGATGCCATTGGAGGCTACCTCGAGGGTTGGATGAGGGGCCGGCTGGGTCCGCTCGACGAGCTTTCGCTTGCCGGTTTTGAGATCGACCAGATAGCTGCCGCCCTGGCCTTTGTATTCGTCTACCATCGTAGCTGCTAAGGGCTTAAGGATAGATCGGCCACTCGGGTCCGATACCTCACAGCGTAGTCGCAACTGATCACACCACTCGGCTGATCTGCTTCGACCAGATCAAACGACACCGAGACAGGCTGCACATCGTAGGCATTGCCGCCCAATGTCAGGTCTGCCATCACCTTGGCGTGCAGGCTTTGGACCGTGGCATCAGCCACTTGGTCTGGCACATCACCGCGGACGATCACTGCAATCCTCACCGTCAGCGTCCAGTCCAGCGTTGGGAGGCTGGTGTTCTGCTCAGCGTTGTCACTGACAGGTTCGACCACAATCGCGGGCAGCTCGCCCCTGGCCAACGGCTCGACCCGGCTGCGATAGATCCGCGAGCTGACGCCGGTGGTGCCCGTTAGCGCGGTGCGGATCGCCGCCAGGATTGTCTCGCGTTTGGTGGTCATGGCTTAAGCAGATGCGGCTTGAACAACCGTGCAGATGATGCCGGGGACGCTCGGGTGAGCGAAGGGACTGGTCTGGGCTGCCTCAGCATGGATGTACGCCGCAACGTTACTGGTTGCCCAGATCAGCTCGACGTAATCGTTGGCAGTCAAGCCCAGCACGAAGTTGACGCAGCCGATCACATTGCCGTCAACGCTGCCATGCTTTGAAGTAACGCTGAACCGGCTGTCGCTGGCTGGCACGTCACCGCCGTTTTTGCGCAACCAGACATTGGTGTCGTGGATTGAGCTGTCGGTGTTGCTGAACTGAATCGAAAACGTGATGCTGTAAATGCCCGGATGATCAATCGTCAGGCGCGTGTCTGAGATGATCTTGGTGCCGCGGCTTGCCGTGTCAATCTGCCGCAGCTTGATTCCATAAGCCGTATTGGCAAGCGCAGCCACCTGCGACGTCTCATCCCAGAACGAGCCCCAATATCCAGGGTTGCCAAAGTAGGGAAGGCCAGACCATACCGTCTTGCCGTCGCCGATCTTCAGGTTCTCGGTGTCGCTTTCAAGGCCAGGCTCACCAGCCAACAGCACTGGGTTGACTGTCGCCCATTGACTGCGTGTGTTGCTCTTGAAAGGGCCGCTCATGTCTTTTGCAATGCGATCTGAACGAACTTGCCATCATCGATCAACATGGTCTCGCGCACCGTATAGACCACGCTATCAACCGTGATCGAGTTGCCACGTATCAAGCTGCCGAAGTTTGAAGCCCGTGCGGTCAGGGTGTAGTCAGTGCTGAGCACCATGCCATCACTCAGGATCTGGCTTGGCATGTCCAGGATCCCATTAGCAGTAACGGCGCCAGCTGTGCAGCTGACGCCGAAGTCTGCCAGGAAGATGTCCAGATCTTCCGTGATCGCCATTAGCCGTACTTCGCCGAAGCGAGGCCCAACACTGCGACAGCACCGGCGCCGGTGCCACCAGCAACCGTGATCGAGATCTTCACAAAGCGCTTCAAAGAAGTCACATTGACGTAGATCTTCTGCAGTGATGCAGTGTTAGCGGTAGTGGTGGTGAAAGCGCCGCCAGTCACGTCGGTGTAGGAACCGCCGGAAGTGTCGGATTCGGTCAGCTTCACGGCGTAGGTAACGCCTGCACTGCCAGCCTCGGCGTCCAGAAGGACAGCCATATCGCCTTCATAACCCTGCAGGTCAACAGCAGAGCCGGTGCCTGTGGTGGTTACAACGTCGTTGCGGAGCAGACCGAGGACCGTGGTCTTCGATCCAAGATTGTGGATGGTCATGGTTTAGCCCTCCGTCGGGGGGTTGAAGGTTTGCGTAAAGGTTGAGCAATAGTCTCAACCACATCAGCCACCTGGGCGGCTGCTTCGATTGCTTTACCAATGCCGATCAGGAGCTTG
>Ga0209500_10001431_pt1 | contig 17935 bp, 13 predicted proteins | sample S_140212_EF_Meta_FD_187323 | JGI IMG/M metagenome (GOLD analysis project Ga0209500, IMG submission 187323) | Freshwater microbial communities from Lake Simoncouche, Canada to study carbon cycling - S_140212_EF_MetaG (SPAdes) (version 2) | ecosystem: Environmental > Aquatic > Freshwater > Lake ... | reverse complement strand
GTTAACGCTTACGTTGCTGGCCACAGCAGAGTTAATAGCGGCAGACACCGATGAATCAATCGCTGTGGCTGGGCTTGTGTTGTTGTTGACAGCAGAAGTGATCGCAGATGTAACAGCAGAGTCAATTGCCGAATCAGAGCTAACCTTGTTCCCGATTGCAGAACTAATCGACGTACTAACAGACAAATCAATTGCCGTTGTTATGCTAGTCCCAGAATCAACTGCTGACTGAATGCTAGTGGTGACTTGAGAATCAATATCCACAGGGCTTGCAATAGCGCCAACGCTACCAAGCGTCAAAGCCGCAGTCAATCCTAAACTAGCCACTTGACTACGCAGATTGTCCAAAATAGATGTCTGGCCAGACTTATCTAGTTTGTTAAATTCAATCGCTTCGCTGGATATAGGGTTAACACCTTGGTTAGAGGTGTCACCAGCCTTGGCTCCAAACTCAGAGCCCTTGGTCAGCAAGGACATGTCTGGAGATACAGGAGTGCGATCAGCGTCAGAGATCTGAGATGTAGATCCACTTGCCGAGCGTGTGGCAGTAGAGATGCCGCTAGATGTTCCCACAGCCGCAGTGGTGGCAATGATGGTGTCTTTCAAAGCCGTCTGGAAGTCTTCAAACGTTGCGTCCTTGGCCAAACCAAATGAGGCAAACTTGTCCACGCTGAACTGAGCAATAGTTGTCATCAGCTCTGAAGCCTGCTCATTAAGCATACCAGCGCCAGATCTCTTAATGGCTCCAACAATATCGGAAACAGATCCAGTAATTGGAATGCCTTTCATAATGTTTCTCATGCCGGGGATACCCAGCATCTCACCAGCCACCTCAAGGGCGGTCATGGCGGCAGTGCGTTTGGCGTTGTCAATTACGCTTAAACCCTCTTTGGCGCCCTCAACCCATGTGTTGTTAGCCACCACACCAGCAACCGTGGCAACGCCTGCCATAGGGCCGCCTAGAGTCCATGCAACGGCTGATTCAATGCCCGAAGCAATACCGCCAGCAACAACCTTCTCGTTGCCAACCAACTTTGACATTGACTTGTCTTTGTCGTTGACCAACAAGTTCTGCACACCAGCAAAAGTATCGGTGTCCTGACCCATCAAGTCGCCCAAGAACTGAGCACCACGAACACCCAAGCCTGCAATGTCAGCCGCGGCCATATTGCCAGCCGCCTTAGCAACATCAACAGCCGTAGAGATGGTGCTCTTGTCCCAAACTTTAAGTTCTTTTGTTCCAGCGGGAACAGGCTGATCACCAGCACCAGTGGGGTTGAGTGCGGCTGTCTGTTTCAGCATCGTATCGATGACTTTGAAGGTCATCTGATCTGCGCCTTGAAGAAGCTGAGCTTTCTGTGCATCAGTTGCGTTAGCGTAAGTACTAACGAATTTTGCCATCTCGTCTTTGGTTAGGTCGGCAGGATTGAACTCAGAGCTGGTAATGTTTTTGGCCAACTTGTCCGTCACATAGTTTGTGATGGTTGAGCTAGTAGCTGTTGTCTTACCAGATAACTCAGGGCGCTCTTCAGCGGTTGCTGTGCTGTATTGCTTACCGTTCCACTCAAAGGTCTGATTAGGGCCTAACAGCTTCCTAGCCGCGGCGTATGCGTCATTGAACTTAGGCATACCCTTGATCTCTTCAAGGGGGTCAGCCTTCACAGTTGGTAACTCTAAAGGGGGTGCAGTAATCGTGTCAGTCGTTGTTGGCGCTGTAATGCTAGATGTGATCTCTTTGGTAGCCAAGTTAGATGTCGCAGGAGCCTCACTGGTAACCTCGCTGGTGGTTCCGCTTGTAACTTCAGTGGTAGCTGGATTTTTTGCCGCGTCATTGACAGCGTTATTTACAGTTTCTTCAGCTTTGATTGCCTCAGCGTTGACACCCTTCTTGGACTCATTCATCGCCGTTACGCCAGCATCAAGAGCGGCATTAACAAGATTCTCAATAGATAAATTTCCACCGTTCTGGATAGTTGTTTTTACAGCGTTAGTAACAAATGTTTTTTCGCCCAAGCTGAGGTTTTGAAAACCATCGATATTTTTGAGAACTTCGTTAGTTCCAACATCAAGCCCATTGCCAATAAGTGCTTGAGCAATATCAGCTTTACCGCCACTAGAGACAATCTGGCCAGCAGTTTTGGCCACAATATTAGCTGTGTTTTGGCCAACACTGCTTACAAGGGACTGAGAACCAGCAATGTTTTTAGCGACCTCTCCTCCAACGTATGTCAGAAGAGCTGACTTTGCAATTTCCTGAATATTTTTGCCTTGAGCGGCTTGAAGAGCGGCTACGCCTAGTGGGCCACCAAAAGTGGCGGCGGCAACATTTGCAATTGCCCCAAGTATTGGGTTGTCAGCAAATAGGTTGAACAAGTCATTAGACGAGGCGTATGTTGTGTAAAAGTATGGAGTCCCATCGTCGCCAAAGTGAACACGATAGCCAGTGTTCCCCTTACCCGCTCCCGTACCACCAAATAAACCTTCACCACCTTGGCGGCGATTATCTACAGTAATAGCTTGCCCAGTTTCTTTGTTACCAAACTCTTCCCCAGACTTGTACATGGGGACACCGTTTTTCATTACGAGTTGAGACGGGTCAATAGCTTCAAAAGCACTGGTATAAGTTTCACCTTCAGGTGTAATAACCGTTTTTCCGTAAACACGAGTTATCTGGCTTGGATCTACATTTTGGCGAACGTTGTAGTTGTTTCCTTCTGAATCTACACCGCCGGGAACCATGATGTAATAATTACCATCTTCATCTTGCGTGGCTATTTTCCCTTGAAAACCTGCTTTAAAGTCCGCCGCCTCATAAACAGGAACTCTGCCAAACTGTTTAATATCAGTAATGCCAGCATCTGCCAAGTACTTTGCCATTAAACGAGCATTGGCTTCAGGAGATCCAGCGCCTTCACCCGTCCAATGAGCCGTTAATTTTTGATCAAGGATCTGATTAGTTAGTGCATCAATAGCTGAGTTTTTTGCTTGAAATGCTTTAATCGTAGCTTCAGGCAAAGGTGCAGGAATAGAAGCACCGTTAGCAAGTTCACCAGTCAATCTATTTTTCCAAGCACGGCCCCATCTATCCCAACCTGCATCTACTGTTGGTGTAATAGGTGTAGGCTCTAAATATTTTGTACTTTCCAATGCACCGCCACCACCACCACTTCCGCCATAAAGCTTCGTATCTTCGTTGTAAACATTGGCAAACGTTGACGCATCTGAACCTTGCTGGGTCTCAACTTTTTCTTGTGGTGCAAGTGATTCATCAGCGGTAACTTCAGATAAAGAAGCAACCTTAAATGGCTCTACAAGGTCAGCGCCAACCTGAGAAAAACCAGTGGGCGTATTGTTGGTGAATTGACGAAATGGTTCAACAGGAGTTTGAGCAGTGCTCTCGCCCTTTATAACAGCATCAATGACATCAGGGTCACCAGATCTATAAGCTTCTGCAAGCCTTCTAGCTTCTTCATCGTTCAGACTTGAATCCAATGGATTAACAAATCCACTGTCTTCAAAGACGCTACGAATCATTGGGTTTCTTTGCAGAATTGCCATGATTTATCGTTTGCCTCTAATCATGTTTTTAATTCTGAACTCGAGAGGAACTTGACCTTTAGGAAAGTCAGATTCGGTGACTCTGCCCGGCGGTAGATCACGGGGATCCAAACGAGACATGCGGGGGATTGTCATTGTGTTATACATTGCCACAGCCTTTGGATCTTTGAACAAAGTTTCCTTCAAAACAGGATCTTGCGTCAAATCTTTTCCAGTCTGCATCTCAATGGCGGCTAAATCAGTCAACTTTTCAAACAAAGGAGCTTTTGGATTTCCCAAATAAGTTCCTGCGGTTGTGCCGTATGTTTTATTGATGTAATCAATCGAATCATTCAACGTTCTGTCAAAGTTTGTAATGTCAGACGGCTTGTTAAATCTATCACTAAAACTCATGCCAGCTTCATTGGCCATGCGCAAATATTGTTTTGAAATATCTTCGCCGGGCTTTGACGTTAAAACCTGACCAACGTGAGCCAATTCATGACTCAACACATCAGCAGTCGTTCCGGGGTACTTTGGCTCAAGTCCAGTTACGTACGGCGCCATGTTGATGTATGTCTGTTGATTGGACTTGTAGCCAGTCTCAGGCACGTTACCCAAAGCAGAAGTTGGGTCAGCCATGCGAACATCAACTTTGGGGAAGTATGTCGAAGGATCCCAACCCAAGTAAGGTGCGGCGGCTTTTATCAAATTAGGGTCAACCTTGCTTCCACCCCATCCTGCAAGTGCATCCGGGTTCATGCCTGCACCAGTGTTGATGGTTCTATTGCTGGCTGGCCCAGCATTCAAGGTAGGAGCCAAGTTGGTGTTGTAGACGTTACCGTTCCACAAGAATTCTTTGTCACCAGAAGCTCGGGCCTGAGCAAATGCTGACTTAAAAGACTTGTCAGACAGATCTTTTTGTTGATCTACCGCTGGCGCTTGAGGCGATTCCATAGGATTGCTAACAACGCTTGGGATCTCGTATGGGTTAACTCCACCAATTGCTGAATCTATTGGCATTTCGACAGGAGCATTACTTGTAGGTTCTTCAATGCTAGGTAGCGCACCAGAAGAAGTGTCAGAAGGAATGTCAGAAGAAGCAACAGGAGAAGCGTTAGAGGAGCCGTCAGAAGCAACGTCGAAGTAGCCGCTTGGAACAAGTGAGTCTAATGGCGACGCTGGTCTTTGGTCGCCTTGGTTATTCATGTATCCACCTACCGTGGAAATGATGGCAGAAGGATCTCCGCTTTGAATAGCTTTAACGCCCTGATAAGCTTTGGCAATATCGTTGACGTTGTATCCGCCAATGTTGTTGAGATCACCAAGACCTGCTGAATTAGCAACGCCACTTAAATCAGTACCACCAAGATTGGCGCCAGAAGACAAGATACCCAGTGGGTTGCCGCTCTTAACAGCACCAGCAAAATTTGCCGCATTGGCAACATCAGAGAATCCACCCAAACCTGCCGCGCCAGCAAGAGCGCCAAGAACGTTGCCTTGACTAGCGGCAATAGCGGCATTGGCGGCCATGGCAAAGGGCTGGAGACCGGGAATGAACTGGGCAATCGCCAGCAACGGAGCTATCTTGTTAAGGTCAGAACTAGATCCAGCGGTTGTGTAAAAATACGGCGTTCCATCATCCCCAAACTGAACGCGGAAACCAGTGTTACCTTTACCAGCTCCAGTACCGCTAAATAAACCTTCACCGCCTTGGCGCTCCCATCTACCGCTTCCACGATTGATTGCTTGCCCGGTTACTTTATTGCCAAAAGTTTCCCCAGTTTTATACATGGGGACGCCATCTTTCATTACAATTTGAGATGGGTCAGTAGGTTCAAAAAAAGTATTAACAAACTCCCCATCCTGTACGGTACTTGTTTTTCCGTACAAGGGTTCAAGTTTTGCACCTTTAGGAACCGTAACCGTGCGCATAACGGGTTCCGATGTCCCGCTGTCAAAGTTATATTGAGTTTCTCCTGTAGGCTCTTGGTAAATATACCTTCCATCCCCCATATCTTGAACTCGAGTTCCGTTATATGTATAGCCGCCAATTTCGGCTTTTTCGTATGTAGGAATTTTTCCAAACTGTTTGATGTCAGTAATACCAGCGTCGGCCATCAGTTTGGCCATATCGTTAGCCGCATCTTGAGCACCGTGGCCACCCCTCCAATTAGAGGTGAGGTTTTGACCTAAGATTTGATTTTTTAAAATTTGCTGGTAATCAGGTGGTGGTGGGCGAACATCTAAAGCGCCGCGTGTACCTTGGCCAAAGTCGCCATAGCCACCACCCCCGCCACCAGTATCACCATAAAGTTTAGTGGTGTCGTTGTAAACGTTAGCAAATGTTGATGCATCTGAGCCTTGCTGAGTTTCAAGGTTTTGTTCTGGTAAGAGTGCTTGATCAGCCACAAAACCTAAATCGTTGGGATTAAAGCTAGAAGGATCTGATCCGTACAGAGGATCACCAATAGAATTAAATCGTGGAGTTGTTTGTGAGAGTGGTGCAGGCGTGGTTGGGTAAATGTTGTCAAAAGACCCACCAAATTTAGGCTTGGGGACACTCTGATTTATAAGGGTAGGATCGTACAGAGCTTCTTTTACTTCATTTACTGGAGGAGATAAAACGCTCAAACCACTTTGGGGCTGTGTAGACAGTGGTGTACTTAACTCAGGGTTAAAACCAACGGGGCCATCGTCTTCCATCATCATTCGAGGATTCAAATTGTAATTAAATGCCATATCAATTCACCGATGGGTTAACAGCATTGACCACAGCTTGCGCCCAGTCCTGCCAGTCATCAAACACATAAGGGCCCGGAACCGCCTCGTTGTTAAACACATCGATAGCTTTCAATCCAGATGCCCATTCTCTCCAATCCGTCAAAACGTTTGGAATGGCAAGCTGTTGGGTTGCATACAGCTCACACATTAAAGATGCCCAAGACTCAAACGAATGATACCTTGGGTCATAAACTAACGCTACGTTTAGAGGATTATTATCCACGAACGTCCCCAAAGTCAGCGTCCAGAAGGATCTTACCGAGCTGGTAGTCACCTCCCGCTACGTTGCTTCCAAAGCGAAGCCTCATCTCACGTCTTTGCTCACGAACGTCTACCTTGTTGGTATTAGGCTCAAACTCTCTCGGAGCGGATGTCTGGTCTTCAGATTGAGCAAATGAGCGACCCGTTACCTCAAGGTACATGGTTCCGCTTTGGACAAAGTCAGGCTCAATACGGTCAAGGTGAATCCACTTGTTCTCACCTACAGGAGAGGGCTGTGAGGGGCCACCAGAGACCCAGCCCAAGTCATTGGTCTCAAAGTAAGACTCAATGGCCACAGCGTTGGTTCCTTGAACCGCGTCTGTTCCAACCTCGTGTTGCCACAAAGACACCTCGCTGTTAACCTGATCTACCGTCAACGAGAAGTTAATCCCAGCAGGGATTGCGGCAGAAAGTGTGTCACCAATTGCATAGTCTTGGCCAAAATTTTCAAGCGAGACGGAAGTTACAATGCCACCAGCCACCACGATAGTAGCTGTTGCACCAGTTCCTGTGCCACCTGTTAAGGCAATAAAACGATAGGTTCCATTTGTATAGCCAGAACCAGCGTTAGTAATAGACACTTGATTTATTGCACCCTCAAGGTTCATTTCCGTGCCAGCGGCAATAGGAAAGCGAAACACCTGAGAGAAGTAACCAGCAGAGCGACGAGCTCCCAAAGCTGTTCCAGCGTCGTACCAAGTGTTTTCCCTAGTATTGTAGATAATCGCGTCGTTGCACTCGTCTGAGTCACCACGGGGGTAGTACCACCACACCTCACCAAAACGAGGAACCTTGGTTGCCCAAACTTTCTGACGCTGAGAGTAGTTCAGGTTGTCAAAAAAGAAGTTCTGGTTCATGTTGTTGGGGACTTCTTTTACAACACCGTTGTAGAGCAAGAAACGATCAACACCGATCCAGTAGTAGATACCGTCGTACTCGATCACGCACTGAGACGAAAGGATCGAAGACTGGCTAGAGATGATGTCATAGCGCCAGTACTGAGGAGGAGTTCCAACGCCACCGATGTAGGACATGCGAACTAGGCTATCAATGCTCCAAAACAGCCCAGAAGGCGAGTTAGAGCCGCCCCTGACGGGTAGCCCCTTGACAATCTTGCCAGTCGCTACATTGACCTCGTTGGCATCCGCCGAGTTCCAGTCAGTAGGATCACCTGCTGAGCAGTTCTTTAAAAGCCCGTTGTTGCCGTAGACCACCACATACGGGTGCAGGGAAACAACCCCACCAGAGACGTCAATGATGTCACCAGTAGGCAATACCCCACCTGTGTCTTTTAGAGGCTGAACAACAGTTTTTGTGATGTCGCCGTAGAGGACGGGGGTGTTGACGGTGCTGTCGATCTCGGAAAGGTTCTGCCCGGGGTGCGCCAACAGCAAGTTATTGCCGCCTTGGGTGTCGTACAGAGCATCAAACTGCCACAAGTTGTTGTTGTTGTAAATAAACTCAGGATCAACGCTTGAGACTCTCACCGTAAAGCCAGAGCTTGCGTAGACAGTCCCAACATCCACCAAGAAGCCAGAGCTCTGAGTGACCGCTAGGACGCTGAACTGAAAGCCATTGCTTGACTTGACAAAGGTAACGGGGACAGAAAAGCCACCAGCGTTACCCAAACTGGCCACAGTAAACGCCAAACCTGCGCTTGCGTAGACGGTAGACACAGGAATAGAGAACCCTGAGCTCGTCACAACGGTAGAGATTGGAACCGAGAAGCCAGAGCTTGCGTAGATGGCTGAAATTGGAACCACAAAGCCTGCACCACTTCCGCCAATAGAGGTGGAGTTGGCTGACATGATGTTGCTGATAATGTATCCACGGCCACGGTCAGTCAAAGTAACAGAAGTCACAGCGCCAGAGGTTCCCACAACAATCGTTGCCTTAGCACCTGTGCCAGAGCCACCAGTTAGAGCTACGTTTGTGAACGTTGCCGCGCCAACTGTGGCCACATTAATCTTAAATCCTGAGCCAGTACCGCCTATGTCAAGAGGGTCAGCAGAGAGCTCGTCAGCAACCGTATAGCCTGAGCCAGTTTCGGTCAAAGTCACAGTGGTTACCGTGTTTCCAGCAACCACCACGGTAGCCGTAACGCCAGTACCCGTACCACCAGTCAAAAAGACGTTGGTGTAAGTTCCGTTGGTGTACAAAGTACCGCCGACAAGCGTGTTGAGCGTCAGAACGCCGTTAGCTGTATAAGCACCGCCGCCAGTAATGGCGCCTAAAGTCTGTATACCGCTACCGATGGATGTTGCACTGGCTGACAAAGTGTTGGCAACAACGTAATTGCTTCCCTTGGTTGTGATGGTCACCGAGGTCACAGCGTTACCAGAGACAACAATCGTTGCTTTTGCACCCGTACCAGCTCCGCCAGTCAAAGAGACGTTGGTGAAGGTTCCGTTAGTGTAGTTAGAGCCAGCAGTTATGGCGCCTAAAGTGCCCACGCCGTTGGTGACACCACCAAGGTTAGATGCCGCGGCGCTTAGAGAATCAGCGGCGGTGTAGTTGATGCCTCGAGCAGTTAACGTCACAGACGTCACGTCCCCACCAGCACCAACAACAATAGTTGCCTGAGCGTTAGATCCAGTACCACCAGTTAGGGGAACGCTTGTATAAGTTCCTGTGCCGTAGTTAGTACCACCAGCCAAAGACCCAGAATTCAAAGCGTTGATGCCGTTACCCAAAAGAGCAGAGGATGCACTCATCGCATCAGCTACGGTGTAGTTAGATCCTGCGCTTGTGATGGTCACAGACGTTACGGTATTACCCGCAACCACCACAGTACCAACAGCACCAGCACCAGTACCGCCCGTTAGGGGAACCAGCGTGTAGGTTCCGTTGGTGTAATTAGATCCGCCAGTAACAGCAGAGATCGTTGCAATACCGTTTACGGAACCTGCAAACGTTGCACTGAGTGAGTCACCCACAGCGTAATTCACACCCGCGTTAACAATCTCAACGGAGTAAATACGGCTGTTTAAGATAATGATATTGGCCGTGGCGCCTGTTCCAGAACCACCAGTCAGGGGTGTATCACGGAAAACACCGATCGCTGTGATGCTGGTGCTTCCCACGGTCTGGCTGGCGCTCACGTTGTAAGTACCCACACCACCGCTACCTGTACCAAAGGACGTGATCGTGGTGTTAGCCGTTACGCCAGTTCCGTAGATGGTCTGGCCAACAACCAAAGCACCAGAAGCAACAGCGGTCACGTTCATTACCGTTCCAGATATAGACGCGGTCACAGAAGCTGTTGTTGAGTTGGTATAGTAGTTACCCGCAGTAACCCCACCCAAAGCACCAATCACACCGTTAACGCCACCAATATCTTCACTGGAGGCGGTTAAAACATCGTTGACAGAGTAGTTAGTTCCATCGTTTGTCAAAGTAACAGAACCCACAGAGCCTGTTGATACAGCAAAACCAGAGCTTGCCGCTACCGTAGAGGCTACGACAGCAAAGCTAGAGCCAGTTCCACCTAGGTTCGTATTGGCCGTTGTAAGGCTGTCAAGGGCCGTGTAACCGATTCCACCGTAAGTTAGCGCCACAGAGATCACAATGCCGCCAGCAACAGTTATGGTGGCTCTAGCGCCGCTTCCCGTGCCTCCTGTGAGGGTCACGTTAGGGTAGATGCCGTTGACGTATCCTGAGCCCCCTGTGATCGCTCCAAAGGCTGTTACGCCCTTACCAATGCTAGAAGCTGAGCAAGAAAGGATGTCGTTAGCGGCGTAGTTGTTGCCGCCGTACGTAATAACCACAGCAATAACGTTGCCGCCAGATGTTGTGACGGTTGCCAAGGCGCCAGTTCCAGCGCCGCCAGTCAAGGCTACGTTAGGAAAAGATCCGTTTGTGTAGTTACTTCCGCCAATGATGTTGTTGACAGCGGTGATTGAGTTTGTTGTGACGACAACAGTGCCTACGGCGCCTGAGCCTGTGCCGCCTGTAAAGTTTACACCAGTGTAGGTTCCTGCGGCGTACAAAGAGCCGCCCACGAGCTGACCGTAGGTGTCAATGATCCCAGAAACACCACCAATAAAGGCAGAATTTGCCGTCAAAATGTCTGTGTCTTTGTAGCCAACGCCGCGGTCTTGAGCTGTAATTCCAGTCACCGCACCACCAGATACAGTGATATTTGCGGTAGCTCCCGAGCCTACACCTACAGGCGTAGAAGTGGCATTGATCATGGGGACGTTTAAATAAGTCCCGTTGGTATACAAAGTACCACCAGTGATGGTCGAGTAGGTGTTAACACCATTACCAATCGAAGCCGCCGCGGCAGAGAGAATATCGCCTACCAAGTAGCCGTTTCCGTCGTTGACAATTGTCACCGCTGACACAGCATTAGATGCCACAGTGATATTGGCTGTTGCACCTGCGCCGCTACCGCCAGTCAGAGGAATGCCTGTGTATGTACCGTTTGTGTACTGAGAGCCGCCAGTGATCGTGCCCAAGGTATTCAAGGGTGAAGAGACCACAAAGTTAACAATGCCAGCGCCAATACCGCTGTTGTTGATCTCTAGGACTTGTATGCCATCGCGATAGCCGTTGAAGATCTTTGAGAAACCGTCCTCAGAGTCAACAAAGATACCGCGAGAGATACCAGCAAGGGCGTTGGTTATTTCACGATAGCCACCAATCTTACGGGGGCGACCACGCTGAAACCTGACCCACCTTCCGTCGTTGTAGAAGTCTTTGTCGAAGACCGTGCCATCGCGCTGGATGCCCGGCTTCGTGTCAAGCGCAAAGACCTTCTTTGTCATGAGAACGTTCCACCCTTAACGCCGCCTATAAAAGTACCAATACCAGTCGAGTCAATCGCACCAGTGACCTGAGCGCCAGTTGCATCAACGTCAACAATTTGGCTACCAAGAACAGTGATGCCAAAGCGTCCCGCGCCGGGGCGGTACAGACCCGTATTCGTCTCCGATGAGAAGTTCAGCGAAGGCACACCTGCCGTACCGTTGATCAGTGACAGAGACACACCACCAGCCAGCGCCGTGTTGGCGTTCAAGAAGTTTGTTCCATCACAGATCAGCGTCGCCTGACCACCAGAGGGGATCGTAGCCGTCGCTCCACCAGAGACACCTGTTGTGATCGTCAACGTGAAAGCGCCAGCACTACACTGGTTACTTACAACGTAGAAGTTAACCACAGGAGGGTAGGTGACCGTGACGTTACCTGAGAGGGTTCCGATGTACGTCTGAATGGTGTTAGATGCCTCACTTGCGGTTAAGGTGTACGCGCCACTTGTGACGCTTTTTACCAACGCAGTAAATGCAAACTGGGTACTGGTTCCGTAACCGATCGTGACAAAAGCAGAACCTGTAGAGACAATAAAAGCCGACTCATTGGGAGCGAACGTCTTTGTCAGTGCCGTATCAATCAACTCAGAGCTAGTTGTTGCAACAGTAAGCGTTCCCGTACCGTTGTTCTTCACTAACGTGAACCAGTTGTTTCCAACAGTAGCGCTATTAGGCAGAGTAACCGTAGTTGTGCCGCCTCCCCAAACATAAGTCTGGGCTCTGTCGGTTGTGGCAAATGTGTAACTCGATGTTAAAGACAGAACGGGGTGGCTTTGATTGAGGGTGGCGCCACTAGCAACCAGACCGTAACCAGCCAAAGTAGCCGCATCAGCAGAGGAGGTTCCTGTGCCAAAAGCGATAACGCCCCAAGTGCCTTGATCGGTTGCATTGGTGGTGATGTAGATGTACTTGGACTCACCAGCGGCAACAGAGACGATCGTGTTGGTTCCAGCAAAGTCTTTGACAGTAAAAGTATTTGCACCAATGTTGCGAATCAGCGCATCGTTACCAACAGAGGATTGGTTGGCAGGGGGCATGTACAGGCTCAGACCTGCTGTGCTTGCCGTGACCTGCATGATACGAGCGGCGTAGTCGTCTGTTGCACTACCGTTAATTGGCCAAGATAACTGCGTGTTGGCAGTCAGCGTGATGGCACGATAGGAGACGTCGGTCGGTTGAATGACCTGACCTGTAAATGGGCTGTTGTAACTCATGAGTCTTGTGCCACTGCTTGACGATCTGCGATACGCAACTTGTCTTCAGCCATCAAGGTATCCATGATGAGCTTGTACTGGGCTTGCCATGAAGGAACTAGATCGTAGTTCTTCAAGAACGGCATAGCTTGCAACAAAGCACCATACAGGAGCGCTTGAGGAGCGTACTGCGTAAACCAGTTCGTCTGGTTGGAAGAATCAAGGGGTTGCACTCGCTCGTAGTACAAAACCTCGAAGGCGTAATTAGCATTGGGTGTGGGGGCAATCATCCAATGGGTGTAGTCGTAGTCGCAGTAAAACTTGGGGACTTCTGTTGTTGTTGGGTTAGGCCAGTACTCACGAAGGTACTCGTACCTGCGGTTAAAGACTGGCTGGCGGCTTCCAGCGACTGTGACGTTCAATGAGACCGTCTTGTGCCAACGAGCAGGCTTGGCAATAATATTCTCGCCAGTCACCATGGTGCTGGTGTTCACAGTCATGTTGCCCAAGAACTTGATCTGAGAGGCAATAACCTGCTCAGCCAGCATGATAAACAGAGGGATTTTTTCGATTGTGGCAGGGTCAGAACGCTCCAGATAGGACTGGATGTTTTCGACCAAACTGTCATAGGTCATAACACTTGCGGTCGTCATGCGTTCACCTCGTAGATTCGTTGGGACATTTTAGTATGCCTTTAAGATAAAAACAACGTCCGTTCGTCGATGCGACGCTTTTGCAAGCCCTTGAGGATCTTCCCGCCAGCCATGCAGTATTTCAAAAGCTCATCAGACGCCCCAGCCATATCCCCGCGCAGTGCTTTCTGTCGAAGGGTTGAGCGCTGAAGCGTGCCTAGCCCAACGTTGAAAGAAAAGGATACCAACGCATCAAACTGTCCTTGAGTAAGAGGAACAGGACAATAAGTAGCCACTCCCTTCTCAAAGCGAGCAAGATCCGCCCTAAGTATTGCATCGACTTCCTCCATTGAGTGTTTGCGCATCGCCTCTGGTGGGGGCACAAAGGCGTCCCGCTGGTCTATCTTGAGCTTTCCCTGCTCGGGAAACATGACATGGCCAACTCCAATCGTCCAAAGGCGAGCCGGGCAACGATACGGGTTCTGCCTTACGCCTTCGTGATGGCGGATCATGTGAAGGCATTTTTCAGAGATTTTCATTTGCCAAAGGCTCTGCCGCCAAAGTGGAAGGCAATGATCGATGCAAACAAGGCTTGGGTGTCTGAGTCCCACAGCATCTCTAGCAGGTCATTGAAAGGCACGCTCATATAGTAGCCATACCAGAAACCCCCAATATCCACAAAGACCAATAGAAAAAAGAAGCCGTATGTAATAACAGGACGGACACTTGCTCTTAGATTCTTCATCCATGGGCTTGTTCCTTCATTCAGGGCTGTGTCGTGGGCGTAGACAGCCTGCATTTCAGCCTGCTGAGCCCCTATAAGAACCTGAGCGGTGTTAGCCGCACTCTCGGTAGCCAGTTGCTCTGATTTGATGTGCTCGACCCTCTCTTGGGCCTCAAAGCCTGCTTTACGAAGCTCCAGCTCACGGGTGATCTGCATCTGGGCTAGGTCTAGCTCGTGCTTTTTATCTGAGCGGTCTTGGAAGAACTCCAAAAGCTTGGGCAAACCGCCCATCAGAAAGGAGATCAGGGTAGACAAGAGGGTCAGCATTTTGGATCCTTTGGTTTAGTGTCTTCATTCTGCATGAGTTTGATACCAGAAAGGAACCCAATCATGCCGCCGATAAGAGTAGAAAAAGCGGGTGAAATCATCTTGAAGATCTCTGCGTTGTCCACTTCCTTGGCCCACAGTCCAAGCATAAAGCTGATTACCATAGCCAAGACGGAGATGCACAGGGTTGCACTTACCATGAGAGTCACCCACAGCGTCAACTTCTCTTTCACTTCTATTTGTGGTTTCGGTATTGGTTTCTTGGTCATACATAAATGTCCAGCTTACGATTTGTGAATATCTCCATGCGGAGCCGCTCTTGAACAACTTTCCTGCAATAGATCTCAAACCCAATGTCCTGCAATTCGGTTTGCTTTTGCTTGGCCACCTCGAGCGTCTTGTTAACCTGTTGCTGTTTCTCTAACTTAACTTGAGCAAGGTCATGCTTGTCAGGGTAACCAGACGGTTGAACAGTCGGAAATAGTCTAATGGTCTCAATCATTTGCCTTCCCTTTCTCTAGCCCGTGCGTAAAAGTACAGAACTTTTGCTCTTAACTCCGCACTATCCGCTACCCCTGCCCACATGGACAGGTTGTTCCAAATGCCTACCAACTGATCTGAACTACAAGAATTTCCGTTTGTTGTCAGCCACCGAGATAACTCCATGTGGCGCAACGTTGGCTCGTTTATCCAGCTCAGCCCATAAAAATCAGAGACGATGCAGTGTTCTTTAGCAGTTGCTCCTGCCAATAACAGCAACAGTAATAGGACGACAAAACGCATCCATTGCTCACAAACCCAAAATCTTTTTAATTAACTCGCCAGCCACTCCGGGGCCAAACAGAACGCAGACAATCACCCCATACAAGAGGTACTCAATCTTCGTCATGCGCTTGTCCCCATCACGCAGGGATCGATCAATACTGCTGTATCTTTCAAAACAGACGGCTTCATGTACAGCCAATTTTGTCTCAACCGATTCCATAAAATTCCTTAAAGAAGCCACCCGAAGGTGGCTAGTTTTAGTTTACTGTTACGTCAGTAACTGCCTCTTCAGGCTTTGCCTCTAACGCATCTTTCAGCATTCTAAAGAAGGCATCTCTGCCTACTTGCAACTGATCCACGTTGAACCTAGCTGAATCAAGCTTGCGATCCAAGTCAGCGACATGGTTGAGCAACATCTGCTGTTGCTGTGTCATGTCTTCAAACTTAAACTCAACGCCGTCGATTGTCACAGGGGTTTTTTCGTTTTTTCCCATGATGTTTCCTTTAGTGTGCCACCAAGATCGAGTGATGGCTTCTCGTTTAAGCGGATGCGGCTTGCAGAGGTGCTAAGTCCTCATTTGTCCAAAAATCTTTTGCAATCATCAAAACTAAATGTTCTTTGTTCCTAGACAGGCAGTCTGCCCAATCTTCAGCAGTCATGCCTTCTGGCTTACCGCCATTGATAAGGTTAACGCTGTCTAGGCAAGCGGAGTAGTGCTTGGCAATTTGTTCTGCGGTGATAGTTTCAGTAGTCATGGTTTTCCTTTAAAGGTTAGCGGCATCCAAACGTGCCTTGAGTGATTCAATGATTGCTTGTTGTTCTTGGATAGCTTTGACCAAACGGGCTTCTGTTTTTGACCAGCCTGTAATGGACATAATTTTTTCAGATGAGTCATCTTCAGAAATTACATCAGGGTAAACCTGTTGCATTTCTTGGGCTATAAACCCAATCTGATGCCCACCACCATAAGACTCGAGGTAGTCATACTTAACAGGGCGAAGCGCAAGAATATTTGAAAGCTGTGAAGGTAAATCAACAATGTTTTCTTTTACTCGCTGGTCAGATGTTGAACCAAATGCGGCTGTGTTTGCGCCATTGGCAGTAATCTTTCCGCAGTTTGCTCCACCATTGTTTATTTGAAACTGAATAAAATTTTGTGATGTTGTTGAATCGTTATCAAATTTTGTGACAAGAATTCCTTGGTATATGGTATCGCCAGCCACACTGCTTTTTGTGCTGATAGGGGTTGAAGGAGCAGTCCCGCCAGTAAAAATCCAGCTACCATTGTTAGAGTAAGCCCGTGGATTCCCATCCCCATCAGACAGCACGATGTAGTTGCTTGCTGTGCGAATGTCTAGGCCATTTTGGTTGCCGCTGTAGCCACCGAGGATGGTGTTTTTAGAGCCTGTGGTCATCTGAGATGCAACCCCGCCTTGGCCTGCTACAAACGCACCAACAAATGTATTTTGCGTCCCCGTTGTTGCATTAACACCGGCTTGCATTCCGAGGAATAAATTATTTGCACCAGTGGTATTTGCATTCCCCGCCCCATAACCTACAGCAGTATTGTTAGATGCTGTGGTGTTGGATTGCAATGCGCCATAACCAAGACCAGTGTTGTTACTAGCAGTTGTTGCAGAAAGAAGCGCCCCCGCACCCATTGCAACGTTGGCGATACCCGTTGTGTTTGCTTTTAGCGACTCTTGACCTACAGCAGTATTTTGCTGACCAGTAGTAGTCGCATAACCAGCTTGATATCCTACAAAGGTTTGATTTGCCGCTGTATTGCTATACCCCGCCTGATAACCAATAGCAGTGTTGTTAGATGCTGTAGTGTTGGCTTGAAGGGCTTCACGACCAACGGCTACATTGCCAGCGCCTGTCGTATTGTTGTACAGCGGGCGATAACTACCAAGCGCAACGTTATCTGTTCCAGTTGTGTTTGAATACAGTGCTTGATAGCCCACTGCTAATGTGGTTTGACCAGTAGTGTTTGAGTAACCAGCTTGAAAACCAAGCGCAGTAAAGAATGAAGCAGTCGTATTGCTATACCCAGCCTGATAACCTACAGCAGTGTTATTTGCGCCTGTTGTGTTGGCTTGAAGTGCTTGAAAACCTACAGCAGTATTGTTGGATGCCGTGGTGCTTACGGCAAGTGATGCATAACCAACGGAGGTGTTGTTTGAGCCTGTTGTGTTTGCGCTCAACGCCCCAGAACCAAAAGCATTGTTGTAATTGCCTGTGGTGTTTGCTTTTAGAGCCGCATCAACGTTACCAGTATGAAATCCACCAAATGCACTATTGGCAACGCCCGTAGTATTTGCGTAAAGGGCTTGGTGTCCAAATGCATTGTTTGCTGTAGCCGTAGTATTTGAGTAAGCCGCTTGATAACCTACAGCAGTATTGTTAGATGCTGTGGTGTTGGAGAAAAGGGCGCTGTCACCCATTGCGGTGTTAGAAGCGCCAGTTGTGTTTCCACCAAGTGAGTGTTTACCAACAGCAGTATTGTTTGCACCAGTTGTATTTGCATCTAAAGAGCGAGAGCCAATTGCAGTTATGTTTACACCAGTCGTATTAGATAAACCTGCTTGAAAGCCTGCAAATAAATTTTCATCCCCCGTAGTATTACTATACCCCGCTTGATAACCTACAGCAGTATTGTTAGATGCTGTGGTGTTGGCTTGTAGGGCTTCACGACCAACGGCTACATTGCCAGCGCCTGTCGTATTGTTGTACAGCGGGCGATAACTACCAAGCGCAACGTTATCTGTTCCAGTTGTATTTGAATACAGTGCTTGATAGCCCACTGCTAATGTGGTTTGACCAGTAGTGTTTGAGTAACCAGCTTGAAAACCAAGCGCAGTAAAGAATGAAGCAGTCGTATTGCTATACCCAGCCTG
>Ga0209500_10001428_pt1 | contig 17956 bp, 27 predicted proteins | sample S_140212_EF_Meta_FD_187323 | JGI IMG/M metagenome (GOLD analysis project Ga0209500, IMG submission 187323) | Freshwater microbial communities from Lake Simoncouche, Canada to study carbon cycling - S_140212_EF_MetaG (SPAdes) (version 2) | ecosystem: Environmental > Aquatic > Freshwater > Lake ... | reverse complement strand
GGACATTGGCAAGGATCGGATGGGTCTTGCCATTGGATACAGCGCGACCGACGACTTTAAGAGCTTGGTTGAGGTCGGACTGAGCGGTGATGATTTTCATGATGCGGCTTCGGTTAGGGCGGTGATGATGGCGCTGTAATCGGCGTCGAAACTAGCGACCAGTTCGGCGGGGATGGGGATGCCTTCGTCTTGTGCGTTATCGCGAATGGCGTTGGCGGTTGCCAGCGCCAAGGTCATGGCGTCATGAAGACGGTTGAGGACGGGCGACTGCCTGGCTGTGATGCGAATCAAGTCTGGTGATGACATACGCGGTTAATAACTCAACATGCTGCCTCGGGACAACACCACCCATAAAGGCAGCGGCATCAGAGACAAGGGCATGGTATGCGGTTGGCGTCAACCCATAAAGCCCCTGTTCATAATCCGCAACAATTGCCCGCTGCCGGATCAATGCCGAGCGGTTGGTGCCTGCCGCTGCCGCCTGCCGGTCGAGCATGTCCAGATCCTGTCTCTCCAGTCTCACCTTGATCTCAATCAATTTGGATGCGTGCCAGTGATGCCAGTGTATCTCGGCAAGTCCCAACATGCAAATACATCTATGCCGAAGGCAAATTGCAGCCTAGATCCCTTGGTATGACTCAAACGAAGGCAAAACACCCAAATGCCCTACTCTTCCTTATATACATTATGTATCACCTTGATACCGTTCTCTTTTCTTACTTGACTTGACTTGAGAGAAAAAAGAGAAAATGAGTAATAGCAAGGGGTTTGGGATGTTTTTTGCCTTCGATTTGGATGTATTTGCCTTCGATTTGCCTTCGTTTTGCCTTCGGTCAGGCCATGGACAGCCCTGAGAGCCGTTTTACGCGCAGGATCGGGTCCATCTGAACGGTGAGCTCAGGCCATAGGGATTGGAGCCTGCCGACCAGCAAGCGAGCCGCCTTGACCGGTGGATCATTGACTGGCGACAGCACCCAACGACCATCCACCAGGTAGCCTTCGGCCTCGTACCACCCCTGGAGTCGCTCCCATACGGCCTTGAGCGGCACGCTGTGACCATCACCAGCCCATTGCAGTTCGGCGGCATCGCAGAACTCCCATAGGTGGCAACTGGAGCGGCGTACGGCATCCATGGCGGCATGGCCGGTGCTGTAATCAATGCCGTAACCAACAGCAAGTTGCATACCTTCAAGCAACCAATTCAGGAAGGCAGGGCATATGTAACGACGGATAAAATCGGGGTCATCTTTTAAGCGCGGGTCAGCTTGAAGATGGGTTGGTTTTGTAGGTTTTGGCAGGAAGGTTTTACGGAACTTAAATACATGAAAACGGGTCTCGATTGCTACCTGCTCACCAGACAGCGATGGGTCTTTGTTGAGGTTAAAAACAAACAATGAAGACGGGACAAATTGCGATTCCTGCACACCTTTAAGTTCGTAAGATAACTCTTCGCCTGATATGGCGGCCTTCAGTGATTGCAGATTGTCGATATGAACAAACTGTGAATTTTCGCTCGACCAGTTAACGGATGCACCGCGTAAAGGTGCGATGGGAAACTTACGGCCTTGATCATATTGGCGGAAGTCCGCTAATGAACAGGACGTAAAGTTACGAGCACCGAGTGTATCGCGCAATGCGGTACGGATGGTGTCTTTACCGTTGCTGCCTTCACCGATCATTAGGACGGCGCGAGGCCTGCCACGTGTAGCGCGGTAATGAGCAAGGTCAAGGCCACTACCAAGGATGCGCTGGATGGTGTCGAGATCGGTGCTGTCTACAGCCTCCAGCAACCGCCACATATGCTCGGGATTTGCTTCAGGGTCATAGTCATATTTAGTGATATAGGTAAAAAATAGGTCTGGCGAGTGCGGTTCAAATTTGGTATGGATGTCCCTGCCACTCCATTCCCATGAGACGATGCCATTGCGGCAGTTGATTGCGTTGCGTGGGTTGACGTCAACTGGCGATAGGTTGCGGCGTATCCAGGAGAGGGCTTCATCGACGTACCGAGGCCGGCGCCATGGATGCGAGCGGTTGCCGTGCTGGTCTTCAACGAATAGTTGCGACAGGAAGGCGGCCACTAATGGCGCCAGTTCTTGGTCGGTGCGTGCTTCGTAATGGGTGCCGCACCAATGATGGAGCACGCCTTCAACTTCAATCCAGCGATCGGCTGGGTAATTGAACAGGTGCCGCAGGGTCAGGTCAAGCCATTCTGTATCGGTCTTGCTGACCAGCCGGCAGTTAAGGGCTTCCACCTCCACGGAGCCAGCAGCAGAGGCAACAGCGACAGGCCGCGGCGCTAGTTGCGGTGGTCGCCAGCCATGATGTTTTGCCCAGTACCAAAAGGTGCCTTCGGTGATTTGGTCACCACCTGAGCGTGCTACCTGCGGCGCCTCGGCAAACAGCGGACTATGCCGCTGCATCATTGCGACGGCCTGCTCTGGGTCACCGACGACCTTGATGAGGCTCCATAACAGGTTGCGGTAAAACGGATATTGCTTTTGGTTTGGGATGGCGGTTGGTATGGCATCAAGCGCATCACGGATGTCGTCGATGGTGCGCGGTGCGTGTTCGGTGTGCCGTGCTGCCTGCTGCTGATGGTGGTAATGCGCTTCATCTGGCAAGCAGGCTTCGAGGTCTGCAACTGAGTAACGGATGCCTGATGCGGTGACAACTGAGCACAAGGCGCCGAGATCACCAGTGCCATTGGCGTGGTAGGTGCCTGGCAGCCGCATCACACGGGATGGATTCTTGATGGTGCGATCGGAATCGCAGAAATCAATCAACCGCTGCTGGACGATCGCCCAATGGGATGGCGTGATCAGATCGGTCAGAAGCCAGTAGGTATGAATCGATTTGCCGCCGGTATCAACTTGGATTGATGGTTCCGGTAAGCCAAGCTGCTTCCATGCAGTTAATTGCCACTTACGGGGGCGGTCATCCCATTCGACGAAGAAGGCACGACAGGCGGTAATAGTGGCATCAGTGTCGCCGCCGTCGTTGATGACGACATAAACGCCGCGGCCATCGGACTGCCATTGCTCGATCGCTGACCGTGATGGGCCACCTTTGCGGCCTGCATCACCAGCCTTCTTAGGGTTTTTGGCGTGGTAGAAAGCACGCAGCCTGATGGTGCCAGGCGGTTTACCTAGTAGAGATAGGAACCGCTGCGCCTCGGAAAAGTCAACTTCCTTCATCGGTCAGTAACTGGCGGGATGCCATCGCGGTGCAGCTCCATGGATTTTTGAAGAAGCAGGCGTATAGCAGTGCCACGTGACATGCGATCAGCACGCCAAGAATCCAGCCATGCCAGCAGGTCTTGGCTGAGACGTAGGCTAAATGGTCGGCAAAGCTGCATTGGCGTGGCTGGGATGCTTGACAAGTGTAGCCTCTAAGGCTACGGTGTCAAGGCCGAATGCAATATCAATGAACCTCCGCCCCTACCAAACCCAACTCCTAGATCAGATTCGCCAGTCAATGCGGCGTCACCGTAGGGTGTGCGCCGTAATGCCGACGGCTGCTGGTAAATCTGTTGTCATCGCCGCGATTATCCACGCAGCGTCTGCTAAGGGTCGGCGTGTGCTGCTGCTGGCGCATCGTCGGCGGCTCATCAACCAGCTAAGCCGTACGGTAGGCAGTTGGGGCATTGAGCATGACGTGATCGTGCCAGGCCGGCACCAACGTGGCCATGGTGTTGCCGTAGGCAGCGTGCAGACGGTCGTTCGGCGGCTGGATAAGTTGCAGCCGCCTGATCTCATCATCATCGACGAAGCGCACCATTTGACCCGCGATAACCAATGGGGTCAAGTGGTAGGGCATTGGCCTAATGCGTACCTGATCGGCAAGACCGCCAGCCCGCAACGACTTGATGGCCGCGGCCTAGGCGAGGTGTTTGATGATCTGGTGATCGGCCCTACACCGCAATGGTTGACGGATGAAGGGTTCTTGGCTAAGGCGCGGATCTTTTGTCCGCCTACCACGATGGATGCAAGCAAGCTGCGTAAGGTGCGCGGTGAGTTTGACATGCGCGAGGCGGCAGCAGCATTAGAGCAGGCCAAGATCCATGGCGATGCGGTTGAGCATTACTTAAAGATCGTGGCGCCAGGTACGGCGCTGGTGTCTTGCGTAAGCGTGGAGTTTGCTGATGCGATGGCGGCGCGGTTCAATGCAGCAGGCATCCCAGCACGGGCGATCACTGGCGGCTGCGGTGATGATGACCAAGAGCAGATCTTCGACGACTTAGCCAAAGGCATCATCAAGGTGGTCACCTACTGCGAAATGCTGAGCGAAGGCGTTGACGTACCAAGCATCAATGCAGCGATCCTGCTGCGGCCTACGGCATCGGTGACGATGTACCTACAGCAGGTTGGTAGGTGCCTCAGACCAAAGGCTGATGGCTCGGCGGCAATCATCTTGGATCATGTCGGCAACGTACAACGCCACGGCCTACCGACTGAGGAACGCAACTGGACGCTAGAGGGCCGCGACAAACGTAAACGCGATGCAGCACCAAGCGTACGCATGTGCCCAAGGTGCTTTGCTGCAAATGCAACTACAGCGCAAGTATGCGGCGAATGCGGCCATGAGTTTACAACTGAGGCTAGGGAATTGCCAGAGACGGGCGGCGAGCTTGTAGAGATCACCGCTGAGCTGCGCCGTAAACGCGCTGAAGTAGGCGGCGCCCGCAGCATGGAAGATCTGCTACGCCTTGAACGGCAACGCGGCTACAAACCAGGCTGGGCAAAGCACATAATGGCTGCACGGCAGACCAGGAGGGTGGGCTAATGCGTGTGCTAGTTGCATGTGAATACAGCGGCAGGGTACGCGATGCCTTTCGCCGCCACGGCCATGACGCATGGAGCTGTGACCTGCTGGAATGCGAAAGCGATCCACGCTGGCACTATCAGGCACCTGTTGAGAATCTGCTGGCCAATGGCTGGGATCTAATGATCGCCCATCCACCTTGCACCCACCTAGCCGTCAGTGGCAGCAGGCATTTTCACCGCAAGCAGCGCGAGCAAGCAGGGGCGCTGGACTTTGTTCGGCTCCTGATGGATGCGCCAATTGACCGCTGGTGCATCGAGAACCCGGTCAGCGTCATCAGTACAGCCATTACCCCCCCCAACAGATCATCCAGCCGTGGCAGTTTGGCCATGGTGAAGTGAAAGCCACTTGCCTTTGGCTCAAGAACTTGCCATTACTCAAGCCGACGCAGGTGGTGGAAGGCCGTGAAGCCAAGGTGCATCGGATGCCGCCAGGTCCTAATCGTTGGAAGGATCGCAGCCGCACCTATCAAGGCATTGCTGATGCCATGGGCCTGCAATGGGGCAGCAGTAGGCTGCCGCCAGTAGTCGAGCAGCTATGTCTGAGCAACACATCCAACAACACATTCGCCTAGCGTGCAGCACTGGCGCCACGCGGCTATTCCGCAACAACACCGGCGTACTCCGAGACCAGCATGGTCGCCCGGTCAGCTTCGGGCTATGCAAAGGCTCTGCCGACCTGATCGGCTGGACCACGCGCACGATCACCGCCGATATGGTCGGTCAGCAGGTGGCGGTATTCACCAGCATCGAGGTCAAGACGCCCACTGGCCGCCTGACACCAGAGCAGCGGCAGTGGTTGGGAGCAGTCGAGACCGCAGGCGGGATCGCTGGTGTGGCGCGGTCTGTGGCCGATGCCGAGGGATTGTTACGAAATGCGACTGGCATGGGTTGACACTGGCAGCAGTGCCTGTAGGATATGGGGACGCAGGCAAGACCTGCACCGCACAAACCGCAATGAACACCACCCAAGCATCAACCAAAGCCGACATCATCACGGCAGCCATGGAGATCACCGACAGCCAACAGGCCAAGATCGACCAGCTACAGCAACGGCAAGTGATCCTAATTGGATTGATTGCATTGCTAAGCATCATCAACCTACTCGGCTGATACAACTGAGGGATAACAGTGCGGAGTGCTTCGGCTAGGCGTGTCAACCCTCAACTAACCAAACTAACTACCATGAAAACACTCGTCTTTATCTTTGTTGCAACTGGTCTGTTCTACATCACAACAAATAAAACACTATCTCAAATGACCGAAACAGATTGCAAGGCTGGCATTATTGCAGCGTGCCAGCGATGACTCTATCTAACGAGCAATACCACGCCGACCCAGCAGTTAGCGCCAGTCACCTGCACGCTATTGCAAAAAGCCCGCAACATTACTGGAGCCGTTACCTTGACCCGCAACGCCAGCCGGTAGAACCTACTGCTGCAATGCGTCTTGGCAGCTTGGTGCATTGCGCCGTGTTGGAGCCTGAGGAATTGCATAAGCGCTATGCCGTCTGCCTGCCGCGTAATACCAAAGCAGGCAAAGAAATGGCGCTGGAGCTTGATGCAAAAGGCATTGAAGCAGTAACAGGATCCGATATGGACCTAGCGCTGGCAATGGCCGTATCAGTGCGCAGCCATCCGGTTGCCGCTGAACTGCTAAGCGTTGGCCTTGCCGAACAGAGCGTTTGGTGGGATGATCCTGCTACTGGCCTGCGGTGTAAGTGCCGCCCGGATTGGATTAATGGGTTAACGATTGTTGACCTAAAGACCACAACAGATGCCAGCGGTGATTCTTTTGCGCGATCCGTTGCGCAATATCGCTACCACGTGCAGCAGGCGCATTACTTGCAATCGCATATTGCAGATCGGTTTATCTTCCTTGCGGTAGAAAAAACCTATCCCTATGCCGTTGCCGTGTATGAGCTTGATGCTGATGCTGTTGCAGTTGGTAAACAATTGCAACAAAGCAACCTGCAAGCAATTGCTAACTGCAAGGATGCTCAGGCCTGGCCCGGTTACACCGACCAGATCCAAACGCTTAGCCTTCCACGCTGGGCGCAACACACACCCGAGCTGGCCCTGTCGCCAGATGATTTCTAATGAGCAACCTAACCACCTGGACACCAGAACAAACGCAACTGATCAGCAGCACCATTGCACCGGGTTGCAGCGGTGATGAACTGAAGCTCTTTGCCTATGCCTGCCAACGCACTGGCTTAGATCCGTTCAGCAAGCAGATCTACGCCATCAAGCGTGGCGGAAAGATGACCATCCAAGCCGGCATTGATGGCCTGCGTGCTATCGCTGAACGCACCGGCCAGCTTGATGGCTCCGAGACGTACTGGTGTGGCGCTGATGGCGCATGGCAGGATGTATGGCTTGCTGATAAGCCTCCTGCTGCCGCTAAGACGATCATCTACCGCAAAGGCAGCAGCCATGCGTTTATTGGCGTGGCGCGGTTTGCGGATTACAACGCCGGTCAAGGCCTATGGTCCAAGATGCCAGCCGCGATGATCGCCAAATGCTCTGAAGCGCTGGCGCTGCGTAAGGCATTCCCCGCCAACCTGTCAGGCGTCTACACCACCGACGAAATGGAGCAGGCGGAAGAGGTCACAGTGACACCTGTGGCCGCCCCTAAGGCTGCTCTGCCTGCTGCTGCACCCAAGGGCACTAGCGCCACGTTTACCGCCGGCAAGGCCGCCATATCAAAGGCTCAGACGTTGGATGAGTTGGCTGCGATACCAGCTAAGATGGCGGCTCGTTTGGCTGCGGGTGACATCACCCAAGACCAACACGATCAACTGCTAGCCCTAATGGTGGAACGCGAGTCTGCCATCACCGACCTTTTTGAGGATTGATCCATGAGCCTTTATGCTTCCGGTGTTGTTCGCATCATTAGCGACCTACAACTGAAATCATTCGACAGTGGCAATGTTGTCGTCAACTTTGCCGGTGGTATTGCCGAAGGCAAGGACAAAGATGGTAACTACATCAACAATGCGATTGATGTAGAAATCTGGGGTAAAAGCGCCGAGATTGTTTATGACAAGCTCAAGAAAGGCGACAGTCTATTTGTTACTGGCAACATTCGCCGTAATGAATGGATGGATAAAGACAGCGGCACAAAACGCAGTAAGCATTCCATGTCAGTTGCGCGGTTTGAGTTCCTGCCGCGTCCTAAAATGGATGAGGCACACGATGCGTTCTAATGGACTACGAATCTATCTTTATTGAATGGTGGAAGCAATCCTATCCATTCAACCCAGGCGCCCATGCAGTAATGACGCATACGGCATTTGCTAAATACGTCTTATGCTTGCACGATGCCCAGAATGCCCAAAGTGTAAAACAAGATACAACGAAGTAATCTTGCGCAAGCCAACAATTGACGGTGATTTTATTCGTCGCCGTCATTGTTTGGATTGCGGCCATCGATGGTACACACTGCAAACAGCAGAAACGCTAATCGAAGGCCACACGCTTCAATGGTCAAAACTCACCCGTACTTACACCATCAATGAAACCCCATCAACTTGACCAGCAACGCGCCATTATGATGGATGCGCTGTACGCCAAAAGTGGCCGTACATGCAGCACTTACACCGGTCTCTGGCAAGAGTTTTGCCAAGATCTCGGCCCCAATTTCCGGGACACCGACTACGAACAGCTCCATGCTGACGTGTGCCAAGCCATGGATGACATCAATTCAATCATGACGCCAAAGCAAGCGCACGAGGCCATCGCCACCTGCCGCCGCTACCTGCTGGGGAGGTGGGCATGAGGAGGCTTCTGCTGCTGCTGGCCATGCTTGCTGCACCGGCCCAGGCCCGCACCGTGACTGCCACGGTCTATGACCCCTGGTATGCAGGCCGCCCTGACTATTGCACGGGCCGCGCCTACCAGCACTGGGGCATCAGCGCAGCTCATCCTTTCTTGCCATGCGGAACCCTGGTCCGTGTCACCCATCGCGGGCGCTCGCTGGTAGTGCCTATCCGGGACCGCTGCGACTGCAACAGCATCGACCTATCAGCAGGTGCTGCCTATCGCCTTGGCGTGCCGCTTGATGGGATAGGAACCGTGAGCATCAGCTACTGATGGCGCCGGATGTCTTCACCGCCGGCGGCTTGCGCGTAGAGCGCCGTCACGATCGGTGGAACGGAACCAGCTACATGGCCTGGCGGCCCCACGTTTCGATGCTGTTTACCGACACCAAGGAGTTGTTGCGTTTCATTGCATGGCCGGCCAAGACACCAACGGGTGAAGCCTTGCGCGAATGGCTCAAGGTCAAATCTGCTCAGCCGATACCAACAGCGCCGGCAACTGAGGCCAGCGGCTTCGGCCCTGATCCTGAGGATCCGAACTACCAGACCCGCACTGTTATCTGACATGGATTTGGTCAACCAGCCACCGCACTACTGCCAAGGCGGTATCGAGTGCATCGATGCAATTGAAGCCGCGCTCACGCCAGAGGAATTTGCTGGTTACTGCAAAGGTAACGCAATTAAATACATCTGGCGCATGAATCATAAGGGCGGCAGGGAATCACTTGCCAAAGCCCGCTGGTATGTAAACCGTCTTTTTGACAAACCATGATCCTTTCAGACTTCCAGATTGCCCAGTTGATTGAGCAAGGCATGGTTGAAAACCATCTGCCTGAGCTGATCAATCCCGCCAGTCTTGACTTAAGACTCGGCAATACCATCATGATTGAATCAGCGGCCAGCCATGACATGATCCCAGTTGACATCAGTAAAAGCAGCAGGGATCAACCCTATGAGTTGGTGCCAGGGCAATTTATCTTGGCTGATACGATGGAATCATTCAACATGCCGGAAGATATTGCCGGTTTGTTTTTCCTTAAGTCAAGCCGCGCACGCGAAGGCTACGAAAATTTGCACGCTGGTTACGCTGACCCCGGTTGGCATGGTAGCACCTTAACGCTTGAACTAAAGAACAGCCGCCAGTTGCAAAGACTACCGATATGGCCTGGCCTTAAGATCGGGCAGATGGTATTCTTCAAGATGAGTGCCATACCTGCAACTAGCTATGCGGTTGTTGGTCATTACAATGGTCACCTATCACCAACCGCCAGTCATGTCCCAAAATGATTCATCCTTGAAAGAATACTTACGCGAGATTGCGCGTTATCCGCTGCTGTCACCTGAGCAGGAGATCCAGCTTGGGCGGCAGGTAATAAAGATGCAGCAACCTGATTGCACTGATCGGGAGCGACGGCAAGGGCAACGCGCTAGGGATAAGTTCATCCAATCAAATCTTAAGTTGGTCGTTAATATCGCTAAGAAATATGATGGCAGGCAACGCAAAGCAATGATGCTGATGGATTTGATCCAGGAAGGCAATATAGGCCTAGCACGTGCTGTTAACATGTTTGATCCCAGTAGGGGCTATAGGTTTACAACTTATGCTTATTGGTGGATTAAACAAGCAATTCATCGCGCTATTGCCAATAATGATAATATGATCCGCATACCATCATCGTTGCATGAAAAGATAATTAAAATCGTCAAGGTTCAAACTATGCTAATGCAGCAGCTTGGGCGATTACCAAGCCAGCGGGAGATTGCAGATGAATTAGGAATAACAATAGATGAAATGGTAACAGCAATCCAGCGCAACCAATCAACATCTAGCCTTGATGCAACTGGCGCCGAACTGGATCGATCAGCTATTATTGATTTTATTGCTGATGAAACCCAGTCCGGTGCGTTGGATGCAATAGAAAATAACGATGCAATTAACAAAATGCTTCAAATCTATGGACAATACATTGATCAAGCAACGCGCTACATCATTGAGTGTAGACTGCTTGATAAACCTACGTCGTGGCTTGAATTGCAAGAAAATACTGGCTATAGTATTGCAAAGTTGCAATCAATGCACGCAAGTGGACTTAACAGATTACGGTTAATGCTTGATCCAATTGTCAATTAATTGCTGCCGTTCGATTGTATAAAATTGCTGTAGCGAATACCATTCCAACCAGTTAGTGCTGCCTTTACCGCGATTGCAACGTTTGCAGGCTGGTATCAGGTTAGATGTAGTCGTTGTGCCGCCTTTATGGCGTGGCTTGACGTGATCTAACGTATCAGCGGAGTTACCGCAATAGGCGCAGATGAAGCACCATGCCTCAAAGATTTCTTGCCTAAACTGGTTCTTCGCACTCCGCTTCGGGATCAGTTGCGTTTCGTCGATTTGATGATCCACGCAACTCCGGGATTGGTAGGACTTGAACTGAAAGACCCAGAATGTGATCGTTTGATGCTGCTAATTCTGTTAAACGTGCTATAAAATTATCGCTAACCTCTCCGGGATCATCATCCGTGCTTTCAATCACTATTGTGTAGTCAATTTCAAGGACGTATTGTCTCATGCGATAATGCACCAACCTGTTGACGGTCCATCAACCATCCAACGTGGCTCCCAGTTGGCGTAGCTGTAGTTCAGCTTGGATCCTACTGTACTGCCGTAGGTGCCAACGGTTAAGTTTATCTCACCCCATGGATCATTAACCCAGTAGCCTTTCGTGTCATAGCCGATGATGCACAGCCAATGGCCGCCTCCGCTTGGCGCCGTGACCGGTCCGTGATGCAAGAAACCAGCGGGGACAGGCTTGCCAGCATCAATCTGCTTCTGAATCAGGGCACGGTTGCCGCCAGTCTCAAAGCGGGCCTTGATGCCGTATTTTGCCAGTGCCTTTAGTTGCACTCCTGCCTCGATGGTATCACCAATGCTGAAGACCGTTTTGATGTAGTCGTCATCGCTGTGGATAGCACCAGGCTTCAACGTCATCAACAGCATGGCGCAACTGGAACTAAAGCAGGTGCGGTTTGCATCGCGGTAGTTGTCCCGCTGCGACTGGTATGGCGTCGCCAGTGGATTCAGTTGCTTGCCGGCTTGACTCCAGACGCTGAACCACGGGCGGCTGCGACGCATTGCAACGTCATAGCCATTCAGCCGGATGTCCTGCTCCAGTTCAGTGATGGCCGCAAGTTGATGCGGCAGGTTTTTGTTATTGCGAAAAAGCTGATCCAGGTTGATGGGGCTTGTATTCGTCACTTGCGACGCTTCGGGAATACAAGCGACAGCACTTGCAGGGCCAGTTGGATGTTGCTATTGGCCCGCATGGGGCTTAGAGCAATCAGCTCACTTGATGCGGCGACTCCAATTGCAATTGCAGCAGCAGTTTGAGCGTCCATCTCAGATCTGACGGTGTGCCTCTAGTTTAGCAATACGCTGCTCTGCTGTACCAAGGCGGCCAAACAACTCACGGCGGTCGGTGCGCATGTCCTCGCGGATGGCCGTAAGTTCAGCAGCAATATGCTCGACACCAGCACTGAGCTTGACGATGGCGATATTGGCTTTTTCATCCTCTTGGCTGCGCGATGCAACCCACCGTGATGCACTACCACCAACACCACCTAGGACCAGACAGGCAAGACCAACGATCAGATTCTCGATCACGGTCCTGGCGGTGCATTGCGTCTTGTATCCAGTGTAGCTAATCGGTTAGGATCGGTGCGCTGATCGTAAAGCCGCGCTTGCTGTCGATTACCTCTAGGCCTTGCTGCGGGCGTTCTGGCGGAAAGCCCAGCTTCAGGCCATAGGCAGTAGGACCAATCAAACTGCCGTTTACCGTCCAGCTAGAGCCATGGGTAAGGGTGTGGAAATGACCTAGAAAGGTGTGGTCTGCCCTAATACCTACATCTTGGCGGTAGATGTATTTGGTTAGCGGCACTGTGATACCACCAACACCGCCAGCATATTTGATTGCATCGCCGTGCATAAATCTTAGTTTTTTGCCTAGTACATCAAGATATAGCGTATTGCCGTTTGAAATTATGAACTCTACTTGCGAGTTGCCACTATAATGACGCCGCAGACTTTGATACATCAACCATTCGTAGCTGGTTGCATGGGCATTATCAGCCTGCATCTTTATGGTTGTCCTGCCATGATTGCCGTAGCAGCATGGAACCAAAATCTTACTGAAGCCACCATTTGCCAGCAGGTAATCAATGCCACGAACAATGGCCTTCTCGCATTCAATGATCTGCTGCGTAGGCGACAACTCCTGCAACTGGATCTGTTCAGGATGAAGCCAATTATCAATTAGATCACCGCCCAGAAACACCACCATCTTGTCAATGCTGCTGGTTGATCGCAGCATGGTGATTACTTTAAGTGCATTTCTAAACAGTGCTACCGTGCGACTGTGGAATGTATCTACGTCATAGGAATTAAGGTCATTTACCGTTTCAGGTTTTACTACGGCGCCGCAATGCCAATCAGTACAAAGCAGTACCGGGACAGCTTCATTGCGATCAATGTTGCTGAATCGCTCAATAGCAGCGGGTGTTTCAATGGCCTTGATGTCAAGCGCAACTGCAAGGCGTTCTTGAAGGCTCTCGACATGCGTTAGTAATCGTTCCCTCTCTGTCGATTGCGTTTTTATTTCACCGCGTAACTTACGGATTTCAACTTGAAGATTGATTAGATCGGTTGTATTTTGATTCTTGCCATTGGGGCACATGCCCGGCTTGCAGAACAATTGCCCGCTTTCATCGCGCAGCAAATCAGCGAGCGGCAACTTCTCGCGGCACCTCCGAAAACGACGACAGGTGTAAAGCTCGCTGGATGCTTCCATGCCATTAGTTTAATTGTTCCAATGCCTTAACACGCCAGCAATAATGCAAGCATTGGTGCTGATATAACTCAACAGGATCAGTGTCCTAATCACTGCTACAGCGTCTGCTTCGCGGTTATGGCGCCCAGCCTTCTCACCGATGGCTAGGCACCAAAGCCGCCACACCTTACGCCCAGGGGACACCAGCCGCCTTAGTAGGGGCAGCCTGTTCATCCAATTGGCCCTGCAAAGCCTGTTCAATTTGCTCTACTTTTTCTTCAGTAAGAGCATCCTTCACCCATTGGATGACCATTTCTTCAGTGATTTCCGAATAGGGCACAAGATCCTCAGGACGCTCAAAGCCAATGCTGCCATAGGCTCCAGCGGAATAAGCAGCGTTTTTGGCGGAAATAGTGTAGTGGGCGGTGAAAACGAAACCATCGGCAGTTTCGCGCTCAAGATTGCCAATCGTCCATGTGAAAGCAGTTGTCATGATTGAAATGAAAGCATTGTTAGCTTAGCAGAGAAATGGCGAGACACAGTAACGGCGTTGACTACGCTGCTTCCAGGGCAGTCACTCGGGCAAGCATGTCGGCGTTGCTGGCCTCCAAGGCTTCGATGCGCTCCATAGCTTCCTGCAACGCCTTTACTGCTTTCATGTAGAGCACCGAATAGTTGACGCTTTTGGTGACGGTGCCGAGGTCGTTGCCTTCTGCGTCGCGGTCGGGGGACTCGCTGACAAGGCCAGGGGAAACAAGCTCAGCCTCTTGGGCAACCAAGCCGATCTGAGTGTGGGTCTGGCCTTCCTTAAAGTTGTAGTTACGAACCTGGAGCGCCTTCAGGTCATCCCATTGGGAGTTGGCATCAACGATGTTTTCTTTTAGCTTGAGATCAGAGATAGCGCCGTAGGAGTTGTTGGTATTTACAACGTTGCCATTTGACCAAACAATAAAAGAATCAGTGCCGTTTTGGGTGCTTGTAGCTGTGTGTTGACCAGCAAATACAGCAATCGAAGTGCCAGCTCCTGTGGACACTTTAGAGAAAAAACCAGCGGCACTGCTAAAGGTGCTTGAACTGCCATCGTTGCGTATCCTCATCCGCTCCGTAGGACTAGACGCGCCATCTGCCGTAGTGGAGAACACTAGGCGGCCTGGAATGTCAGTATCAGAGCTGCTGGCGCCATCAGTCGCGCAAGAAATTTGTGCGTAATGATAATTACTTGAAGTATTACTGGTCGATTCAAAACGAATTGCGCCAATCCCTACGTCAGTGCCTGTTGGGCGAGTAGATCCGTAGCGAATTGCTAAGGCGCCTGTTGTTGTCGAATCACCAGCAATGCCTTGAACAACAGCTATTGCATTACTAGCGTTAGTAGACGTGCCAACTAAGAGCCTGCCGGAGCTGTCGATGCGGGCGTATTCTGTAGATATTGCATAGTTAGTATTGTTTGCATTTGCAGTGGCGCGGCAAAACTTTAAGACATGACTGGCTGGCGATGTTTGTTCAGAAGCAATCGCAAAGCCTGCAAAGTCACCGTTATTGTTGACACCACCCGATAAATACAACGCAGCATTTGACCCAGTGGTTTGATACCCTCCGGTTGAGACCAATACGCCATCTCCACTGCTGCCTGCAATGTGCATTTTCTTGTCTGGCCCAGTAGTGCCAATCCCTACCAGTCCTCCAGAGCTGATGTGAAGCCTATTCGAGCCTGCTGTTGCAAGTGCAACCGTATCAGCACCGGGTGAAAATAAGCCGGTGTTGGTGTCGCCAGTAAAGAACAACGATGGCGCTGCGGCACTACCAGCAGCAAGCGAAATGTCAGACGCTAGGAACGTACCATCCAACTCGTACAGCGAAATCCATGCGCTATTCGCGCCGTTTCGCATCTTCATCACGCCAGCAGAGGTGTCCGCCCAGCTCATGTAGGCATAGGTCGTTGCCGGTGCTGATGCGTTGCTGTTCTGGCTGACGATTGCGGCCAGTGCACCGTTTATGTCAGACCTGACAGCGGCGCCAGTGCCGTTATCTATGACGTAATCGTGCGTAGCCACAAGTTAAGCCTGTGATTGTGTTGCCATTCTACACCCCACGGCCAAAACCGACTGCGGTGTAGGTGAAGTTACGGTCGATGGCCGTGCCGGCACTATTGCGGAAGGTTACCTGGAAGTTGGTGCCGGTCACGGTGCCGAGCGTGAAGTAGTCGCCTGTTGCCATGTTCTGCGCTGTGATGCCGATGCTTGGCAGGTAGGCATTGACCCCGCCGATCGCTGCTGTACCGGTAAAGAATGCCTTATCAAAGGTTATGGTTTTGGTGCCTGCGCCACTGGCGACGACGCCATTGCTTTGCTCAGTGCGGCGCTGGAACGTAGCATCATAGCCAAGTTCATCAATCAAGATGTTTTCTGCCGGATCACCTGATTGCAAGACAGCCTTGAACTGAAACCCTCGACCCAGGAACGTACCAGTCACAAAGGGTTGGTATTCGCTCCATGTCGGCGTGCCGGATGGGTTGTCATTTGTGCGCCGTAAGTACAGAACGGAGTTAACCGAGTCGTTGACGGCACCATCCCAGTCTGACCAGAAGTCAACTTCGCCAGTCCGGCTATCAACCAAGTCGCTGGGGAAGAAACCACGGGTAACAAAATAACGGCTTAGGTCGATGCTATAGACCGCGCCAAGATCAAGCGTATTTGCAAATACATAATCACCTTGCGGCCATGTATTCGCAAGATAGTCAAACGCTGGAATTAAATCAAAATCAAGAATTTCATCAATAAGGCCAATTCCATTTAAGGCTAGTGCATCAAACTCCTCGCTATAGAAGACGTTTGTTTTGGTGCCTTGAAATGGCGGGCTGTCTTGATCTTCACGTCTGCTTACGATTGGCAATGAGCCTAGCGTTTCTGGTAGGTCAACAATGACGCTAGTCGCATCAGTTGATTGCCTGCCGCCATCATCCTGGAACTTGACTAGGATCTCGCCTTCCAGCAGCGGCACGATTGCTTCAGTTTGCGTGCCAGATTTGGCCGGGATTAGGTCAATAGAATTACTCCAGTCACCAGTGCCATCAGTCTTTGAGCTATGCCTAATCTTAATAAGGCCGCCCGTCCTAACATCAAGATCCCGCGTTTTATCCCAACGCAACCGTGCGCTGTTAGCGCTGATTGCTTCAATGCTTAAGTTTTGTACGTTACCTGGGACAGCGGTCTTGCCGACCAAGTTAAAGTTGGCTGGTGATATGACGCTGGCATTGCCAAGGCTGTTTAATGCTTCGATCTGAACTTGCAACGTACCAGCTTGGAGGTTGCCAATACGCAATGATGGCGATGTGGTTTCTTCTGTGATCCAGTTGTTGTTATCTAGGCGATGCTGAACGCGGAAACCAGCTACATATTCAACCGGGCTAATCCAGCTCAGGTCGAAACCAGTCAATACGCTTTGGCCGCTTTCATAGAGAAACTCAACGCCGTTAATGTCGCCTACTGGTTGTGGATGGGTGCCAAGACTTGTGATGTCACGCGGTGTAACTTTAAGGTTGCTTTCGATTGCACTATAGATAGTCTCGTTATATGCCAGTGCGGTTACACCAAAGACGCCCGGCTCAGATTCTGAAACTGTAATGACGCGGAATGTTTGCAGCTCTACATCTGTTGTTTCGATCAACCATATTGATTGCGAATTGGGCGCTTCACTGAATGCTGAGGTAACCGTGATAACACGGCCAACAATAGTGCTAATGTTGCGCGTCTCAACCAATCCGGTTGGCATCATCACCTTAAGCGTGGCGCTGTTTGCCACCGTGACGCTAAGGCTTTCAATGCTGTCGATCGTGACGGCTGTTGTCGTTGCGCTAGTGATGCGACCACCGCGCCGTGAGCCGGCCTTCAGGGGGTCTGCAACGTTGATGACCATGCCAGGGCGCAACACGATCCCGCTGTCGATTGAGACGGCAAAGGTGACGGTCTCCGTGAGGTTCTGCTCGCTGAGCAGCATCCACTTACCAGCGCGAGCGGCTTGCCCTTGGCTGTAGCAACCGAGTAGTTTGACATCACGGTTGATGATGCCATACTTGGCAATCGCCGCAGCATCCTCGACGTACTCAAACTCAACCTCGCCCAGGCCCTCATAGGTCTGGTAGCCGATGGTTGCGGTGCTGGCGCGTGCCTTCTGTGATGTGCCTGAATAGTTAAAGATACCGTCAATGACGTTGGCTGCTGTGATGACGTACTGCGGATCAGATGGCTTGTCTTGACTGACCACCAACGTGCCGGCGCCGTAGTAAACAATGCCACGGAATAATGCCGTGAACTCTTGGATGACGTTGTAAACCTCATCGCGGCTGTTGAGCAGCAGGTTGCAAAGGAACCGTGGCTCCTGGGCGCCTTTGCCGTCACTGACCAAAGTGTTGCAGTATTGGCTGATTGTATAGAAGTCGTAACGATCAAGACTACTGGCTGGGATGGCGGCCCCGTAGCGCGTATTGGTCA
>Ga0209500_10001426_pt1 | contig 17960 bp, 6 predicted proteins | sample S_140212_EF_Meta_FD_187323 | JGI IMG/M metagenome (GOLD analysis project Ga0209500, IMG submission 187323) | Freshwater microbial communities from Lake Simoncouche, Canada to study carbon cycling - S_140212_EF_MetaG (SPAdes) (version 2) | ecosystem: Environmental > Aquatic > Freshwater > Lake ... | reverse complement strand
TGCTGCAGAATTTACAACTCAAAAGTTTAAACAAAATATAACTGATTTGTATCCAGTTGTAGATAAAGATAATTTAGTTACTGATCCATTACAAAGTTTCACTGGAGCATCAAATAAATTAATCGGAAAAGTTATTGTAAATGATCCACAGAATAGCATTACAAAAGAAAGCATTATCAATTATTTAAAAGATAATAGAATTGGATTGGCAGTAACTAATGCAATATCAATATCTTCTGGACTTTCTACTGTATTCACTTCAACGGATCACAATTTAAATACCATTACCAGTTTAAGTATTTTATTACCTGGATCTGGATATGGATCTGGAATTTCTTCAACATTATATAATGTTTCACTTGTTGGTGTAGGAATTACTGGTAATGGTGCTACTGCAAACGTGACTGTGAGTGCTGCAGGAACAATTACTGCTGTATCTATTGTAGATGGTGGATCTGCATATGGTGTTGGAAATACTATGAGTGTTGGTTCTGGAGGAGGTTCTGTAACTGTTTCATCCATCAATAATAATGTTGGAGATGTAGTTCAAATCATCGGTGTTGGAACTGTTGCAAATCGCAATAATGGAGGATACAATGGTCTTTATAAAATTTCTGCGATCAATAGTTCAAATTCTGTTACTTATAATGTAGGCACTAATCCTGGAATTTATACAACATCAAGTGGTATTCTTTATGTTGTTGATAAGTCTCTTCCAGTTTCAACCATTGCTGGTGTTTCAAATGCAACCACAGCAGGAATAGTAACAATAACAACATCTCGTGCTCACGGTTTGTCTGTTGGTAATAAGATTAAAATTACGGGAGTTACTGGAACTGCTTCAACCATCTTCAATTCGGACTTTTTTGTTAAAGAAAAAGTTAGTTTGACTGCATTTACAATATTGGCACCAATTGGAGTTGGAACTGCTGCTGGATCTGCCGAAGTTTATAAGTATGGTATTGCTTCATATGGTGAAGATACATCACTTCAAAGTGAAAAGATTTCTGGAAGTTTGATGAGCATGAATGTTGGTTATACAACTACAACATCTGCAGGAATCACAACTATATCAACAACATTAGAACTTACAAGTACAATTGGATTTACAGCCGGAAACTTTATTCAAATAGATAATGAAATTTTAAGAATTACTTCATTAAACATCATCACTCAAGTTTTTACTGTTTTGAGAGGTGTTCTTGGAACTAAATCTGCTCCACACGATTTGGGATCTATTGTTAGAAAGATTTCTGTAATCCCATCAGAAACTCGTAGATTTACAAGTATTCGTGCTTCTGGTCATACTTTTGAATATCTTGGTTATGGTCCAGGAAACTATTCAACTGCCTTTCCACAAAAGCAGAAGAGATCAATTACAGACGAAGAAGAGCGTTTGGCAATTTCAAAAGAAGAAAAGGGAGGAGTTGTATTCTTCTCTGGTATGAATGATCGTGGTAATTTCTTTACTGGTGATAGATTAACTGCAAAAGAAACATTTATTGGGGAAACACCATCTGATTCAACTGCAACTTATGATGATGTTTATATTCGTAATACTCTTCGTGTTGGTGGTGGTTCAAATCGTTTACTTCCTAGTGAATTTAGAGGTCCAGTAAACTTTACCAATAAGATTACTTCAACCGCATCACAAGGTATTGAGGCAATCAAACTTCAACTTAAAGGGAACAGTATTCAAGATCCATCATTCCAAATTGGACCAGATTCAAATCCATCATTAATTGTAAATGAATTAAATCAATATGTTGGCATTAAGACTGCAATTCCTAATTTTGAACTTGATGTAAATGGTAGAATTAGAGCAAATGGATTTGAAAATTTCCAATTAACAGATTTACCAACAACTGATGAAGGAACTTTTGCAGCAAATAGAATTCTTAAAGTTAAGGATGATGGATCTGGATATGAACTTGTTGATTATGATTCAATATTAAAATATAAACTTCGTAGTTTTAAAATTAGCAATGATGGAACGGTTTATGCTGGTATTGGATCAACTGTAAGCAATGCTATTCAAATTAGTGGAATTTCCACTTCAAATTTTTATGTTGGAGAAAAAGTAAAAGTATTTGGTATCAGTAGCATTACCGATTCTGCAACTGTTGCTCCTCCTATTGTCGGGTCAATGAGTGCAGTTAAAGTTGGATCATCTACAACAATTAGCACATATCGCTATTGGGTGGCACAATATCATTTAAGAAATGGAAAGGTTGGCGTTTCTTCTCAAATTTCTCCATTGTCTGGAATTGGAATGACAACAATTGATAATTTCAATGATACTGATAACATTTCTCTAACTCTTGCTAGAACTGATGTAAATCATGGCCTGCTTGTTTATCGTCAAATTGGAGTTTCAACTAATATCAATGATGCTAAACTGATTGGTATTCTTGGTCCAAAAGAATTTGGATCCAATACATCAGGAATTAGTTGGATTGATTATGGAACATTTGATCAAACGGAATGGTCCACAAGAGGAACAGTAAATGAATATGATTCTGATCAAATTCATTTCCCAAATATTGCTTCAACTGTTCAAAAAAAGGGATGGGCACTTGATACAATCGTTTCAATAGGAACAAGTTCAATTAGGTTGTCTGGACAATATACTACAAATTCTGATAACGCAGTTAAAGTTGTTCACGATAATACTGCTGGATTGTCTTCAGCAATAGATCAAGCAGTTGCAAGTAAACAATATTCTTTAGAATTATCAAGTGGAACATATTTAACAAATAAACTTATTATTCCATCAGGATTTACATTAAAAGGTAATGGCAAAAATACTATAATCAAAACACAATATTTTGCAACTGATGCAACTGATGGTGGAGGAAATCCATTATCTTTTGATGGTAATATTGTTGGTGTTGGAACAAATACAATTGCTTCTGATATTTCAATCTACGATTTAACAATTGATGGAAATAGTGGAAATAATATTCTATTTGATGGTGAATTGGATAATTACATTATGTATTTTGATAATATAACATCTTCTGTGTTTAAAGATATTGAAATTCGTAATTCTCCAGGACACGGATTGTATCTTTATAATTCTTCAAGAGTATCTGTAGATAATTGTTCATTTGTTGATGGAGCAATTACTGATAGATATTCATTTACTCCATTACATACTCAAGAATCTGATACTTTAAGAGTTAATGATTGCCTTTTTGAAAATTATCCTGGTCCTGTTGATTTATCAGTAAGTTCTGTTGTTGTTACTAATGGAAATATTATTCGTAATTGTGGAGCAGGTTTGAGAACCTATGCTTCTAGTAAAATCACAACAACAAGCAATATTATTCTTGGTCCATCAGATGAGTGGATTCCTTCAGTAGACATTTATGATAGTGATTTTAATTCAATCAATCTTACAATTGATAGAGGTGTTACTTTCAATGGTCCAGTTCTTCAATATCTAGAGAATGGATTACCAAAAGATATCAGTAGCACTAAAGTTTCTATTGTTTCTGCTGGTATTGGAACAGTTGTTGGACAAGGAACCACAAATGAGACTCTTGGCACTAGATTCTTGAATTTCAATATTACTACTCCAAATAGTGGTGAATATGGCAGAGCAAATGGTTATATCCAGTTGAGTCTAACATCAACACAAACTGCTACATTAGGTCTTTCATCTTCTCTTGGATACAATATTATTGCACAAGAATATATTACAGTTCCAGCAGGATTTACAACTTATATTGGAATTGGAACTGGAACATTCAATACTATTGGTGCTGGTGCAACTCAATATACAGTTACATTATCAGATGCAAATCAATTCTCTGGAATCTCTACTGGTGATGTCATTAAACTTGTAGATCACTCTGTATCTCCAGATTTATCATTCTATGAATTGACGATTGAAGCAAAAATTAATGCAGGTGCGGCAGACAAACGTTTGAGATTGACAGGATTTACAACAACTTCAATAACTAATGGGTCGCCAACTGGATATATAAGTATAAGGAATACATTCACAATCGCAAAAGGAAGAGTAGGAGTTATTTAAAAATGCCAGATAACACAAACGTTAATAATAATGCAGCAGTTGTCGTTGTAGGTAGAACTGCTCCTGTTCCTCCCGGTCAACAGAAATCAGAAAAATCTATTCCTGTTGTTATTGCAAGTGATCAAACAACAATTCCTGTTGCAGAACAAAATAAAGTCCAATCCGAAGTTGCTCTTTCTCTTCTTGGAATTCCTAGATCAGAAGTTGCTCTTGGTATTTTTGCTGACGTTAATACATATGATGTAAACCCATCAGAATGGGCTGCTTCACCAGAACAGTTCAGTTCGGTCTCTAATACTGGTGCTTATGTTGGTATTGCTCAAACTATGGGTTGGGGTCTTACGCACGTTCCAGAAGAATCTGGAGCACTTGTAGAGGGTCCTGCAGATAGAGTTGCAGTTCTTACATCAAAAAGATTTTTTAGATATCAACCTGGTCGTGTTTCCGCAGCAACTTTTGGTGTAAAAACTACTCTAATTGGTGTTGGTATTACTGATGTGAGTGTTGGTGTTCACAATCCAGCAATTAGAAAATATGGAATTTTTGATAATTATGATGGATACTATTGGGAATCTAGAAACGATGGAAAGGGAGATAATTTCTCTGTAGTAAGAAGATCGCAAGCAGTAATTTATAGCAATCCATTAACTTTTCCCAGTCAACAAACACAAGACTATGGTAACACAAATCCATTAGATCAATTTACACCAAGATCATCAGAAAGTGTTGGAATTCCAACAGTAACAGCTAAGAAATTTGGTAATTTAGTTATCTTGAGAGATAACTTGGTAATGACCCACGCAGGAGTTTATGATCCTTCATTACTTCAAAATGAATCACAAGTTGCAATTACTTCAATTACATCTGGAAATGTAGTTTCACTTGCAGGATTGGCAAAAAGCGTAAGTAATGCTGTTTACGATAACACTACTGGTATAATGGTAGTGACGACTTACCAAGCACACGGATTTGAAGAAGGTAAGTTTATTAAGATTAGTGGCATTGGTATGACGTGTTACTATGGAAATAATACATATCCAGAACCAGGTAGAAATTCTGGGTATAATGTGATCTCTGTTGGAGGGACAAATACATTTACATTAAATATTGGCATTACGACAGTTCCAACATATTATAAATCTGGTGGTTATATTGTTGGATTATCAACAGGACAATATGTTTCTTACTCAAAAGGAACAAATGCAAGTGCTCTTACTGGATTTACTGACACAAAGGTTTATAAAGTAGCAACAGTTGGTGTTAGTACTTTAACTGGAATTAGCACAGTAACATTAATTAATTTAGATGGAAGTTCACCTACATTTACTGCAGTATCAGGAATTTCATCTCACGTATTGGTTACTCCAGTTCCCTTTATTCAACCAACAAATGGATCATTGATTGGTTCATATAACAAATATAATACAGTAAAACCAACGGGAATGTTCCCGTATATGTACGAAGATGCAGATGGGAATGTGGAAGGTTATATTGATAGTTCTCTTCCAAGTGCATCAGCATCTACATTAAAAGATCAAATTGATGATATTAATGATTATTATAGCAAATGGGTCAATCAAAATGTTAAGAAAGATTATTGGAATGTTTATGAATATAGAATTCCAAGATCCAGGTTTAGTGGTGATAATTTAAATGCAGAGTTAGAAAATCCACTTCTTTATAGTGATGCTGTAGGAGATAAGAGAGCTGGACAACCAGTAGTTGATGTTGATACAAATGAAGAACTTACTGATGCTAGTATTTGGGATATTGACCTCACAAAGGTCACAATGTATAAGATTGAATTCTCTTGGTATGGTGCTGTTGGTGCTTTATTCCTTGCATATGTTCCTGTAAGCAATGGTGAAGCACGTTGGGTACGTGTTCATCACTTAAGAGCATCAAACCAACTGAAAGTTTCTTCTTTGGGTAATGCAACTCTTCCAATTACATATCTTGTATATGGTGGAGGAAATCCAAATCGTTATGGATATGCAAATGATTTAAGAAAAGAATCAACTTTCTCTTATGGAAGTTCATCTGAACATATCATTAAATATGGAGCATCATACTACATTGATGGTGGAGATAGAGGAACCGTAAAACTGTTTAGTTATTCTACTCCAGTATCACAAGAAGTCTATGGATCAAAAAGATCATATGCAGTAAATAATGGTGGTGGAGTTGGAATTGCATCCACACAAGTAGATTTAACGAATGCTACATCAACAACTGATCCTTATATTATTGGATCAGTTGGAATGTCTACTTCGTATTTTATTGGTTCAAAAGTTGTGACTTCAAATCCATTAGATCAAAATATAGAGATTAATTTTGTCAATGTGGGAAGTCAAAGACTTTATTTGAATGCACCATTAAATTCAACGAGTTTGAGCACAATCACAGTCATTCCAAATCGTCCAACACCATTAATTGGTATTAAATGTAGAGAAACAATTCAAAGTAGTACTGGTAAATCAGTAAGAAATAGAACTCAAGTATATCCATCTCGTCTATCTAGTGGATCAACTGGTGTTTTAAAATTGGATTTAGTAAAATCACCTATTTTCCAAACCACTTATTCTACTACTGGCACGTTAGCACTTTCTTCTTCTGCTAATATAGGAAAAAGAGGAAAACCAACATTAATTTCTGTTACAAACACAAGTTATCTTTCTGCAAGTACTGGAGTTTATGGGTATATGAGAGGGTATTTTGAAAATGATGCTTCATTAAAACCAGTATCGGTTTTAGGATACTTGGAAAATAGAGGAACAACCGATGGATATTATTTTTATGCACTCAAATCTACTTCCGATAATCTAATTCTTACAACTGCAAATAATTTCTTGAAAGAAGAAAATCACAATCCTGTGGGAACTATTATTTCTCCAACAAATACAGAGTTTACACTTGCTGCACTTTCTTCAGTTAAAGTCAATCCACAATCAAGAAGTCCTATTCCAAATACTGGAACTGTACTTACGAGTATTTTTATTCCTGCATCTGGACAAGAATTTGATTTATCATCATATTTTGATTACAATAAAGAATATCTATCATATCCATTAACAAATAAAGTAGAAAGTTTATATCTTTGTGCTTCTTCCCAAACTACTTACAATAGCGGAACTCCTGCTGCTGATGTTTCAGCAAGTCTTACTTGGGAGGAACAGTGATCTATGAATGGAGGAAAGGATATAAAATTTGGGCACGATAAACGCCAAGTTTCTATTGTACCAAAATCAGAACAAAATCTTTATAATATTACAAATGGTGAATTATTAACAGATGAGTTTGGAACTCCTCTAATTACAGAAGTTGATACGTATTATCTTCCCGACGCAACAGCAAATAGATCTTCTTCTGTTGTATTTGATGGAGTAAAGAGTCCATATTTAAAACAAAGTTATCAAACAATTGGTATATGTTCTGCTGTTTATGGGGATTATGATGTATATCTAACTCAACCATTTACAGTATTACAATCTGGTGGTGGAACTGTTAGTATTTCTAGCACAGTATTAACATCATCTGGATATGTAATATTGGGAAATTATCCGTACCAAGAAGTCGGAACATTAATAGATCAAGGATCGGAAAAAAATAAATTATATTTTGATACTTCAGTTGGAATTTCCACAATACTTGGCGTTTCTGTTGGAGATTTTGTATCTGGACCAGATATTCCAGACGGAACTTATGTTACAAAAGTTTCATATAATAATAGATTATCATTATCCAATAATACAACAAATACTTCATCTCAAATTAAAAATATTTTAATTCAAAGAAAAAGTATTATTAAAGCAAAATCAGATCCAGTTTGGAAAATTGCAGAGAAATTTAAAGAAACAAGCGAAGTTAGCACAACATTACTTGGTGTCAATAGGGCAGAAACTCAACTTGCATTATTTGCAAACGTATCTAGTTATGGTTTAGATCCAGATGATTTTGAAACATATTCATTTAATGATGGATCAAGTTTTGGAAGTTGGGAAACAAGAAAAAATGCATTATATGGAAATAGATATACTGCAACAACTACAGAAGAAACACAAGAATCAGCTGTTAGATTAACTGCATTTCCTACACCATATTCATATCCATTTGGACCAAACTTTAATAAATTGGGTCTTTATAATCAAGATCTATTCAATCGTTATCTTTTATTCATACAACTTGGAAATGATTTATATACGTATTTTAATACTGGTGCTGGATCATATTATCCAAGTGGATGGAAAGAAAAGTTTTTATCTTCTGCATTTGCTTATGTGACTGGTGGTGATGTTGATTATATTGCTGGTTATGATTCTGCATTTGCTCAAATTGATACTTGGACTGAAACTTGGAGAGATATTAAAGATGGAATTTTAAAAGACCCTACCGATGGATCTGTTTTTAATTTTTCTACAATTAGCACCATTTTGAATGGTTCTTATGATTCAACATCAACTCGCCCTGGATATTCTAATAGTAATAGAAGATATTCATATCTTCAATCAAGAAAAGTATTTAGATATCAACCTGGTAGAATTAGTGGATTTACTTTTGGTTTAAGATCTTCTGTAGAACCAATAACTGGAATTACTTTAGAATGGGGAATTGCAAATAATAGTGATCAATATATATTTCAAATTGATGCTGGTCAGTTATCTATTATTCGCAGAAGTACAATTCCATTAGAATCTAGTGTATTGATAAGAAATGGATTAACACTTTCGGACCAAACAAGAATTCCAAGTGGAGATCCATTTGATAGTGAATTATATTGGACAATAAAAATACCAAAAGATAAGTTTAACGGCGATCCATTAAACTCTAATGGACCTTCTGGATATTTGTTGCAACCACAAAATGTTACAATGTATAAAATTGAATTTGGTTGGTATGGTGCAATTGGTGCAAGATTCTATGCATATATTCCAACAGATAATGGGAATGCAAGATGGGTAGTTATTCATACACTTGTAATTGAAAACTCTCTTGGTTCTCCTTGTTTGAGAGATTCTTATTTTAGATTTAAATATTCTTTGAATATTGCCAACACTGGAGATGTTAGAACTCCACAATACATCTATAAGTATGGTGCTTCATATTATATTGATGGTGGGGATGAAGGAACATCTCAAATATATTCAGCATCATCTAAACAAAAAACAATTAAAAAAACTAGCAGCAAGTCTTTGATTGGAATTCGTCCAAAAGAATATTTGTTAAATCGTGAAGGAATTGAAGTAAAAAATAAAAAACTGATTATTCCAGAAACATTGAACATTTCTTCTGATTCATTGACAGAGGTAAAAGTTGTAACTTGTAGTGCTTGTCCTGGTTTTGGTCACGTATATACACCAGGAGTAGCAACAACAGAAAACGGCAGATATATTAATGCACAATTTGATACGACAAGTAGCATTGTTACGGTTGGTTCTGGTGTTTATTTCACTAAAAATGATATTGGTGCAAAGATAATTGCACCTTCAATTTACAACGCATATATTACAAATGTGACAAATCCAATTGGTATTGGAATTTCTTATGAAAAAGCAGAGATAAAAAGATTTGATGGATTGTTTTCATTTAATTTAGCAACAAAACCAATAGCAGGGGAATTAGTTTTAGATAGAGTTTTGGGAATTACAACCACAATTGGAATTGGGACTACATATCCACATCAAATTCGTTTAAGTAATTATGATGCCACTGCTGCTTCTGAATTTGCATTTACTGGATCTTCAATTGAAATTCAATTTATAAATCCAAATAATCAAGATAACTATGGACATTGGGCAGATTTCTTAATTGGAGTTACTGACAAAAAACCAGATGCATCTCTTCCTGATACTTTGAATGGATTTATTCTTCCTGGAGCAGGAACAACAAGTGTTCTTTCAAATTCTCAAATTTTATATGGAGAGCATACACATTCTTATGCTTCTTCTGATGAAGATGGAGTTGAAACTGCAGAATCTTGGGCACCAGCACAACCACCATTGAGAATGGGAATTGATTACAGAATTCCAGGTATATCTGCACCAGCAGGTGGAACTTGTTCCAAGGTTACTGTGGATGTTTTGGATCCACTAGAAATAAAAAATGTCAATGAAAGAAACTATCTTCCAAATCCTAATGGAAATACAACTGTAGATCCTTTAGGAAGGTATTGGATTGAAATTGCAGGAACATTTCCAGCAATTGATTTTGATGGAGGACAAATTGCAATTAAAAATACCACTACTAACGTTATAACTATTACAAATTCTACATTTGTTGGAGTCACAAGTAGTTATGATGATACACAAGGAAACAAATTTTCTTATATTCAAATTTCACAAACTTTAGGATCTGTTGGATCTAATTTTACTATTCTTATTCGTCCAGTATCTATTACTGGAAATTATGTTAGCAAACAAAAACTTTATAATTATAATCCTTGGCCTTTGTATGTGGTTGCAAAATTAAAAGATAATGCAGCAATCAATAATATTAGTGTTAAGGAAACTATTGGAGATTTCCAAAGAACTATTAGTCCAAAATGGTATGTTTCTAGTAATTGCACAGTTACTACTGCAGATGGAAATGCAGATATAACTGGTGCGGCACCAACTAACTTCCAAGAAATTAATAGATCTTCTTCTGCATTAATTGATATTCAAAATGATCAAAAATTAAGACCTTATATAGAAAGAGATACATTATATGTTGGTGCAAATTCTACGGAAACTATTAATATGAGAAAAATATTTGGTCCTGATAGATCTGTTATAACACCTGATAATAATAATACTGAAGCAACTTTTATTATTGCAAAAAAGATTGATGGAGTATCTGGAGATACTGGAACTATTGAAGCAAGTATAAACTTCAAAGAACAATAATAAATAAAGAAAAAAGAAATCATAATGGCAACTTATAGACCCTTAATTGTTAATGCTGCAGCAAATCAGATACAAGAATTGGCATCTGGTGATAGTTTGACTGGAATTACCACTGTAACTGCCACTACATTTATTGGTAATGTAATTGGTAATGTAACTGGAACTGCAACATCATTCAGCGGTAATGGAACCATTCCAGTTGGTGGAATTATTATGTGGTCTGGAACTATTGCAAATATCCCAACAGGTTGGGCATTGTGTAATGGATCTAATAGTACTCCAGATTTAAGAAATAAATTTGTTGTTTCTGCTGGTTCTGATACTGGAAATTATGCTTGGGATTCCACAACTGGTGCTGTTACTGGAAACTATGCGCCAGGAAATACTGGTGGAGAAACTGCACATCAATTAACTATTGCAGAACTTGCAAGTCATAGTCACATACACAGAACTGCTTCGGGGAATGGTAGCGGGACAACACCAGCCATGAGAACCCTTTGGGCTAATCTTGCCGATTCTAGTGATATAAATGAAATTCAAAATACTGGTTCAGATAGATACCACGAAAACAGACCACCATATTATGCACTTGCCTTTATTATGAGAACTCTTTGATATGGCATTAAAGAATCCTAAACTATTTGGTCTTAATGTATTAAATTATTTTTCTGATATAGAAAATAAAAACCAAGCACTTACTGCTTTGAATTTGCCTCCATTGGATTTGGATGTTATTCGTGGAACTTCAAATGCTGGTGCCACAAGAAATGATTTTATAAGTTTTTCAAGATTAACTCAACCAATATATAAAGTTCTTGATCGTTATCAATCCGATTCTGCAACTTATACTGATATTCTTTTTAATAAAGCAGGAACAAATTCAACTCTTTTTGGTAATTTAAATATTAATGGTGGGTTAAGTGGTAATGCAATTCGTTATCGTTATGTGGACGGAACAGGATCTTCTGCAGTAGTAAAAATTGCTGATATATCAACATCAAGAGTAAGTGCTTGGAGTTCAAGTGCTAATCCAGTAGTTGACACATCACCAATTTCTTATGGCGCAAGAGTTGGTATTATTACTGGAGGTTCTTTGCAATTTGGAACACAATCACCTTTAGTGTCTGGTTCTAGACTTCAAACAACTATTACTCCACAAGCAAAAGAGTTTGCTTCAGAATTTCCAACTCATAAAATTAATTGCACAATAGGTGGACAGACAGTAAGTCTATATGCAATGAAAGGTATTCCTCTTGTATTTACTGGATTCTTTAGAAATTTAGATGCAAATATAACCTTAACAGGTTTAATTGGTGGAACTTCCGCAAGTTGGAAAATTGTTAATACATCAAACGCAAACGATTTTACAACATATTCAAATCAAGGCGGAACTAGTTCTACAATTAATTACATATCTTCTATATCAAGAGAAAGATATATTCAATTTTATTATAATCCAGATAACATTTCCTCTATTACAATTAACTCTGCAAATATTTCTACTCTTCCAGTTACAAAATTAGCAAATGCTACATTATTAAATTTTTCATATAATAGTCTAACAAATTTTCCAGATTTAACCATATTTTCTCCTAATGTTCAATCCATATATTTTGTTCAAAATCCATTTTATTTAAGTGATACTGTAGCAGAAAGAAAGTTAAATTCAAATATTATAAACAAAATTCCTACAACGGTTAGAAATTTTGTTATGGGTGGAACATTCTATGGTTCCATTACGCAAAATATTATTGCAAATCGTTTTACAACTTTAACAACATTAAATTTATCTAGAGGTGGTGGAGCATATTTCTATCCAGATGATAGCGATAATACTTGTGCTTTGCCTAATGTTCCAAATAGTTGCGAGACTTATTTGGTAGATAGCAATGACTTTCGTGCTTTTGGTACAACAAATACTGGTGCAGGTCAGTATAATATAAAAGATTTAACAAATTTAATTACATTAAGTTTAAGTGGTAATTATTATCTTGAGTATAATCAAGAGAATTTAATATCATCCAGTAATAATAAAATACAATCGGTAAATATATACTACACCGCAGTGAGATGTCCAGACTTAAACGGAAAGCAATCACTTACTACGTTTTACGGTCATTATTGTAGAAATATTGGAAGTATTTTTACTTCTGGTAATACTTATAAGTTTGATGGTTGTGGATCATTAAGCACTTTATATTTTTATGCATCACCATTAACTGGTGCAATGCCAAAATTTACAAATGCAAGTTTGAGTTATTTGGAACTTCGTGCTACTAATTTGACTGGAGGAAATCCAAATGGTGACAATACTTATGTAATTCCAGAAAGAACCTTTGAGCAGTCACCAAAACTTCAGTATATGTTATTGCAGTCTGGAAATCTTCTTACCAGTCCAATACATCCAAATGCATTTACATATACTCCAAATCTTTATTATCTTTGGTATATTTCTTATGGAAGAACTGGAGGATCAATACCAACTTTGGCATCTTGTTCCAACTTAACGTGGATTATTTTTCATTATAATAATTTTACTGGAAATTTTCCAAATCTTGCGTCAAATAGAAATATTTACTATGTGGATTCTAGTTATAATTCTTTATCTGGAAATATTCCGGGGTTTAAGAATCTTTCTTCTTTAAGTTATTTGTTTTTATACAATAATCAATTTACTGGTATAACCAAATTCACAAACTTACCAAGTTTGGCATATTTTTATGCACACAATAATCAATTATCTGGAGAAATTCCAGATTTTACTGATTGTCCAAATATGTATTATTTGATTTTATTTAATAATAAATTTACAACTTACAAATCTGGTGCATTCTCTTCCTTATATCGTTTGAGGTATTTGGATTTGGCAAATAATTTGTTAAGCCAACAGGCAATTAACTCTATAATTTCTGATTTGTATACAAATTACAATTCAATTAATCGTAGTGGAGTTACAATTAATCTTCGCGGAAATGCAGCTCCAAGTGGAACATCACTTGATTACATAGATATTTTAAGATCCAAAGGTTGGTCAATAGCACTAGATTAAAATGGTAAAACAAAATCAAGGGTTTAGAAAAGATTTAAATCTACAAGAAACTACTAATGAAACACAAGCTTTAAATAATCTTGGTGGTGCTGGAATTTCAGAAGATTTACGTATTTTACAAAATAATTTAAGAAATACTTCAACTCTATCATTCAATACTACTGTTGGTGCAGCAATATCAAGTGGATACTTTTATTTTGGTTCAATTAGTGAATTTGTATTTACAAATGATGATATTGTTGGTGTAAAGACTGACCTTACAGTTGGTGTTGGTGTTACGTTGTATAAAAATAATACTTATTATATTTGCAATTCAAATACTGAAGATAAATTTAAACTATCAACAAGTCCATCTTCTGTTGGTGTAAATACAATTACTGTCTCTTCCCTACCACCACCAACTGATATACACTATACCGTAAATAGTGTTATTGTTGGAACTGGTGGAACTGGATATACTGGATTATCCACAACAGTTACAATTAGTTCCCCAGAAACTTCATGGGGCATTAGAGCGACTGCTGTTGCTGAAGTTAGTAATGGAAGTGTTGTGTCAATTAATGTGGCTTCAAGAGGAAGAGGGTATTTGTCAAATCCAACAATTACAATTTCAAAACCAAATGTTGGAATCAATACAGCAACAGCAACACTTGAAATTACACCAAATTTTTATACAAATATTGATTTTGTTCGCAAAGATCCAGTATATAAAGAAAATATTTTAAATCTGATAAAACCAAATATTCAAGATGATGGATTTAATTATCTTGGACAATCAATCAATAGTGCTTTTGATAGTGTAGCAGCAACAAATGAAACTGCCAAATACCTAATAACAAAAAAATATAAATCAAATGAAAATACAGTATCAACAAATGATATAAATGTTGAAGGATCTATTAAAATAAATGATCCAGAAAACTTCAATTCTGGATCTTCGCAATTATCTGATACAAGATCTCCTGGTATTTTTATTGGTGATACTCGTGCATTTTCAAGTGATAATAATCCTTGGACACAAGTTGGAACTGCATTATCAACTTTGAGTGATTCAGTTTCAATTGGAGAACTTTATTTTGCAGATAATATATCAATCACTGGAATTAGCACAGAGTCTGCATCTAGTGTTGCAGTTACGACATACACTCACAAATTGCCAGTTGTAATTAATGGTGAAACTTATTATATTTTATTAGGCGCATAGAATTTTATAAGTTCCAATTGGCGTTTTGATTGATAATCTACTTGTAGATGTATCTGAAGAAGAATAACTTGTAATATTTGAAGGAGAAACAACTGCTTTTAATGAATCAAATATTACATTTCCAGATTCAATTTTAAGACTTGGTGAGGCGGATACTGTTTCTAATCCATCCAAAGTTGCAGTAAATGGAGGAGAGGTGTCTGTTGGTGGGCAGCAAAGTTGTCTATCACCAGAATCTCCAGTGACTGTAAAGTTTGCTCCTGCAACTAAAGCACGAATTAATGGTTGGTTAATTGTAATACTTCCTGCTGGTGGAGAACCATTAACAGTTGTTGAACTAGCAAAATACGTTCCTTGTACAGACCACCCATTAGAAACTCCAGTGGTATCTACTACAGGAATAGTAGTTGCACCTATTGGAGTATTAGCAGAAACAGTTAGACATTTTGTAATTGTTCTATTGCAAAATGCATTCAAACTTTCATTAATAAGACCACGAGATTGATAGAGATAATAAGTTGATGCTCCCAATGATTGAGATGGTGAAATTGCAAAGGTTGTTGGACTACTAGTAGTTGTAATTCCAGTATATGATTGTGTAGTTGCCCCAATCAAAATCATTTCAGATTTAAGATCAGTAGTATCACCACTAGATAAAGTAAAAGTTGTTGCAGATGCAGAACCTTCTATTTTTTTTACAAATCCACGATGATCAATAAATGTTAAACTTATAGAACCAGAAGCAGTTGCTAAAGTATCAATTATAATAGCAGTATTGACTAAAATTTGATTAATTCTTGCGTTTTCTGGAATCCCCGTACCAAAAACATAATTACCAACTTCCAAATTTGTTGTATTTGATAAAGTTATAACATTTGAATTTGATGTTGTTGTTCCAGTAAGTGTATTTTTTGTAATATCAACCAAAGATGTTTTTGGTTGATATTTAATATCAACTTTTTTTAAAGATTTGACTTTTACATAATTGTTTGATAATACTCCACCAAGAGTTCCACCGCCAGATCTTATAGAATTGTCTACAAAAGTTGGAAACTCTCCCTTTACATTATCACTAAAATCATAATCCAAAGAATATAAATTAGTATACCTCAAATCACTAGTACCACCAGTTGGAGCAATATAATTAAACTGAATATTTCTTTGTGCTGATATTGCATCAACGCTACTTGGAATATAATATCTTGCTTTAATTCTATATCTTTGTTGTGCATTTAAGATGTATGTAGAATAAGATATTGCAGTATCTTGTCCAATAGTTTTAAAGAAAGTTTTATTTTGATTGATAAAAGTTGCAGTTACTGCATTTCCCGATGGTGGAGTAAGACCAACAACACCAGTAGTTCTATCAACAGATGCAACTACACTGCCAGTATTGATTCCAACACCAGAAACACTTTGTCCAACACCAACATATTTTGCATTACTTGCTGATGATAAAATAATGTAATTTGAATCTAATGTTCCAGATGCAGATAATGAAGTAGTTAATCCAATTCTATTGATTTCTGTGTATGTTCCAACACCGCTTGTGTATCCTTGATTTTCAAAATCAAAAGTAAAACAAGCACTACTATTAATGTAAAAATTATGCACTCCAGTTTGTGTTGGAATAAAATATCCTTCCCATTGAACACCACCATTTACATCAACACTTTCTGGTGTAAGTTTTCCACTATATGAAAAGTTTCCTAATTCCCAAAAATTATCAGTTTTAAATGGTATTCCAGAAAAAATTCCTACACTATTTTCAAATACTTGATTTGGATTAAAATAACTTGCGGATAATCCATTTCCTCCATTAAATCTTGGTTCACCAGAAAATGCTTTAAATCTATCTAACCGATTTTGATATGTTATTCTTGGAGAAAACGCAACATTAATACCAGAACTATTTGTAACTTTAATTGCACTTCCTGAAATTTGTGAATAACCAGCATTATCTAAACCAGCAGAATATATTCCTCTAATGCAATCTAAATCTTCGCTAATAAAAGTACTTGTACTATCATCAACTAATGTATCTATAAGATTATTTAATGCTTCATTTGAATTTGACAAATCTCCAAGATTATTATCTCTTCTCAATCCAACTTTTTTGAATATCTTTCTAGCCATTTTTGACTTTTTTTATTATTTAGTTTAGAATATATAGTGTGTATACAATTTTAAATGACACCTATGGATTCGCAAAAAATGTTTGAGGACTTGAGCAAGCAAGCAGAGGTTCTTAAAAAAGATTTGGTTGATTTGGAACAACAATTTAATATGAAAAAGGAACAATTTATTCGTATTCAAGGAGCACTTGAAGCATTGAGTTTAGTTAATCAAAAGGAGACAGAAGAAGAGTAATAAATAAAAGGAGACTTATATAAGTCTCCTTTTTTGGTACATACCGAATGTTATAAATGGCAACTCCACTCAAGATTAAAAGGTCTGCTGTATCAAATAAAAGACCTACAATTTCAGATTTACAATTAGGGGAGTTAGCCCTAAACACATACGACGGTTATCTATTTGCAGAAAGAGACACTGGTGGTGTCGGAATAGGTACAACTGTTACACTTCTCACTCCTTGGAGAGAGAATTTTGGCGCACAGTCAATTTATTATATTAATTCAGTAGGAATTGGAACCACCAATCCACAAACAAAACTAGAGATTGATGGAGTATTGGGATTTACTCCAAATTCTAATGGATATTCAAACATAAGAATTGGAACCACAGTAACTGGTTATTCAATAACTAATACTAGTTCTGCAAATA
>Ga0209500_10001424_pt1 | contig 17965 bp, 15 predicted proteins | sample S_140212_EF_Meta_FD_187323 | JGI IMG/M metagenome (GOLD analysis project Ga0209500, IMG submission 187323) | Freshwater microbial communities from Lake Simoncouche, Canada to study carbon cycling - S_140212_EF_MetaG (SPAdes) (version 2) | ecosystem: Environmental > Aquatic > Freshwater > Lake ... | reverse complement strand
ATCGTACGGAGGCGTTTATGATCCAATTCGCAAGTCATATAAGTTTGTAATAAGCCGTTACATACAAAATATCTTTAACAAAAAGATTTTTGAAAATATCAATATTAGCAATGGTTTGTATTTGGCTATACCTTCAGATCAGCCGGTTATTGGGGCACGTTGTGTCATTGATCACAGCAAAACAAAAATTAAAATTCTTTACACCAAGCCAAATTAAAATTTGACATTCAAAGAAATGGCAGACAGAAAACCTTATCAGTTAGTGAGTAGAGAGTGGCAATCAAACGATACTACTTTCAAAGTTAGAGGAACAGAAATTGGCAAGGAATTGCTTATGATTGCTGGACCTTGTGCGGTTGAGAACAAGGAACAAATTTTTACCATTTCTGAGTTTTTGTCTAAACAAAACATTAAGTTTTTAAGAGGTGGCGCATACAAACCCCGCACGAGCCCTTATTCTTTCCAAGGTTTAAAAACAGAAGGTTTGGTATTATTGAGGGACGCAGCCGACAAATACAATATGGGGGTAGTTTCTGAAATAATGAGCATAGATAAAATTGATGAATTCAATGAATATGTTGACATATTTCAAGTTGGAACTAGAAATATGCAAAACTATCCATTATTAAGAGCTTTAGGAAAAATAGATAAACCTATACTTTTAAAAAGAGGAATGAGCAGCACCATTGAAGAATGGCTTTTGGCGGCAGAGTATATCGTATCAAGTGGAAATGAAAAAGTAATTCTTTGTGAAAGAGGAATTAGAACATTTGAAACAGCCACAAGAAATACAATTGATATTTCTGCAATTCCAATGGTAAAAATGCTCAGTCATTTGCCAATTATTTTAGATCCTAGTCAAGGAACAGGCCATAGAGAAATAGTATCACCTATTTCAGCGGCAGCTATTGCAGCTGGTGCAGATGGATTAATTATTGAGGTTCATAATCAACCTGAACAAGCGCTAAGCGATGGTGAGCAAAGTTTATTCTTAGATCAGTTTGAAAACTTACTTCCAATTTTAAGTAGTCAGGCAAATTTAAGAAATAAGCGTTTCGATTATGAAACAAATACATTGAAGCCAAGCTTCAATAACTAAAACACTTATTTGAGCCATTTTAAATAGCCTTCTTTCTGTTTATTACATAGTAAATAGGAATTCCTGTCAAAACAATGATAATTCCATTTACAGCGATTGTAAATTGACTTATTAATATTCCAATTGCAACACAACTTGCCAATAAAATATATAAAATTGGCAAATATGGATAACCCCATACTTTATAAGGTCTTTCCGCATTGGGTTCATCTATTCTCAATTTTATTAATCCAATTACTGTAATAATATAAAACAATAAAGAAGCAAACGTACAATAATTCAATAAGTCACCATAAGTACCAGTTAAACACAGTAAACTAGCCCAAACGGCTTGCATCCATAACGCGTTTGCTGGAACTCCTTTATTATTTTCCTTTGATGCGGATTTGAAAAACAATCCGTTATCTGCCATTGCCTTGTAAAGTCTACTACCGGCCAATATTAATCCATTGTTACAACCAAAGGTACTTATCATGATTAACGCCGACATAATCAGCAAACCCATTTTGTTTCTCTCAGATTGATCCAAAGAATTACTTGAAGTTTTATTGGAAACTCCCATTAATGCAGTTGCGGCTGCCGCTCCAACCCTGTCTTCAACTGCATGAGAAATCCCATTTTCAACGACCACATTTTGAGTAACATTTTGAAGGATTTTTGTATGGTGTGCATCTTGCCCTTTCAACGGCAATAGCGCCATGAATGACAAGTTCGCCAATACATAAACTATGGTTACCAAAGTAGTACCGAATAATAAAGCTTTGGGTAAGTTTTTAATTGGATTTTTAATTTCATTCGACATGAATGTAATTCCTTGCCAAGCATCTGAACTAAACAAACTACCCACCATTGCTGAGCTAAAGGCCATAAGCAATCCAAATCCTGCCAACACTTCCCAATGCCCAATGACAAAAGAATCATCAGCAGCAATTGCACCATTAAATGAAAAGGCAGTTGTGCCGTCTTTGAAATTCGAAGAAAAATAATTGGTTACCCCGGCAATATTTCCCCCAAAAATCAAATATAAACCTGCAATAATGATTGAAAACAATGCGATGAGTTTTGCAATTGTAAATATTCTCTGAATCCACTTGCCCTCTTTAATACCCTTGGTATTAATTAGTGAAAGGAAGAAAATCATTGACACAGCAACAAGTTGCGCCTTATTCAATTTAAACGAAAAATTATCTGTAATATGCCAATTAATTAAATAGGAATTCGGCCCCCACTCCGGTTTGAAAACTCCAAAATATTTTGCAAAGGCCATGGCAACGGCAGCAATTACTCCCGTTTGAATCACTGAAAATACGGACCAGCCGTATACAAAACCAGTAACACGACCATAAATTCGAGATATAAAATTATACTGCCCTCCGGCGGTTGGCATCATACTTGCTAATTCACCAAAAGAAAGTGCGGCCAAAAGGGTAATAATCCCTGTCAGTACCCAAGCAAAAATCACATAGTAGGCATTGCCTAACAAACGACCCATATCGGCGGTTACTATAAAGATACCACTTCCTATCATGCTCCCCGAAACCAACAAGGTGGCATCAAACAATCCTATTTTTTTTGAATTAATTTCCATCAGATTTAAAAGTAAACGAAACAAAAAACCCTTTTGAAATTCAAAAGGGTTTTTCAATTATACTAAATTAATTTGAATTAATCTTTTTTATGTAGATGTGAATTTCTACGGCTGTAAGTAAAATAGATAATTAAACCTATTAACATCCACACCAAAGCTGCTTTTAAAGTAAATGCATCTAAGGCAATAATCATGGCTGTACAAACCAAAACACCAAGAATAGGAACCAATGGAACCAATGGAGTTTTAAATGGTCTAGGTAAATCAGGATTGCTCTTTCTCATGATAAGAATACCCAAGCTCACCAAAACGAAAGCAAACAAAGTTCCGAATGATGTTAAATCACCCGCAATACTTCCTGGTACAAAGGCTGCAAATGCACCTACGAAAACAAATAGAATCCAATTTGCTTTGAATGGAGTTTGAAATTTAGGATGTAATTCACCGAATGCTTTTGGAATAAGTCCATCTTGGCTCATTGAATAAAACACCCTGCTTTGACCCATAAGCATAACTAAGATAACTGAAGAAAAACCAGCCAAAATAGCCAAAGTAACCCCGGTTCCAAGCCATTCATAACCACTCATGTAAGTCTTAATTACATAAGAAACTGAAGCCTCTTTTCCTGCTGTAGCAAATTCACTGTGGTGTGCAACACCTGTTAAAACGTGTCCAAACAAAATATAAAGTATGGTACAAACAGCCAATGAACCCAATATACCAATTGGCATATCGCGTTTTGGATTTTTCGCTTCCTGAGCGGTAGTACTCACCGCATCAAATCCAATGAATGCAAAAAATACAATAGCGGCACCACCTAAAACGCCACCCCAACCCCATTTAAAGAATCCTTCATGGCCCAAAGTGCCTTCAGGAATTAAATACGGAGTATGATTTTCTGGTTTAATAAATTTCCATCCAACAACAATAAACACCAAAACAATGGCTACTTTAATAAATACGATAACTGCATTTACTGTTGCCGATTCTTTGGTTCCTTTGATTAACAATAAAGTTAAAGCCAATAAGATAACCAAAGCGGGTGCATTTAAAATTCCAGAGGTAACACTTACTGTAGAAACCATATTGGTATAGTGCTCAGACAAATAAGCAAATTGGTCTGAACTTAAAATTCCTTTTTCAATTCCTTTCCAATCACCAGGTAATGCCTGTAATTGGGTAACAACGTCGGCAGAAACTTTATAGAGTTTTTCAAACGGAGAATGGCACCATTCATAGGGTATGGCTCCTCCCAGTAGATTATTCAAATATTCGCTCCAAGCAATGGATACAGTTGCAGCACCCAATGCATATTCCATAATTAACGACCAACCAATGATCCATGCAACCAGTTCACCCATTGTAACGAATGAATAGGCGTAAGCACTTCCTGAAATAGGAATCATTGCTGCAAATTCAGCGTAACACAAACCGGCAAATGCACAACCAATGGCAGCAACAATAAACGAAAGTGTAACACCAGATCCAGCAGCTTCTGTGGCAGCAGCAGCTGTTCTCACAAACAAACCCGCTCCAATGATTGCTCCAATACCCAATGCAATTAAACTACCTGCACCGAGGGTACGCTTCAAATTACTTCCCTGAGCTTGAATTAGTAAGTCTTCAAGGGACTTTTTTCTAAATAATGACATATTTTATATATACGTAAAAAGCAAATATAGGATATTAACCTATTACACCCAATTCTTTTCCAACCTTGGTAAATGCGGCAATGGCCTTATCAATATGCTCGATCTCATGACCCGCACTTAATTGAACCCTAATTCTCGCTTGATCTTTTGGTACAACTGGATAAAAGAAACCAATTACATAAATTCCTTCTTGAAGTAATTTATCGGCCATTACTTGACTCAATTTAGCATCGTAAAGCATAACTGGAACAATTGCACTATCTCCATCTTTAAAATCAAATCCTGCCGCTTTCATGCCTGCTTTGAAACGTTTTACATTGCTTTCAAGTTTATCTCTTAATTCTGTTGATTCACCCAACATATTTAATACTTCAATACTTGCACCCACAATACTTGGAGCCAATGAATTACTAAACAAATACGGACGACTTCTTTGACGCAACAATTCTATAATTTCTTTACGACCGGTAGTATAACCACCCATTGCACCACCTAATGCTTTTCCTAAAGTACCAGTGATAATATCTACACGGCCCATTACATTGCAATATTCAGGTGTTCCACGGCCAGTGGCACCAATAAATCCGGCAGCATGACATTCATCTGTCATAACCATTGCATCATATTTTTCAGCCAAATCGCAAATCTTATCTAATTGTGCAACATAACCATCCATTGAAAATACGCCATCGGTTACAACCAATTTAAAACGGCAACCTGCGTTGGTAGCATCAATTAATTGTTTTTCCAAATCAGCCATATCATTATTGGCATAGCGGTATCTTTTTGCTTTACACAAACGGACCCCGTCAATAATTGAAGCATGGTTCAATGAATCACTAATGATACAATCTTCTTCACCCAGTAAAGGTTCGAAAACTCCACCATTTGCATCAAAAGCAGCGGCATAAAGAATGGTATCTTCAGTGCCATAAAATTCAGCAAGTTTTGCTTCCAAATCTTTATGAATATCTTGAGTTCCGCAAATAAATCGAACACTGCTCATGCCAAAACCATGGGTATCAATGGCACGTTTAGCCGCTTCTACAACTCTCGGATGACTGCTTAAACCCAAATAATTATTGGCGCAAAAATTTATAACTTCTTGTCCAGTATTTAGTTTAATTACTGCATCTTGCGCAGAAGTAATAATTCTTTCTTTCTTGAATAAACCATTTTCTTCAATGGTCTTTAATTCGTTTGCTAAATGTTGTTTTATTGCTCCGTACATAGGGTTTTATTTAAAAGGACAAAAATATGAAAGTCCTCACTTAGTTTTAGATGATTGATGAATAAGATTTAAAATTTCTTCCAAAATGATGCGATTATTAGACAATCGAGGGACTTTATTTTGCCCACCTAGTTTACCTTTAAATTGCAACCAACTATGAAATGTACTTTGAGGAACGGCTGTTATTTTTGGCATTTTCATTACCAAATTCCCCAATCGCTTGCCTTCATAATCTGAATTTACCTTTTTCAATTCCAAATCTAAACATTCGGTAAACGCTTCCAAGTTATTGGGAATGTTTGAAAACTCTACCAACCATTCATGTCCCTCATGATTTTTTTCAAAAATAGGAGCAGCGGTATAATCGATAATTTCAACGCCAAATTTTTTGGCAGTTACAGAAATGGCTTTTTCGGCATTTTCAATGACCAACTCTTCTCCAAAAGCATTGATAAACAATTTGGTGCGACCGGTAATTTTAAAAGTATAAGGATTCTTATTGGTAAATTGAATTGTATCTCCAATGACATAACGCCATAATCCACTGTTATTTGTAATCACAACTGCATAGTTAACACCCACTTCAACATCCCATAAAGGCACAATAAAATCTGGACCTTTTTGAACAGGATAAAACTCGAAAAAAGTTCCATGGTGGGTCATCAAGAGTAAATCAGATTGGTTGGGATACGCTTGAACACCAAAAAATCCTTCACTCGCATTATATGTTTCAACATAATGCATATTGCTATTCGGCAATAATTTAGCAAATGCATTTCGATATGGCTCGAAGTTCATTCCTCCATGGATAAATAATTCCAAATTGGGCCAAATTTCATGCATATTATTTTTGCCGGTAATTTCTAAAATCCGATTTAATAAAACAGATGTCCAAGTGGGAACGCCAATCATACTGGTCACATTTTCAGAAATTGTGGCATAAGCCATTTTTTCCAATTTTTCTTCCCAATTATCCATCATGGCAATGTTAATATCAGGTGTACTTTTCCAATTTGCCCATAAGGGCATATGATTCATTAATACAGCACTCAAATCACCATAATAACATTTACTATTTACTTGGTGCACTTTATGACTTCCTCCAATGAGCAAACCCTTTCCCTCAAATAGTTTTGCCTCAGGATAAAACGCAAAATGCTGGGTCAAGGATTCTCTGCTACCCATATAATGGGTATATTCCAAGCTTTCATAACTAATAGGAATAAATTTGGCATCATTACCAGTTGTACCACTACTTTTGGCAAACCAAGTAATATCTGCAGGCCACAACAATTGTTGTTCACCGTTCATTGTTCTTTCAATGAATGGCTTTAAATCTTCATATGATACTACAGGAATATCTCTTGAAAATTCAGCATAATTTAATTTCCCTTTAACGCCAAAACTTTTGCCGTAAATGGTTCTTGAAAGTTTATCGGAATATTGTTCAAGTAATTCTAACTGATGTTTTTCAGCTTCGGCAATCAATTGCCACAATTCATCGTGACGTTGCCTAAAATACCAAGAAATTGCAGTAGAAATCATTATTTCACATGCAATTTGGTTAAAACAATTAAGTTAACCAAATAGAATTTAAATTTTCTCAATTTCGCCATCGCGCATTCTCACAATATGCTTTGCGTGTTTGGCAATATCTTCTTCATGTGTAACCAAAACAATGGTATTTCCTGATTGATGAATTTCATCAAATAATGCCATAATTTCATAAGACGTTTTGGTATCTAAATTTCCAGTTGGCTCATCGGCCAATAAAAGACTGGGATTATTAATGAGCGCCCTAGCAACTGCAACCCTTTGGCGTTGTCCACCAGAAAGTTCATTCGGCTTGTGGTTCATTCTATCTTTCAATCCTACTTTTTCAAGTACAATTTTTGCCCGTTCAATTCTTACATTTTGAGGGACACCGGCGTATACCAATGGCAATGCAACATTGTCAATTGCATTTAATCTATTCAATAAATTAAAGGTTTGAAAAACAAAACCAATTTCAGTATTTCTAACTTCACTCAAATGGGCATCGCTCATTTGACTTACTTCTTTGCCATTTAACCAATAGTTACCGGACGATGGTGTATCTAAGCAACCAATAATATTCATCAAAGTACTTTTCCCTGATCCACTAGGGCCCATCAAAGCTATGTATTCGCCTTTGAGTATTTTTAAATCTACTCCCTTGAGCGCATCAACAATTTGTTCGCCCAGCACATAGGTTTTTTTGATTGATTCTAATGATATTAATACATCACTCATTGCCACCAATTACCTTAGGAACTCTAAAAAAGTCACTGTCTTTTTTTGGGGCATTTTTCAACGCTTCCTCATGGGTAATTTCCTGTGAAATAGAATCCGCTCTTAAAATGGTGTGACTATCGGTCATGTAAATTAATGGTTCAACACCATCCGTATTTACCGTCGATAATTTTTCACACATTTCAAGTATATTTTCTAAATCCTTGCGCATATTTTCTTTATCGTCACCTTCAAATTTAAGACGTGATAATTTTGCTAAATTTTCTACTGTTTGATCCGTAATTTTCATGTTAATCCTATTCTATTACTCCTAACTCTTTCAATTTTGAAGATATAATCGAATATACTTGTTCTTGCAGGGCTGGAACATCATCAATCGATAAATGTGTAGTTTCAATCGGTGCATGCACAAACATTCTCATTCTACCTGGTAAACAAGACCAAGTATCAATATTTAAACGCTGCATATTGTCAATCAAAGTAACAGGAACAATTGGAATCTTCTTTTCAACAGCCATTTTAAAAGCACCTGGTTTGAATTTATGTAATTTAGGTGCATCATCAGGAATTCTTCCCTCCGGAAAAATAATTAAACTTGCACCTTGATCTAGCTTTTCTGCAGCTTTCACAAATGCGCCGTGGGCACTTCTCAAATTTTCTCTTTGAACAGGAACATCTATCGTTTTAAACCAAATATTGAATAAAGGAAGTTTATTCAGTTCCATTTTTGCCATAAAGAAATTGTAAGTTGGCAAAAATCCACCTGTTGTTACAATATCAATGTACGACATATGGTTTGGACAAATAACGTATTGCTTTTTTACATCTAATTTTTGTTCGTAATGAATTTGAGGAATCATCAATCCCATATAACTAGAAGCCTTTCCCCAAAGTTTACGCAATTTATCTGCGAGTCTGTAGGTTTTTTGATTTAGAAGTAAAAGATATAAAAAAGGATAAAAAAGTAAGAAGAGTCCAACGAACCATATTCCGTACCAAACCAACCAAATTTTACCAAATATATTTTTCATTGCCTTTTTTGATTCGCAATATAGACCAATAAGGTAACAACCAATGCAACAGAGAAAAACATTTGAATTTCAACCATAGAAAAAGATTCAACCGAAAGGTTTTCTTCGAAGTTCTTTTGATATTCAGCAATTTTCTTTTGTTGTTCTGCAACTGAAATTTCAGGAAATTGTGCTTTTACTCTTACTGGAATACTTTGCATCTGCATGTTTTTATATTCTCCAAAAATGACTTTTTCATTTTTTACAATATGTTGATACGCAGCAATATTGATCATTGCAGTTAATAAACCCATTAATAAACTCGCAAACAAAGCTTTTCCCAAAGTAATTGGTTTCTCTGTTTTTTCATTCATTAAACTCTTAATTAAAAAATACACCCCAGCCCCAAAAATCAACAAATTTCCAATTACAGGAAGTGCACTAAGCAAAGTGTGTTTTAAGTACAGCTTATTCAAATACATAATTAGCAACATTGATGCACTAAGCGACCCAAATGCCAATCCGTATATAGATACCTTTTTAATCATATCACAAAAATAAGTGGCATAATTTGCATTCCATTGTATTGAATTGAAATAAATAATGAAATAATTGATTTTAACAATGAATATCTATTAAAGTTGGTGGTATATATTCGCAAGAGTTTTGCAACTTGAAAAGGTTGCACATTTATTATGAAGCAACACATATTCGGAATACCAAACAGAATTATATTTTTCACTATCCTCATTCTTGGTGTTGTTTCAAAATTATTTATCAGTGGAATAACCGATTTAAGCAACGACGAAATTTTTTCAATATACCATGCTCAAATGGGTGTTATTGATTTATTCAAAGAACTTTCAACCGGAAATAATCCCCCATTATTTGAAACCATATTACATTATTGGAGCAAACTTTTTGGAATTGACGAAAATGCGGTAAGAATTCCATCAATTATTTTCTCAGTAGTAAGCACCGTATTTATTTATTTCACAGCGAAACTTATATCAGGAAACAACGAAAGAACCGGCTTATTAGCAAGTTTACTTTTTACACTCTCCCTTTTCATTTCAACATTACAAATTGAAACCCGTGCATATTCATTAATGATTATGCTGATAATTATAAATTCATATTCGTTTTTAAGAAACATCCAAACAAAATCAACGAATTATTGGCAATCAGTATGGATACTAAGTACCGTTTTTGGTTGGTATACCCATTTCTTTACAATTTGGATATTTATTGTTCAAATCATTTATTCCATAATCAAGTTCAAATCATTGCCAATTAAAAAATTATTAATTGGAGGGGTTTTAATCCTAATTCTTTTTTCACCCTACATAGGAATTTTAATTCAACGATTTTCGGCTACCGAAAACCAAGGAACCTGGGTTGAACCTGCCAAATTCGATTCCATCTATTTTGTATTATGGCAATTTTGCAATAACCCAATTTCAACCATCTTATTTTTCTTTGGTTTTGGTTATTTTACTCATCTAGCATTAAAGCAGAAAAACATAAATCAACAATTTACTGCAATGTGGTTTTGGGTGCCATTTTTATTGATGTACTTGATCTCACTTCCCCACAAATTTTCAATACCCATGTTTTTAGAAAGGTATGTGAGTTTTGTAGCACCGGCATTGTTTATTGGCCTAGCTGCAGTTATTGTTCAAATTACCAAAGAGTTAAAATTGAAATCAGGTACATTTAAATTCTTACCCTTGGCAATTGTTTTGGTTATGTGTCTTGGAATAAAGATGAAAGAAAGCAGAAACATTTTCAAGCAATATTCAGAATTAAATAAACGAGAATCTATCCCTCCAAAAACAATTTTGCAGCCATATTATGGTGCTTTTAGTTTTTTGTATTTTAATAACCGGAAAGATTTCAAAGACTTTGCTACATCAAAAATTTATGATCACATGGAAAGGCAATTGGCAAAAAATAATATTTATACAAGTAGAAAGAACAGTTTAAACTACTTTCAAAATGATTCAACTAAATCAATTGTTTGTATTCAAGGTGAATTAAATAGAACAAACGAAATTTATGTAGTAGATAGTTTTTTAAAGAGTAAAAACTATAATCAGTTGCCTAAAGAAATATTAAAGGGTAAAAATTACAAAATTGAAATAAAAACGAAATAAAAAAAAGGCGGTGTAACCGCCTTCTTCCTCACAAAATTCAAATTAATCTTCGTTACCTTGGTTGTCATCTCGTTGGTACTCATCGAAATTATATTCGGGGAGTAAATTCGATTTTACATGTCCAATAGTTTCATTTAAAGCATCGGCGAATTTGTTAAAATCTTCTTTGTAAAGATGGATTTTAGTTTTTACGAAAGAACCATCGTCAAATCTGCTGCGTTTGCTTTCAGTAATGGTGATATAATAATCAACATTTCTGGTAGCTTTCACATCAAAAAAATACGTTCTTTTGCCGGCCCTAATGCGTTTAGAAAAAATCTCTTCCTGCGATTGGTCTTTGTAGTTGTCTTCCTGCATAGGCATTTCTATTTGGTTTAAAAAAAGTTAATAAAGCAAATAAACGAAATTTATCGACTTATGCAATATTAAATCATCGATTTTTTGTATTAATTTGTTAACTAAACAAATTTGATGTGTTGTTAATTTGACACTTACTCAAAGATCCATACTGTCAAAAATAGAATATAATATTACTCGCTATTCACTTACGATGTTTGATTTTCATATAACCATTGGTAATATCCCCCAAATGAAATAAGAAATTCATGTTTGCCGGACTCAATTATTTTACCTTTTTCTAATATAATAATATTGTTTGCATGCTGCAATGGAGCCACTCTGTGGCTCGTGATAATCACCGTTTTATTTTGAAAAACTTCCTTCAAATTATAAATGATTCTCGACTCAGTTTCCGCATCAACAGCGCTTAAACAGTCATCTAAAATTAATATATCCGAATTTTTCATTAACGCCCTTGCCAAAGAAACACGTTGTTTTTGACCCCCAGAAAGTGAAACACCCCTTTCCCCCAAAATGGTGTTTTTACCCTGCTCAAACAAAGCAATATCCTTATCTAAGCAAGTAATTCTAATGATTTCATCCAATTGCTCTTGAGAATATTCACTAACTCCAAATGCAATGTTCGCCTCAATTGTATCACTAAATAAAAATACATCTTGAGGGACATAAGCAATCAATTTTCTGTATGCATTCAAATGTAAGTTTGAAATAGATTGATCATCAACTATTATTTGCCCCGATTGTACTTGAATTTGTTTGGTGAGCAATTGCAATAATGTACTTTTACCTGAACCCGTTTTACCAGTTATTCCAATTATTTCCCCCTTGGATATTTTGAATGACACATCACTCAATGCATTTTCATTTTTGTCACTGTACCTGTGCGATAAATCATTAAATTCAATTTGTTTCAACAACGACAACTTATCGTCATTGTTTTGTAAATCAACCTCTTCACGGTTTAAAAAGTCGTTGATTCTCTTTTGACTTGCACTTGCCTTTTGCACCAAAGCAGTGGTCCATCCCAAACTTGCTACTGGCCAAATAAGCATATTCAAGTAAATTACAAATTCGGCTAAATTACCTGGCGTAAATATTCCTTTTTCAACTTCTCGTCCACCAACATAAAGCACAATAATAGTAGAAAGTCCTACAAGCAACATCATTAGAGGAAAAAATAAAGAATTAACCATGGCCAATTTAAGGTTTCTATTCTGAAATTCTACTCCCTGATCATTGAAGTCTTTTGAAAAATATTTTTCAGCGCCAAAAGATTTTAAGATTCTAATACCAGAAAAAGTTTCTTGGGCATGGGTGGTGATTACAGAAAGTTGCTCTTGGATTTTTTTATTTCCCAAGTTGATTTTTTGACTCACATAATAGATTGAAATAGAGAGTATTGGTAAAGGAACAATTACCCAAAATGCCAAATGTTTATTTACCATTATCATTTGGGTAATAATCATAATAAATGAAAACAATACATTGGCAAAATACATGATAGCAGGACCGATGTACATTCTCACATTTGAAATATCTTCGGTAATACGCGACATCAAATCACCCGTATAATTTTCACGGTAGAAGTCTTCACCTAGCTTTTCATATTTCAAAAAAAGTTCATTTTTTTGGTCATATTCAATTTCTCTAGAAGCTACAACCAGGGTTTGTCTCATAAAAAACATAAAAACACCCTTTAAAACAGAAGCTAAAACAATGGCAATGCCAAATCCCAAGGCATTAAACATAATTATTTTGTAAAGAATATTGCTTTGCGAATAACCAAAAAGCTGAGAATTAAAATAGGCATCATCCAAACCTTGTCGAACAAAGACAGGCACATAAATAGCAAAAAAATTAGATAGGATAACACAAAGAATTCCGATTACAATGAGGAATTTATATTTTTTAATATATTTGTTGAGGGATAAAAGTTCTTTCACTGTAGTTGGTAATTCTAGTGCAAAGTTAACCAATATAGTGAAGGAGAAAGGCCAAAAAAGAGAAAGAAATGATTTTTAGGAGTAAAACCTGAAATATTCTTCAATTATTTTTCACAAACATTTCCACAATGACCAAATATTTTGTATATTTGCAGCCCAATTGTTAGAATTATGCATTTAACAACAGATAGAAAAAAAGAAATATTTACTCAGTTTGGTGGAGCATCTACCAACACCGGTAGTACAGAAGCGCAAGTTGCAATGTTTACAGAAAGAATCAATTTCATCAGTGGTCACTTGAAAACTGCAAAGAAAGACACGAGCGCTGAATTGTCATTGATTAAACTTGTAGGAAAACGTCGTAGTTTGTTGAACTATTTGGCGAAGGAAGATATTTTTAAATATCGTGCACTAATTAAAGAATTAGGATTGCGTAAGTAATCTCAAATTCTTCCTTATGATAGAAAAGCCCCGTTCGCCAAAGCGAATCGGGGCTTTTTATTTAAAAAATTATTATTAAAATGAACATACAAAAAAGAACTTTTGATACCGGAGATGGCCGTATCATTGAAATTGAAACCGGAAAACTTGCCCGTCAAGCACACGGTAGTTGTGTAGTTAAGGTTGGAAAAACCATGATCCTTGCAACTGTAGTAAGTGGTTATGATGCCAAAGAGGGAATTGATTTCCTTCCTTTAAGTGTTGATTACCAAGAAAAATTTGCTGCAGTGGGTAGAATCCCAGGAAGCTTTTTGCGCCGTGAAGCGCGTTTATCTGACTATGAAATTTTGATTTCTCGTTTGGTAGACCGTTGCTTGCGTCCATTGTTTCCTGATACTTACCACGCCGATACCCAAGTAATGTTGCAATTGATTTCTTCTGATGACGATATCATTCCTGATACATATGTTGGTTTAGCTGCATCTACTGCTTTAATGCTTTCTGATATTCCTTTCTTAGGACCAATTTCAGAAGTTCGCGTAGGACGTATTGACGGAAAATTGGTTATTAACCCAAGCAAATCTGAATTGGTAAACTCTGATTTGGATCTTTTGGTTGGTGGTACAGCTGATGACCTAAACATGGTTGAAGGTGAAATGAAAGAATTATCTGAAGATGAATTCTTGGAAGCGTTGAAATTTGGTCATGATGCTGTTAAAAAACAATGTGCTGAACAAATGGCATTCCTTGAGCAAATGGGTGGTCGTAAACCAGCTCGTGAGTTCAATCATGAAGACAATGACGAAGAATTGCGCACTAAAGTTATCGCTGAAACTTCTGCTGAAATTCGCGCAGTTGCTGAAAGTGGCAAACCTAAACATGAAAGAAGCGAATCTTTCAAAGCAATTATTTCTGAATATGTAAAACAATTTGAGGGACATGAGTCAGAATCTAGAATGGTTCGTTTGTCTAAGAAATATTTCCACGAAGCTGAATACAACCAAATGAGAGCCATGATCTTAGATTCTGGTCGTCGTTTAGATGGACGTTCAACTGTTCAAGTTAGACCTATTTATACTGAGGTTGATTATTTACCAGCTGCCCACGGTTCTGCCGTATTTACGCGTGGTGAAACACAATCTCTTACTTCTGTAACTTTGGGTGGTAAATTAGACGAACAATTGTTAGATGCACCTTTTTTCCACGGTAACAGTCGTTTGATGCTACATTACAATTTCCCAGGTTTCTCTACAGGTGAAGTTCGCCCGAACAGAGGTCCAGGACGTCGTGAAATTGGTCACGGTAATTTGGCTTTAAGAGGTTTGAGAACTATGATTCCTTCAGATGTTCCTTATGTAATTCGTATTGTAAGCGATATTTTAGAATCTAACGGCTCTTCAAGTATGGCAACAGTTTGTGCGGGTTCTATGGCATTGATGGATTCAGGTATTAAATTAAACAAACCTGTGAGCGGAATTGCAATGGGATTGATTACAGATGAAACTGGTAGATATCAAGTTTTAACCGACATCTTAGGTGATGAAGATCATTTGGGTGATATGGATTTCAAAGTAGTAGGAACCAAAGATGGTATTACTGCATGTCAAATGGATATCAAAATCAACGGATTAAAGTGGGATATGGTTTCTCAAGCGTTGAAGCAAGCAAAAGATGGTCGTTTACATATCTTAGGCGAAATGGAAAAAACCATTTCAGCTCCAGCTTCTGAATTGAAACCTCATACTCCAAGAGTTGAAGTAATTGTAATTGAGAAAGAATTTATTGGTGCAATTATTGGCCCAGGTGGTAAAATTATTCAAGAATTGCAAGCTAGAACTGGAACTACAATTTCTATTGAAGAAAGAGATGGCAAAGGTTTTGTTGAAATTTTGAGTAGTGATGGCGAAGGAATGGAAAAAGCAATTGAAGCTGTTAAAGGCATTGTTGCAATTCCAGAAGTTGGAGGCACTTATACAGGTAAAGTAAAAACAATCACTGATTTCGGTGCATTCGTTGAATTTATGCCTAACAAAGATGGTTTGTTACACATTAGCGAAATTGCTTGGGAAAAAATCCCAACAATGGAAGGTGTATTTACTGAGGGACAAATGCTTGAAGTGAAACTAGTAGAAGTTGACAAGAAAACTGGTAAATACAGATTGAGCAGAAAAGCGCTTTTAGAAAAACCTGAAGGTTACGTTGAAAGAGAACCAAGGGAACGTCCTGAAAGAAACGACCGTGACCGTGGCAATGACCGCAACAGAAACGATCGTAGACCTAGATAATTAAATAATTCATTGATAATAAAAACCCCAAGAAAATTTCTTGGGGTTTTTTGTTTTAGATAAGTAGTTAGAATTTATTCGAAGTAAAATATTAATAGAAAATGGCTATTGAATAACTCTTAGATTCATTGAAATAAATGACACTTGGGAGCTACCAAGCTGAGCCTGATACTGATTTTCAGAAAAGTTCTGGAATTGGTTATTACATTATTCATGAAATATTAAAATCAGTGAATGGGAAAATTAACATTGAACCAAATGTAAATAACATTGGAACAACTGTTGAAATTCACTGGCCATTGTTGGCAAAATAATTATCTCAGTACAGTTACGTCTGTTTTAATGGTGTGCCATTCGCCCAGAATATCCAATGCTCTAATGTAAGCGGCATAAACTCCACCCCAAACAAATTCTCCATTGTGTTTTCCATCCCAAGATCCATTTTCACCTTCATAAACAATATCACCCCAACGGTTCATAATAATCATTTTGTAATAAACAAAATTAACGGTTGAAGGGTAAAAATAATTGTTATGAAAATCGGTATTTGGTGTGAATGCATTTGGCACAAAAATGAATGGTTGCGGATAAATTCGAACGTATTTCAAAATAGAATCTGTACATCCTAATTTGTCCTTTACAATTTGGTACACCCCATACATTCCAGAATCCTTATAAATTTTAGAGAACTGTCTTTGGTTAGAAATCAAAGTATCAAAATAATAATCATAGAACCAAATTGAATCAGCACCCCTAGAAGCATCCGTAGCAAATACTGGTGAATTTTCTACCCCTTTGGCTTCATTACTAAAGTAAAAATTAGCCGTTGGTGATAATGAAACTCTAGCACGAACTATAGCGGTATCCTTACATCCATTGTTATCAGTTCCAATTACAGTATAAACACCTGAGTTTTGTTGTTGTGCTTTTATTATAATTGGATTTTGTTGAGTAGATGTAAATGACAAAGGCCCAGTCCAATTGTATTTAGATGCTCCATTGCTATATAAATAAACATCCTTACCTGAACAAACCGGAGATTTTATTGATGCATTCACCACAGGTCTATTCAAAACTATGATATCTGCACTATCCAAGGCCCAACATCCAGTTGAATCCGTTACCTTAATAACATACTTGCCTTGAATAGATTTAAAGCTTGTATTAAAGAACAAACGAGGGGTAGCATCTGTAAATCCATTAGGACCATTCCAACTATATATTAAAGGCTTATATCCTTTGATATATGGCACCAATGAAACGGTATCATATTCACAGGCCAATCTAAAGTTTGGTAAATCAACCGTTGGACTTTCTACGGCACTTAATTTTCCATAAAAAGTATCTGTACAACCAAAGTCACTTATGGCAATTAACCTTGTTATATATGAACCAGGATTTGCAAACTTAATTGATGGATTGATTACCGTTGATGTATTTCCATCGCCAAAATTCCAGTTGTACCTAAGTCCCCCAATAGAAACTTTGCTATAATTGGTAAAATTAAACACACCAATATTTTGACATTGATTAGGATCATCTACAATAAAGTTAGCATCAGGCATTGGGGCAACAAAAATAAATTTAGAAACAGTGTCTTTACAACCAAAGTTTGTATTTGTCATCAAATCAATTTTATACGAACCTTCTGTTAAGAATGAACGATTAATTGAAGGTGAAAATCCTTGATATCCATCAGAAATTTTCCATTTATAAAATACTGATTTGGTAGGATAACTAATGGTTGAGTTATTAGTAAACGTAAATAAATTATTTGTTAAACATTGTGTATCTGCATTTATCGCATAATCTACTGAAGTCTGAGGATATACGTTAACCAATGCGGTAGCTGAGTCAACACAACCTTGATCTGTAGTTACAGATAATTTCACGTTAAATAAAGAATTATAAGCATATTTATGGTTGGTA
>Ga0209500_10001423_pt1 | contig 17966 bp, 16 predicted proteins | sample S_140212_EF_Meta_FD_187323 | JGI IMG/M metagenome (GOLD analysis project Ga0209500, IMG submission 187323) | Freshwater microbial communities from Lake Simoncouche, Canada to study carbon cycling - S_140212_EF_MetaG (SPAdes) (version 2) | ecosystem: Environmental > Aquatic > Freshwater > Lake ... | reverse complement strand
AGAAGCAATGAGTTTTTTTGAAAGTGAATTAGAATTAAAACCTGAAATTGAACGAATGAAACAACTAAATAAACTTATGACAACACTTCTTATGGATGAAAATAACTTACAATCATATATAAAAAAAAATTTAGAAAAAGAAAGGGACCTTTTAAAAAAAAAAACAGATGACACTTTCAGAGACCTTACACTTAAATATGACCAAAATAAATTAGAAATGGAATATAGTGATGAGTTTTTAAAAGATCATAGACGAATAGAAACAATAATAAAAAAATTACAGGATATGAAACATTATAAATCAACAGAGCCAAAAGGAAAAAAAAAACTTGTTTATGAAAAGTTGTTCGAAGAATACTCCAAACTTAATTATGTAATAAACGAAAAAAGGGATTATATTAAATCATCTATGAGGCATTATACTGCAGAATTTCCTAATATTATTGAATGCTATGATAATATTGTAAATTATCAAAAGTATGAAAATAAAATAGAAGAAACCAAAAAATATGCGGCATTAGTTCCAGACTTTTATAAATGTATTTTTTATCCTAGGGGAAGTACAATAGGAAAAATATTCAGTAATTCATCTGATGGTCAAAAGGTAGATATGTTTGCAAATGAAATAAACATATATAAACCTAAATCTACCAATATATTACCAATATTATATCCAAAAAAATCTGATATAATTACAGGAACGTTTGAATCAATTATAAATGTTGTGTCTATTAAATATAAAGGTCCAATGTTTGTATTTGATTTTACATGTAACGGAATTAATACTGGTAGTGATCCCTTAATGGCTATGTCAGTATTTGCTAATCAGTTGTCAAGACTGCCTAAAAAACATAATAAATTAAAAAAAGAAATAGGAAATATGAAACCAACTACAACACAAAATAATTTTAAAATAGGATCAGACAGTCGTACAAATACTAGAAGAAAAATACGATCTCTTGAACCATTACCTACAGAAGAGTTTAAAAGACGACAACGTGGTCATATTAAAAATCCACGAAAACACGCTTGGTTAAACGGAATTCTTGTAGGAAATCAATATAAACAAACGGAAAGCGATAATAATTACACAACCAGAATACAAAAAGAACAAGCCCAAATTCTGGCCATGGAACAGGAAGAAGAACGTGTCCGATTGGAAGAAGAACGTGTCCGATTGGAAGAAGAACAAGAACGAGTAAAAACAAATTATAAAAAAATGCTGGAACGAGAACAATTAGAAAAAGAACGAAAAAGTACCCCTATATCTATATCCGTAGATTTGTAGATTATTTAAAGAATATACCCATATATAGTAATGGAACAAGAACTTAATAAAATAAAAGAAGAAATAGAAAAATATAGAATAAATAATTCTTCAACTATAAAAACATTAAAAAATGATATTCTACAAAAAATGTTATTTAAAGGAGAAGAATTAAAAAATTATCATAAATTATTGAAAGATTATCGTTATATTGATGAAATAGATGAATTACGTTATGGTAGTTATATAAGATGGTTTAATATTGATAAAATGAATAAAAAAAATGAAATAAACAAATCAAATAAATCATCTGATAAATCAAATAATAATATTTCGTTTGATTTATTAAGAGGAGGGTTTATAGTAGATTTAAAACAAGTCTTAGATGATATACATATTTTATGTAAAAATGGTATTAAATTATTTTTTACAATAAAAATGAGTAATTGTATTATATTTCAAAAAAATACAAAACAAGAAGAATTATTAATACAAATATTAGACCACGTAAAATAATATAATTATATTTTATAATATTTTATAATATTTTATACTCTTCTTGTATAGTTTAAATTTTTATTATTACGACTGTTATAATACTTACGGTAAATGATGTGCTGAATTTTTTTATCACAATAACATTTACACATCTTATTCACTAAAATATTAATTGCTTTACATTTAATATCTTTCAACGTAGATGGCATTGGTATATGATAATAATTTATCATACGTTTACAATCTACAAGTCTCATCATATAAAATAAAGTTATAATATAAGAAGATATTTTTATATGAACAAAAATATCGTGTTTGACCTGGATGAGACGATAGGATATTTTGGTCAAATGATTTATATTATGAATACTGCTAAACTAAAAAATGTTTATGAATTATTTGATTTATTTCCCGAATATTTCAGAACAAATATTTTTGAAGTATTTCATTATATTATTCGTTTAAAAAAGGAAGGTAAAATTAAAAGTGTGATACTATATTCAAACAATAATAATGATGATTTTATAAATTATGTTATTACATATATACATAAAAAATTAAATTATTCTTTGTTTGACCTAAGTATTTCACTAAATGACCCTTTACGAAATATTAACATTAATAACATTAAAATAAAAAATATGAAAAACTTGAATGATTTAATAGTATGTAGTAAAGGATTATTAAATGACAAATCATCTATCTGTTTTATTGATGATAAAAATCACGAAGGAATGAAAAATAAAAAGGTTTATTATATAAATTGTGAACCTTATAGATATACTTTATCTTCTTCAACCATTTATAAAAGATTAAACATACAAATAGTGTGTAATGAAAAATTACGAATATGTCAATCAATACATCTTCTTATTTCTAAGGAAATAATAAAAAATATTCGATTATATCTCATGATAAATATTTAATGTTCTAGCACTGGCATCTGTAGCATTAACATATTTAGGCATCCAGAAATAAGGAATAATATTACCACATCCTTTATAATTTGTCTCAAACAAATGCCTATAATATTTTTGTTCTTTTGTAATAGGAGGATTAAAAATATATAATTCATCAGGAATAATTAAATGTTCTACTCTTGCTTGAATAATTTGATACCAAGAATTATTCAAACTACTTACTCCATCACTAAATGCTTCTTTTTTACGAAAAAGGATTTCTTTAGGCAATAATGAAGGAGCAATAAGATTAAATGCTTCTCTAATTAAATATTTTTCACATTTACCTACGTGATTTCTTATATTAGGAGGAATTCTTAAATAATAAGAGACAAAATCAAAATCCAAATAAGGCGTTCTAGGTTCTAGTCCGTGGCTCGAAATACATTTATCACTTCTTAAAACATCAAAATAATGAATATTTTTTAATAATCTTTTACATTCAATATCAAATTCTGTAGACGAAGGACATTTATGAAAATACATATAACCTCCCATTAATTCATCCGCGCCATCTCCATTTAATACTACTTTCGCATTACTATTTTCTTTAATGTATTTACCTACATTCCAATTACCTACACTTGCTCTTACTGAGGTTGTATCATAACTTTCAATATCTTTAATTACCTGAGGAATAGAATTAATAAAATCTTCTTCTGAACAAATAATTTCGGTATGTTTACTATTTATGTGTTTTGCTACAATCGCAGCATATTTTAAATCTTCTGAACCATTTAATCCAATACTATATGTCTCTAATGTTAATCCTTTTTCCAAATAATGCCTCGCAGCAATCGCGGCAACTAAACTACTGTCTAAACCGCCTGATAATAGACAAGCAACAGGACGTTCTGTATTATTGACTCTTTTAATGACTGCTTTACATAATAAATCATAAATATTATACATATGTTGAGAAATTGTAGTATTTAATATTCCTTTAAATTTAGGATAATATACTGATTCATTAATATAATAATTGTTATTTTTGACAAGAATCATATATGTTCCTGGTGTAAATTGTTTTAAATTTGATAATGTAGCGCATTTCATAGGTTCAATATCAGAACAAAAACAAAACGAATTATTTGTATAACTCATGTATAATGGTCTAACACCATATGGATCTCTCGCCACAAACAATGATTTATTAATTTTATTGTATATAATAAAGGCAAATTCTCCATCTAATTCATCTAAACATTTATTTCCTATTAAATGATATAAATGAACAATCACCTCACAATCACTTCCAGTTGTTAAAACAAGATTATATTTGGCAATTAATTCTTTATAATTATATATTTCTCCATTACACACTAATATATAATTATTATAATGAAATGGTTGATTACCTGCTGATGTAAGACCATTAATTGCTAAACGATGAAATCCCAAATATATATCATCCACTCTTTCCAAAGAAGAATGTTCTGGTCCTCTTTTTGCTCCGCTTTTAAAATAGTTTAGATCAGGAGTATACCCAATAAGAGCAAAAACACCACACATAATAATATATTAAAAATTATCTTTTTAATTTATTATATTAATATAATTATAATGAATATTGATTACGATAATGAATTAAATGGTCGTATTTCTAGTAGAAACATTCCTTCTAGCCCTTTACAACCATTATATGATATTAGGTCTGTTTCTACCAAATACACATTATTTCATACAGTAGATAAAAAGGAACCTCAAAATACTGATTATAATTATAATAATGTATTTAACCCTGGTTTTAGAGCACCACCCAATTATTATTTTCAAAATATTGACAGAGAATCATTATTAAGAAATCAATTTGCCGCATTACAGAAAAGTGACCAATCTGTATATGTTCCCGAATTAAATAGTAATTTATATGAAAATAATATGGCATATAAACCAAACACGCCATCTTATTCACCTACCGAGGCAACAACTCAACCATTGTGTGAGAAGGATAAAGACACATCTTTATTTTATAATCATATAAGAACAAATTATAAAAAGTAATAAAAAGTAATAAAAGAATTAATTAATAAATTATTATAAATATTATAAATATATGTATTATGAAATAATGACAACTAAACATAAGAATACGTTGAATTTAAATCCTTATAAAGAAGATATTAAACAAATCGTTGAATTAATGATGAAAGAAAATTCAGAAAAGAATTATGAATTTTATAATTTATATAAAGAAGAGTTTGATGTATTTACTCATAGTTTAATACATAAAATACACGCATTAAAAACACCTCCTGTAGTAATAGTTAATGATACAATTTCATTTGTAGACAAAACCATTTATATGAAGGTTGCTAAACCTAAAACGGTTATCGATTTAATGAAAAAAATATAATTATATAATATATGAATAAGACTAAGACTAAGACTAAGACTACATTTAAAAAATTAAATTGTCATCCAAAGCATAATACAAAAAAATATAGTTGTTATGATGATAATACATTAATAATGTTTAAAAATTTATGGAATAAAAAATATCCTACAAATATTATTAAAGGGAATAATATTGTTGGTATATGGAAACAATTACAAAAAAAAATACCTACTTGTACAGATGAATTATGTTGGGACAAAGAATTTAATATTAAACCAAAAGTATTTGCTCCCAAATCACCTGATAAATGGAAAACCAACAAAAATGAATGGTTGTCTAATTTTGATATAGAAAATGTTTTGAACCAATATAAGGAGACATATCATAACTTTGATTTTTTAGGACCTACTCCAATCGATTTTGACACAAAACTTAATGGTTCTTGTGTAACAGATGAATTATGTAAATTAAATGTTGCTGATAAAATTAAAAATAAAATTAATAAAATAGGCATTTCTATTAATTTAGATACACACGAAAAAGGAGGGTCTCATTGGGTTTCTCTTTTTGTTGATTTAAAAAGGAAATTTATTTTTTATTTTGATTCTTGTGGAGAGAAAATACCTGATGAAATCAAAACATTGATGGACCGAATTGAAGAACAATGTAAAACCGCAGGTATTAAAATGGTTCAATATAATAGCGTAATGAAACATCAATCAGGCTCTACCGAATGTGGTATGTATTCATTATATTGTATTATAAATTTATTAGAAAGTAAAAAATCTCCCCAATATTTCAAAACTCATAAAATAAAGGATAGTGATGTAGAAAAATTTAGAAAAATTTATTTTAATGAATAATTATAATAATTATTAAAATATAAAAACCTTTAATAATTATTGTAAATGAATACGAATGAGACAAAAGCAAAAATATGGGCGATATGTGTAGAAAAAGGATTATTTAATACTATTAAAAGTGAAAATTTGTCTCAAATACAAGGTATGTTTGAAACTATTATAAAAAATTATGAAAAATTTCCTCCTAGTCAAAACATTTTTGATAAGGTAATCGACTCATTATCTATTGAAATTCAAAAAACATATGCTTCATATGAAGAAAAACAAAAAGAGTATGAAACATTATTAGTAAACCCTGTACCAAAAACAATTAACTTTGCTGATAATAAAGATGAACATTTAGAAAATTTAGTACAAATTGTAGAAGAAAAACAAAAAGAAAGACAAATGATTTTTGAATATAATACAAAACCCCAAATGAATTTGGAAGATGTTTTAACAAAACAAAATAATATTCTTATAAAAATATTGGAATCTCAAATGAAAATATTAGATTTATTAAAGAAATAAGTTATTATGTAATAATATTATATGAAGATAGCATTAATAATATTATTGTGTGTTACTATAGGTATAATTTATTTTAAATATAAGGAAGGGTATTTATCTGATTACAGTGATTATAATAAAATTCACAGAATTAAAACATCTAATGGTTATAATTATTGTTTAGGAGGAGATGTAATGTGTGAAACTGCCATACACCCCACACAGATTATAGATGAAGCATATCTTAATAGTCATAATAGCAATACATATACTGAAGTGTGTTATGATAATTTTAAAACAAAATGTTCAAATAATATTTCGTCCAAGATGAGTCAAAAAGAAAAGAGTGAATTTAACATTAATTATGTTCCATTTCCTTTTTTACAATCAGGTTTTACAAGTGATAATGGTGATAATATACCTTTTGTTATGGATAATTCAAATAATATTAATTTTTATTCAAAAGGAAAAAATATTGGGTTTAGTAATAAATGTAATTTTTTAGGAGAGGGTGATTTAGTAAAGTGTAGTAATTATTTACAAGAGTCTTTATTTGATATATTGACTGATACAGTAAATTCTGCTTCTATATATGCTTCCAATGCTCTTAATTCTTCAAACAATGCGTTTGAACACAATTTGGACTCATCAAACAATTCTGATAATGCGCATACTTATGCTTCCAATGCTCTTAATTCTTCAAATAATGCTCTTGAATATGAAACAGACGCATCATATAATGCTTTCACGTCAAAACTATGGGCAAATAACGCACAACACTCTTTATCTATTGCGAATGATGCTTCAAGTGCTGCTTCTGTTTCAGAGATTAATGCTTCTACTTATGCTAATAATGCTTCTAATTCCGCAGCATCATCTGCTGAATCTAAAATTGCCTCTGCTAATTCTGCGGTTCAATCATATAATTATGATTTGTCAGCAAATAAATTCTCAAATAATGCTGATAATTCTGCGGTATTATCTGCTAATTCCGCAGCATCATCTGCTAATTCCGCAGCATCATCTGCTGAATCTAAAATTGCCTCTGCTAATTCCGCAGCTCAATCATATAATTATGATTTGTCAGCAAATAAATTCTCAAATAATGCTGATAATTCTGCGGTATTATCTGCTAAATCCGCAGCATCATCTGCTAATTCCGCAGCTCAATCATATAATTATGATTTGGCGGCAAATAATGCCGCAACCACAGCATTAAATGCCTCTTGTGTATCAATGAATACTAATTTACCAATATGGAAAGATTCAGGATGTATTTCTTGTTACGATAATAATTCAGCAACACCAAAATGGACACTAACAAAGTGTACTACTTGTTACGATAATAACCACACAACACCATATTGGAATGGTTCAACGTGTGCGTCTTGTCCCACAGCAACACCCTATTGGAATGGTTCAACGTGTGCGTCTTGTCCCACAGCAACACCAAAATGGACACTAACAAAGTGTACTACTTGTTACGATAATAACCACACAACACCATATTGGAATGGTTCAACGTGTGCGTCTTGTCCCACAGCAACACCCTATTGGAATGGTTCAACGTGTGCGTCTTGTCCCACAGCAACACCCTATTGGAATGGTTCAACGTGTGCGTCTTGTTACGATAATAACAAAGCAACACCCTATTGGAATGGTTCAACGTGTGCGTCTTGTCCCGCACCAACACCCTATTGGAATGGTTCAACGTGTAAAACTTGTTACTCGATTAATCCAGCAACACCCTATTGGAATGGTTCAACGTGTACTACTTGTCCAACCGGAAAAAAATGGATAGTATCTAAAGCAGCGTGTTTATAATATAATATTTATATATTAATAATGAAGAAAATGAAGTATTTAATTTTATTATTTTTTATAACAATTTCGGTTATGTATTATATAAATTACAAAGAAGGATTTAAGAGTGATTATAGTGATTATAATACAATTGATAGAATAAAAACAGGAACAAATAATTATGCTTATTGTATAGCAGGACAAATTACGTGTCCTTCGGGAAATAGAATTGTTATAGATGATAATTATAAAGGAGGAAAAACATATGATTATTTATGTAGTAACAATACACAAGTTGAATGTAAAGGAAATTTTCAACACAAAATGAATGTAGAACAACTAGAATGGAAGACTCCTTCTTCAAGAGAAATATCATTTCCTTATTCAGATGATTATAAAGGTTTTACAACTGAATATGATTATATACCTGTAGATATTAGTGGTCAATTTATGAATTTTTATGATTCTTCGGGTGATGTATTAGATAATATAAATAAATGTACTATGTTAAATAGTGACATTGATACATATAAATGTAATATAGCATCTATAAGTAGAATGTTTGATTTATTTGAAAAAGGAATTACATCATTTTTGGATGATTTACCTATAGGAGACGCATTAAAAAAACTTATTAATAAACCACAAACTTCAACTTCAAATACAAAGTGTATCGCAAATTATGGAACCACTGTCGGTAAACCATTATGTTGTGGACAAACAGGTGTATTACAAAAATCTTCTACCGAATATGTGTGTCCTGCTTCTAAACCTACTTGCGCTGGTTATACGTGTGGTCATACATACGGCACTTGTAGTTAATGTAATTTTAAATAAAAATATATAATAATGATAAAGATATTTTTATTTGTAATATCAATAATAATAATATTATTTGTCAGCATATTTAAAAAAGAAGGATTTTTATCGGATTATAGAGATTATACTTTTATCGACAGAATAAAAGATAGGGACAAGTATGCTTATTGTATAGGAGGAAATGTTTTATGTCCTTCAGGAAATTTAGTTAAAATAGATGATTATGATGGAGGAACAACATATAATAGTGTATGTCATAATAATACACCAATTGTATGTAATAATTTTATTAATTCAAAAAAATCGAGTAACTTAGATATAAGTGGAGACAAATATTTATGGAATACACCAAAAGGTGTTCCTTTACATTTTTCTACATTATATAAGGGTTTTACTGTGCCTACACCTTATATACCAATTAAATTAAATGGCAATTATTTTAGTATATATGACAGTAATAATAATTTATTAGATACAATAAATAAATGTTCCACAGTAAATGATACATACCGTTGTGAAATGGCAACTCATTCCCTAGACAATTCTTATGGAGACGCATCATTTGTTGATGTATCATTCACAAACATTTTAAATGTAAATTTAGAATCAACCGATGTTTCAAATATATTTCAAAAAACATATCAGGAAAAGTTACCTATATTAAATACATTAACAGATATTAATACAGATATTAAAAATGGTTGTCTAGCAGATTATGGTTCTCAAATAGGAGATAATCTATGTGATGGAGCAATGGGATTATTAAAAGATAGTTCATCTATTTGTCCTTATTACAAACCAATATGTGATTATAAATGCGGTAGTTCATTAGGTAGATGTAATTACAAAAGTAAAATATAATAACAATATATAAATGAAATTAATATTAATGTTTCTATTATTTATAGCATTAGCATATTATATATGGACAATTAAAGAAGGATTCGAAGAAGATTTTGAGGAAGGATTTGAAGAAGATTTTGAGGAAGGATTTGAAGAAGATTTTGAGGAAGGATTTGAAGAAGATTTTGAGGAAGGATTTGAAGAAGATTTTGAGGAAGGATTTGAAGACAATAAAAATTTAACTACAAATGCTGTATCCCCTGGTATAACCACAATAGACCGATATCAAGACCCCGTATGTAAAGCAGATGAATATATATATTGTGTTGATGGTATAATAGAGTGTGATGATATTTTAGGCGGAAAATTAAATACATTAAGTAGTTTATCAAAGTATGAATCAGGCGATACTTTAACTGGTTGTAGTAGTTTTATTAATAAGGTAAATTTATCGGATTATAAAGACACTACTAAAGGAGTAGGTAATACTAGAGCAGTATATTTTGATTTATCAATGTGTAGTTCTGACAAACCCTGGAGAATGGGAGGACCAACCTATAAAAAAGTTGATGGAATATGGGAAAGCACTCCCAATAAAATAATACCTGTTTCAACCTGTTATGATAATGAATTAGACGCCGCAAACGCATATGACGCAACAACTGGTAAAACAATAATATTTAAAAAAGGAGACAAAGTATTTGTAAATGGCACATTTGTTGGTTTAGACCAAACATTTTTAACATTATCAGACCTGGATAAAACCTATTATAAAATAATTAATAATAAAAAATATTATAAAGCAGTTATAACTGATGCTACTACCGCAAATTATGAAATAACCTATGGACCAATAGGTAATCAAAAAACGACTACTGTAAATATTAATAGTAATGGTAGTGTATTAATAAAAGATTCTTTATTTAATATTTATTCAAATGATTATTATAGTGACCTAACAACTGGGACTCATCCTAGACCGAAATGTAAAGGTGGTGTATTTACTTCTTGCTCATCCAAACCACCTTTTACAATTTCTAATGGTGTATATGTGCCTACAATGGATTCAATGGATGTTTCTTATACCCAACAAGAATCAGAATTAATAAAAACCCAAGGTCAAGATGTATTTAATAACACTAACCCTTCAGGTATAATAGATAAATCAAATATATTAGAATATAATTACTTTGACACTCAATTAGTATCTAATCCTTTTATTAAATGTATTGCCGATAACGGAACAAATATAGGAGAAAATGTATGTTGTGGTCAAGATGATACATTAAAAAATACAAAATATATATGTCCTCAAGAAGTTCCTAATTGTAAAGGATATTCAAAAGATGAAAATATTTATGGTATATGTACATAATTATTAAATTATATAAATTAGTCCCATTTATCTTTTGTCCCTCCTTCATATTTTTTAGCATAATTATTACTAATTAACCATTCGTGAACCTTTACACCTGTTTCACGAATAGTAATTTCAACAAGTAAACGACCATATTTATCAAATTCAAAACATTCTACATCAACAATTTTATCATCCATTAATTCTCGTAATTTGTCTCGAACATTAAATCCCATTTCTTTTTCTTTCAAATTTTTTGTCTTTAATTCAGGAGTATCTACGTGGGCCAATCGACACTTCCATTTATATAATTTTCCAAATACTTCAATCACCAAATGAACTGAATCCCCATCATATACGTGAACTACTTTAGCAATTGATTTATGACCGATAAGAGTGAAGATAGGCGTGTCGGTTGATGCGTTTTCCATTGTATAACAAAAATAATAATAAAATTTTACAAATCAATTTTATATTTATTTAGTATTCATTATTATTATTAAGATTTAACAATTTTATCATCAACATAAACGCCTATAATTTCTACAGGTTCTCCTGTTTTAAGTTTACCATAATCTTCAAAATTATAAACTTCAATATGTCCTTCTCTTGTTCCATCAGCATTCACGTGTTCAACTAATACATAAGGAATACCATCTATCGTTTTTTTACTATAACGAACCTCATTAATAGCAGTTTTTTTGTATCCTGTAATCTTATCTTGTGTATAATCTATTTCACTAATAAATTCCTTTTTAACGTTTGTTTTAAAACATTTATGAGTACAATCAATTGCTGTTTCTTTTAATGCGTCTAAAAATACAGTTGATAATCTTTCTTTCTTTTTCATAATATCATATAATTTGACATCAGTAGATTTTCTATCATCTAAAAGTTTAATATTTGGATATTGGTCTAAATCAATGTCTCCAAAATAAGATATATACATAAATACCTTTACATCCTGTAGTTCTTTTTCTAATTGTGTATGACTACAAATACGTCTAGCTCGTCCAATTACCTGATTAATACGAACGTGATGCCAATAAGGTTCAGTTATATGAACATAACGAGTATTTTTTAAATCTATACCTTCAGCGCCTGAAGCAGTAATCATTAATAGTTGAATAACTTGCCCGTGAATATTATCTTGTATGTCTCCTTTATGGGGAAAAAGTTTTATTAATTGTTGTCTTATTGATACAGGTAAGGCATCATAATTGCTGTTATAAATATTTCTAATTATTTCTTTTTCTTCTGCTGTTTCCGTTCCTGTATAAAGAGCAAAACACTTTATTTCTTTTAATTCATCAATATTATATCTAGATATAAGTTTAACTTCATATTTATCATTAGCACTAGTAATTTTAATTTGGCAATAACCATAATAAGACAAAATAATACGTAATAGACCAATACCTTCAAGTTTCCTAAAATTTGTATATAATAAATGGCAACCTACATTATCAGGGTCCATCAAATTTTGTAATATTTTATAGAATTTAGGACTATATTTTAACAGGTTGGGTTCATTATCAAAAACATCACTAGTTAATTTGGGAATATCACTTTCAAAATAATTACTTGCGTTTGCTTCAAATCTTGCTAATACATCATTAATTGCTTTAATATATTGTTTATCTGATTTTTTATCTAAATCTGCCTCATCATATTTACCATCTATATCATCCATTTTTTCTTCATCTGTAATTGCGTCCATCATGTCTTCAGTTATTGCTCCAGTTTCTTTAAACCCTGGCATTGGTCTTGTGTCCCTGGGAGGTTCATTAGGAAAAGCAAAATTACATACTGCTCTAGAAAATACCTTATAGGTAGAACTTGTTGTATCTTCTTTTTCTTTTTTCTTTTGACTTTTTTCCTGTAATCTTTCAATATCTCTTATTTTTGAATATTCGTCCATTTGATGTTTACTCATTTGAATAAATTCCACGTGTATATCACTCTCAATAATTTTTCCTTCATCATCTCTTTCTGTGCTCTTTATTATACTAGGCATTAAATTTTTCTTGTCTCCTAAATAGGAAACCATACCTAAAATTTTACTTTGAAAGTATTCTTTTCTTTCAATCGTATTTCCTTTAACAAATAAAGAATTGAACTCATCATTATTATCAGGTAATTTTTTAAACTTTTCAAATCTAACATCTACTATTTTTAGGTTGGGATTTGATTCAATAATTCCAATCATATTTTTTTTGAAATCATCCAAATATACATTACCCTTTTTATTATATATCATTTTACCATCAGGTAATTTCAAAAACCCATAAGGATTTTTAACAATTTTCAACAAAGGGGCATTATATTCAATTGAATCAATAATTTCATATTTTAAAAATAATTGTTTAAAATCTTTTTCGTTCATTGCTTTAGCGCCTTGTTTATAAGATAATTTAAAGGTTAACACATAAGTGTAACCAGCAATTAAGTTAAATAATGTTCCCAGTTCACTAGGATAATTAATAAAAGGTGTTCCTGTTAATAATATTACTCTACAGTTTTCAGCATCCATAATTGCTTCATATAATTCTGTAGAAATAGATGTCTTTTTAATATTAATTTTATTAACTATTCTACTTACAAAGTTGTGTGCTTCATCAATAATAACTACACTATTATCAAAAGGATTAATTGTATTTTTTTGAGTATATTCTTCCCATTTTGCTTTTCTTATACCATTGAAATTAATAAATTTATATTTGGTTTTAATCATTAAATCAATCTGTTCATCTAGTTGTGTTTTGTCCTTATCACTCAACGAACCATAATTATTTTCTTCTTCTTCATCAGTTATCCATACTCCTCCATTTTTTAATATAAGTTTTTTTAGTTCCTTATTCTTTATAAAATAAGATTCATCCACATCTGACTTTTTATAAAACATTTTAAAGGAGACATCATCGGTAATTTCTTCAAATACCCAATGATTATTATTTCTAAATATTTGATTACCACAATATCTCATTTGAGTTCTGTAATTTGCTTGTAATGATGCTGGAGTCATTACATAAATTTGTTGGTCGTGCCTCATACCTTCAATGATACTGATCGAACTACACGTTTTACCTGAACCTAAACCGTGATATAAAAGTAATCCTCTATAAGGTGTTAATGTATCTAAATATCTTTTTACTATTAATTGATGCGTTAAAGGATTAAATTCTTTGCCAGCACCTCTATCACAAGATGCTTCATCTTTAATTTGTGCTATCTTTGATAATGTATCCTTCATTTGTTTAATAAATTCTGGTTTATTGTTGAAATAAAATCCTTCTTTTCCTTCTGACCCTTTTGTCTCAAATTTATTTTTGGCAGCTTCAAATTCTTCATCATCTTCATGATTACTTATTAATGAGGCATTCGTTTGTTTAGTTGATTTTGGTCCAATTGATACTCTTACCGGTTTTTTATCAAATGTTTGTATTAATACAATAGGAATATTTAGTTTAATCGCCTTACCTGGTAGTTGTTTAAAACTATGTTGTATATTCATTCTTCTTAAAAATGCGATAAGTTCTGTTTTTGTATCTAGTTGTACAGATATTTTTGTATCTATATAAAATGGATGATTTAAAGGAGGTATTGTTTTAAATATTTCAGTAACTTGAGTCATTAGATTATGATAATAAATTATATAATCATTGTATAATTTAATAAATTTAATAAATGTAATAAATTTTATTTCTTATATTTATATGATTTTATATAATTATTTTACTTTGTTTTTACCTACACTATACCATAAAGCAATTGAAACAATGCTACCTAAAACAAATCCATTACCAGCACTTAAAAGAGTTTTTTCTACTAAATGATAAAAACCTAAAGGAAATATAACATAAGAAATTAAAATATAAAACATCATAATTCCTACAAACAACTGAGACTTTTTCATTATATTATAGAATATTTAATTTATTACTAAGAATTCAATTATTTTAAAAATGTGTTTAACCCTGATTACAAGGTTTTTAAAAAACTTATATTTATCCCAACAGTTTTAATGCTTCAAAACAAGCAATTTGTTCTGCCTTTTTTTTAATTTTATGTGTTCCTGAAGAAAAAAATATAAATGTGTGATTATATTTTTTAATGTTTTCAAATGTTCCGATTGTTTCAAAATTTACAGCATCATCTGGATTTAATACGTGTATTGATTCATTCAAACACAAATATACCCCCATTGTGTATTTCATATCTTCATCGTGATGTAAAATTAAATAATCAGGTGTTTTTTTAAATTCTTTTTGAATTTTTACTTGTAAAATATTTTTAAAATTATCATCTGTTTCTAAAATTTCATTCCAATCTACTAGGGTTTCATAAATATTTTCAATGAATAATTGGCAATATTGAAACCCCGGTCCTACATTAAAATAATTTTTAAATAACAAACTATTATCATCTATTTTACATTGGTTGGCATCTAAAAATAATGCTCCCAAAAAAGATTCAAACAAACAACCTAATTTTTTGTAGTTTGTTCTAATTTTTTTTTCTTCCGCATTTTTCGAAATAATGAACCATTTATGTAGTCCCATTTTATAACATAGTTTTCCTATATGGTCATTTTTAACTAAACAGATTTTTTTTTCTGTCATAAATCCTTCATCCGCATCAGGAAATCGTTTGTATAAATATAATTTAGTAACACATTCAAGAATTCCATCTCCCAAAAATTCTAACCTTTCATTTGAACCATTTTTTAATTCTATACAATGAAATGGTTTTTGAACTGTTTTAATCTCATTTTGGGGAAAAATATAAGAACGATGGACAAATGCTCTATTATATATTTCCATATTATTAATGCTATAAAATACATTAAATGTTAAAAGTAAATTTCTAATGTTATCTATTTTAATTTCAACATTTTTTTCATTATAAGGGTTGTATTCCTCCATTATTATAATTATAATTATTGTTTATATTATATATTTATATATAAAATGTCCAAGACAAATTGTATAATTAATATTTTTGATATTGATGGTTTGGCTGACTATACAGATATTGTTTCTCAATTAAATGAAAATCTTACAACAGGAACATTTGAAATTAATAATCAAATTGTTCACGGTTGTTTAGATATTGGTTTCGAAGGTCAACAATTAGACCCTTCTTATAATTTAAATGTCTTTAAGGATGCTCAGATAGGTAATAATTTAAATGTAATAGGAAATATAAATACTTACAATAATTATGTGAATAATAAATTAATTTTATATGATTTGACTAATAAGTATTACCAGCATATTTATACAGGAACATCAACTATTAAAGATATTTATGTATACATAGACCCTTTTTATAATATTTTTATGGCAGTAAATATAAATAATATTGTTTATTACATTGTAGATAATGTAGTTCGAACATTAGCAAATTCTGTTTTTATACAAAATAATGTATATACTTTAAATAGTCCTGTATTAAATAGTTTAACATACGGAACAAATTCTAGTTCTATATTAAATGCTACATTATTAACTAACCAATTACAACAAAATATTAATACTACATTTGTATCTATTGATTTACCTTTTAACAATACAATAATAAATTCAAAAGGTATACAAATAGACTCATCACATATATTGTATTTTGACCCATCTTCAAACTCTTTAATTTATAGTTTGAATACGAATAATACATTACGATTAATAACACAAAACCCAATGAATACTATCGGAACAATATCACTTGAACAGAACATAAGTGACTTGTCGAACAATATGTCAAGTTTGAACTTTTATTCAAATGGGAATACATATTTAAATGGATACGCAACAATAACAGGAAATACATCTTTAAACAGCAGTCTTTTTGTAAATAATAATGTTTCCATTAATGGATTGCTAAACGTATCAAACAATGTTTCTTTAAATAGCAGTCTTTTTGTAAAAGATAATGTTTCCATTAATGGTTTGCTAAACGTATTAAACAATGTTTCTTTGAATAACAAATTGTTTGTAAAAGGAAATACATCAATCAATGGTTTGCTAAACGTCTCTGAGAACGTTTCTTTGAATAACAAATTGTTTGTAAAAGATAATGTTTCGATTAATGGTTTGCTAAATGTATCAGGAAATACATCTTTAAATAGCAGTCTTTTTGTAAATAATAATGTTTCGATTAATGGTTTGCTAAACGTCTCTGAGAATGTTTCTTTGAATAATAACCTTTTTGTAAAAGATAATGTTTCAATCAATGGACTATTAAATGTATCAGGAAATACATCTTTAAATAGCAGTCTTTTTGTAAAAGATAATGTTTCCGTTAATGGTTTATTAAACGTATTAAACAATGTTTCTTTGAATAGCAATTTGTTTGTAAAAGATAATGTTTCCATTAATGGTTTGCTAAACGTCTCTGAGAACGTTTCTTTGAATAACAAATTGTTTGTAAAAGGAAATACATCAATCAATGGTTTGCTAAACGTCTCTGAGAACGTTTCTTTGAATAACAAATTGTTTGTAAAAGATAATGTTTCGATTAATGGTTTGCTAAATGTATCAGGAAATACATCTTTAAATAGCAGTCTTTTTGTAAATAATAATGTTTCGATTAATGGTTTGCTAAACGTCTCTGAGAATGTTTCTTTGAATAATAACCTTTTTGTAAAAGATAATGTTTCAATCAATGGACTATTAAATGTATCAGGAAATACATCTTTAAATAGCAGTCTTTTTGTAAAAGATAATGTTTC
>Ga0209500_10001422_pt1 | contig 17999 bp, 19 predicted proteins | sample S_140212_EF_Meta_FD_187323 | JGI IMG/M metagenome (GOLD analysis project Ga0209500, IMG submission 187323) | Freshwater microbial communities from Lake Simoncouche, Canada to study carbon cycling - S_140212_EF_MetaG (SPAdes) (version 2) | ecosystem: Environmental > Aquatic > Freshwater > Lake ... | reverse complement strand
GAAGAAGAAGAATTAAATAAAAAAGAAGAAGAATTAAATAAAGACGAAGAAGAATTAAATAAAGAAGAAGAAGAATTAAATAAAGACGAAGAAGAATTAAATAAAGAAGAAGAAGAATTAAATAAAAAAGAAGAATTAAGCGAAGCGAAAAAACCAATAGTCCCAATTAAAAAAAGACGAACGCAAAAAAATATTATAAATAAAAAAAAAATAAAAAATACAAAAAAACGTGTACAATTTAATTCAGAACCAATGAAAAAACGAAATGCAACACGAAAAAAAGACCGCAAAAGTACACCAAATGCACAATTAAGAATAAAAAATAGAACAGCAACGCCAATGCCAATGTCGTCAGTGCTTTAATTAAATTAATTATTATTATTATTATTATTATTATTTAAACAACAAGTCATATAACACCGAGAACAAATGGTTACTCCTAGAACAACCCCAACAATAATAAATACAATGTAGTGTATTGGCATAATATATATATTATAACTGGTATAAAATAATAATATTATTATTATAAAAATAATATTATAAAAAATTGAAAAAATAGTATACAATTACAAACAATTACAAACAACTACAAACAACTACAAACAACTACAAACAATTACAAACAAATCTATAAAATGTACAGTAACAGCAACAGCGACAGTAACTATGACGATCCCGAGAGTATTAATAATGATGTGACTAATACGAATACAAAAACACAATGTGGACAACAGGAACAACAAGCAGAACAACAAGCAGAAGAATTGAATGAAATTCCGACACCATCTTATAGGCGCCTTACATTTATTCGCATGAACGAGTGTGATTTTTGCACGAATGTCCAAACGCCCGGACCCTACATGCACTATCTTTCATTTGTAACAAAAAATGGATGGGCATCATGCGCCAACGAAAGATGCAAACAAAGGGGCGAGGATGCGATAACAGATTTTATGGACACGAAAGCGTTCGGAAGAGCAAACCATTTGAAAGACCGACCCATCAAAATAAAAAGAACGTCTGGACAAATGGATGATGACTGGGTGCTTGAAAAAACGTTTCCTGAAGTTCAACTTAGCTCAACTGGAGAGGATAAAGTGTGTGTTACAAAACTCGGCGCGGATCTTGAGAAATGGGTTTCGGTAAACAATTTGCTGAGTTGGAATAATTGAATAATGGAATAATTGAATAATGGAATAATTGAATAATGGAATAATTGAATAATAGAATTTATGAAACGAAAAAAAAATGAATAAATAATAGATTCCTCATTTTTTTTATAAAAGTATATATATAAGCATATAGCATCATTATTGTTATTATTAAACATGGATGAAGCCGCTGAACAAGTTGACAACCCACTTTATGATCCGACTGCCGACAGATTTGACCCAGGAAGTTTTGCTCCACCACCAAAAGCACAAGGGGGTCTTGAACCATTTAAAGAAAATAAGGAAAAATATACCATTGAAAGTCGTGAACAATACGCACAATGGTGGAAAAATTGTATGACCAGCATTGGTCCAGAGAATGCGTCAAAAGTATATAATTTTTTGACTACTGGTAACGGTCCTTGTAGAAAAAATCCATTTTTTTGTTCTTATGATTTTAGAAGTTGCAAGCCCAGATATGAAAATTTTCCGGAGTTTTTAAGATTGCTTGATGCCGATGGTGAATGGGGAAAAGCATTAAGAGCATTTTTAATGACGCAGCCCATGCCTCCAATGATTGTAAAAGGATTTCAAGAAGGATTTCAAGGAGGATCCAAGTCCAAAAGCAAGAGCAAAAGCAAGAGCAAGAGCAAGAGCAAGAGCAAGAGCAAAAGCAAGAGCAAATCAAGAAGTAGAAGCAGAAAAAGCAGGAGCAAATCGAATAAAAAATGAAACAAATAAATAAATAAATAAATAAATAAATAAATAAATAATAATAAAATAATAAACACTATTAAAAATAATGTTTATTATTAACATATAACCCCAATCCAAAAAAACAAAACAATGAACGCAAAACTATTTCACGAGAGATCAAAGGACGAGAGAAAGGAACAAGTGCGTCCCATATTTGAAAAGCTAACCGAGCTGAAACTGCTTGCATCCGAACACGACGAAATTAGAGAACTGTTTCAAATGATCAGCGCATACGTTAAAACCGGCGATAAACAATCCATCAATATTGCTTTTCCGGCAATCCGCAAACGAATCAAAGGCGCGCTGGAACCGAATACGAGCAAGGATTCGTGCATTCGTTTAACGGAACTACAATAAATGAATAAATGTAAACGAAGTAATAATCCAAAAAACTAATCGGAATTCGAATCCAACTCATGATCGTGTAAGCACGCGCTACCAAAAATGGCAGCAGTTACGCGATAAGGGTCGGCATCACTGGCCGGGCGCCTGTCCTCAAAGTATCCGCACCCCGATTGCAGCACCGAATTAGGAATGCGAATACTTGCACCGCGGCTGCCTGCAGCATAGCTAAACGTGCGAGCATCGCTGGTCTCGCACATCCCGTTTAAGCGTTCAGAATTGTCGCCATAAACGCCAATGTGTTCGTCGTGCCTTTTCGACAAGCGGTCAATGTATTTATAAATGGTTTTCAAACCATTACCATTACCGTCATTTTCTGAAGTCCTAGTTTCTATAGTGCTGAAATTGGTATGAAGTCCGCTACCGTTCCACGGATTTGCTAGCGGCTTGGGATCAAAGCTAATACAAATCCCAAACTCTTCGCTCAGCTTGTGTAAAATGTAGCGCGCGACTAGTAGCTGGTCACCTGCGGAAATGCCCTCGCACGGACCGATTTGGAACTCCCACTGGCTCGGCGCCACCTCGGCATTGATTCCGCTTATTTTTAGTCCCGCGTTCAAGCAGTACTCGTAGTGTTTTTCTGCCAACCTCCGTAAAGTGACGGTGCGGCTACCGACGCCGCAATAATAATCGCCCTGTGGTTCGGGTTCTAAACCGTTTTTAAATGCGAGCGGCGTTCCGCGCAAATCCATCATAAAATATTCCTGCTCTATTCCGAACCACGGCTTTAAATCGGGCCTATTTGCAAACGCTTTAAAAGCCGCACACCTAAAATTCGTGTCGGTAGGAACATAATCGCCGCCATCATCACCGTTGTAGTGCCTATAAGTGTCGCACAAAACAAGGAACGAGCGACCAACTTGAAAAAAAGGATTAGCGTAATGGGCCACGGGCACCAAAACAATCTCACTGTCCTCGGTTGACGCTTGATAAGTGCTTGAACCGTCGTAGTTCCATTGATCGGCCACAATGTAGTGGCACTTGCATTCGGGATCGAAATCCGTGTAAACGGTGCGGTATTTCGAGCGCAAATTTCCGCGGCCATCCAGCCAAATGTACTCCAAAATGTATGAATCGTAAGATGGTTTGTTATGAAAATGAATAGTGAGCATTTTTTACAAAATTATACAATTATAATAATGAATAATAATAATAATAATAATAATCATATTTCTTTATTCATTTTTTTTTAAATATGTTTTATATTTATTTACATGATTATTATTATTATTATTAGTATTTGAAAAGCAGTCGCATTTCCTCCGACAAATCGGCGACTTTAATTTTCATGTACGATTTGTTTGCATTATCCGGATGCAAACAAACCAAAAACATGTCGCGTATGACCATGCCATATTTCTGCTCCAAAATGGTTTTATAGGTGTTGAGCTGGAGTGAGTAGTGCCAATAATTCGAATCGGGTAAATGTTCAATTTCCGGCGTTTTTGCAAACGCGCCGCCGAATGCCGTTCTCTTTATTTCCTTGCTTCTTTTCCAGTCGTAGATGGAGTAAGTGCCGTCATCCAAATTTTTAAACAAGATGTCGATGGAACCGGACAAGCGCATTTCCTCGTGAAAAATCATCCACTCGGTACGATGGGGTTCCAATACACTGGAATGGTCCGCAAAGAAGCGCCGAAAATATCCGAATTCTACGGATCCGTCATCCACATCTTCTAATCCGGAGCCATTGTATACGCACTCGATGTTATAGTGCATTGCGGTTCCAGCGGAAGCTGCGTCGTCGCGGGTCTTGTCCCACGTCGCTTTAATTTGATCGCGGGTCATGCCGTAATACTTACTGAGCTTCCAATTTTTTCCGGACATCATGCGCGCAATGATTGCATCGGCGTCAAACTGTTCAAAATGTTTATGGTTCCATGTGGTGACGGAAACATATTTTACAGATGGATCATTATCAATCGTATAAATATGAGGACCCGCTTCAAATGTGATTCGTGCGTCTCTACAATGCGGATTTTTTTGTTTCAAGAATGATATTTTGATTTCTTGTTCATCTTCAACTACGGATTTAATTTGTGACATTTTCCTTATTTCCTTGTTTCTTTGGTTTTATAAAAAAAACAATGAACAAAAAAATCAATTTTTATTTAACAATACTTTTTTATAAAATATTTTGTTAATGTATAAAGTTAAAATTCTAGCCCCCAAGGATTTTGATCATTTTGATCATCTTCATAAGACGAATCAGATATAACCATATTCATATTTTCATTTTCATTTTCATTTTCATTGTCAGCAGATTCAAGAGCTGGTTCTACTTGTTCTCGCTCTTCTTGTTCTTGTTCTCGCTCTTCTTGTTCTCGCTCTTCTTGTTCCCGCTCTTCCTGCGCCCTCTGCAAAATTCGCCGCGCTTCCTGCATTTGTTCGCGTCGTAAAGCTGCAACTCTTGAGCGCCGCAAAGAAATGTCGGCTCGTTGTAATCCCATTTCTGCGAGAGCCATGGAGCGCCGAATGAGAACCGAGCTCACATTATCCTGGTCGGGTGTATCAAAATTCAAATCTGCCGACACAATTGCCTGGTACGCGACTGCCGCATCGAGCGCCGGATTACTTAACGCTGTGTCATACTCGCGATCCTGGATATTACGATCCGCATCGACATTAACGTTAATATTATCAATGATTTCGATTGGTACCGGATCTTGCACATCATTTTCACCATCACGAATGGAGAATGCGATTCCTCTGACAAACATGGAGGCGAATTGGACCAGCAGGCGTTTAATGTAGTCGCGTTGAATGCTTCTCATATCCTGGTTTTCTGAAGACATGAGAAGCATGCGGTGAACCACGTTTGCTAAAGTAATATTTCCCAAATCATGGATAAAGTGGTCGGCCGCGTCATTGATAATCGAGCTGTAAATGCGCAGTGATGAAGGCAACATCGGAACATAATGTGCTTCCGACTCCTTGACTTCGGTTCTGCACATTGGGCAGCGGTTTCCATGCTGGAATGCCGTGAGAATGCATTTTGCGTGATACGTGTGTCCGCATTCCAAAACGAACCGCCCCTTGTCAAACTGAATGTCGTCGCAGCAAATGGAGCAGTATCCGAGACCCAGCTCTGCAACAGCGGCGACAACTTCAGGACCAGCACAAGGACCAACGACGGCATCTGTATTAACCGCAACATCAACTGCAACATCAACTGCAACATCAACATGTGCGGTATTTATATTTTTCATAGAGCGCGTAACGACGGGCATTATAAAACGAAGTATTGAACGAAGTATTAAACGAAGTATTAAACGAAGTATTAAACGAAGTGACTGATTGAATGAATAAAGTTTTTTAAAAACACAAAACAAAACGAAAAAAAATCAATTTTTATAATAAGATTCATAAGATTCCTAAAATTGATTAAAGGATTTTTTTGACCTTTTTGATTTTTTATAACCATGGTGGAATGTTTTTTTTATTTTTTTTTTAATCGTATTTTTATTCGCTGATTGTAAACGTGTGTTAAAGCTAAAGCCACCTTGCTGAACACATGAAACGTAAAGCGTTGATTCATTTTGAACATTATAATCGGCCAATGTTCTTCCAGTATCTAGTTCTTTCCCGTCGCCGCTGTCAAGTTTAACCCGCTTGCAACCGTTCATTAAAGAAAATAAATACATTTCATCCAAATAATCGACCACGCTTTGAACCGCTTTAGATGAATCGAAAGGAATTGTATAAATTGCGCCGGTGCCACGAGTTTTTATAAATATTCTCGGCCTTGATTCTGATTCCAATTTTAATCGTTGTGCTTCATTGCGTTCTTGAATCATTGGTTTTAAAAAAAGAATGACTGCGCGCACCACTTGTGCTGATTGGCGACTTTCATCAACAACATCATGAAAATAATCCCTGATGTTAACCCATTTTAAACCCGTTTCCGTAGTTGAATCCGCCATCAAAAAGTTCCCGTCATCGCCGACAGGAACTGCGACTTTCTCTTCGCGCGGATTACCCGTAACAAGTTGCCCTTTTGTAAGACGTGGCGGAATCATAGAATCGTAAAACATATGGGTTCGTGAATTCATAGCACTCGACATTGACATTAATTATTTATGAAGTTCTGTGCAATGTATATTATTAAATATATATTTATAACAATAATATAATAATATAAATCTCTCTAAAAAATATTATATTATTATATTATATAAAAAATCCTGAATGTCTGTAGGACTTTATTTACTCGGCGGCTCTCAAGGTCGCGGTTGCAACAATGGAAAGTGCCTTGTCACGCTACAATACACGCACAATGTCATGTGGAAAAGTAATGACTTTTACTATACCCCTCATACCGCGTATGGCAACAGCTGGTCAAGGTCGCAAAGTGGCGCAACAAGTCGTGCGATAAGACGGCGAACATAAGTAAGATGTCATATAGATATTTTGGTGATAACTATTTTCATATAATTTTATTTTAAGCAAAACTATAAATAAATTTATAATATTTATAATATAATATAATAATATACAAATGACTACTACCCCCCCCCCATCTAGAAAATGCAATGCTTTAGATGTTTCAAGTAAACGTCTTTATTCACATGCCGATTTCTACATGAACAAGATAAGTAGAGACAACGCCAGTTTTGATTTAAAACATTTTTTAGATAATTTAGAAGAAATAAATGTTCGTTCTAATGTTGAATGTCCTAATTTAAGATCAAATGTATTAGAAATGTATTTGCTTGAAAGAAAAGACGTTCTAAATAACAATTATGGGTCCACTAAATTAATTTATAGCAATTTATTAAATGTTAACTTAAAAAAACCATCTGATTTAAATAAAAAAAAATATTCATTAAATAAATTAAAACGTAAAAATGTGGTTATCAGCGGACTAAGTGATCAAAGCACATGTGTGAAATCAATGATAAAATATTTAAAAAAACATAAAAGCGATTTAGCTGATTTAAAATCATTTGAAATAAAAAATAAAGTGGCATTTGAAAAAAGGAGTGATAATCCTAAAAATAAACCCGCTAAAGCGCTTGTTACGATGGCTGCTGTAACAATTAAAGGGAATCAATTTTTTTTTATAATGAAAATGCTTAATAAAAGAAACCTTACAAATGTCAACTCTGATAATGACAATTTATTAATAAATTTTATTAAAGTGAATGGCATAATTTCTAAAAATGTAACGAATGATAAAGTATACACATTGAGCACAAGTAAAATTCAATACTTTTTAAATTACACAGATTTTAACCCCAATAATCCAGATGCAAGTGTTAATGTCGATAAAGTGCATATAGAAGAATGGATTACCAAATATAATTTAGCTAAAAATCCTTCTGCTGATTCTAATATACTTCCGTATTGTCCTAGCACCATTGTATCCTATAATAATGGCCAAAATCGTTTAAATTACATTTGTAATATTACAAATATTACCACAGATGCAAATACCAATGGAGAAACAAATTTAATATTTACATTTGATACTTCTAAAGTTCAATTTACAGGTAAAGGTGGAGAACCAACTGAAAATGATCCCGCTAGAACTAAAATAGATACAGTTTTCATGGAAGGAACATTTAATGATATAAGAATAGATTTTGATCCTTTATATGATCCAAAATATAAATATAATGCAGATTTTTCATATTTTTTACAAGGAGACCTTACGATTAGTAAAACTAAAAACAATAAATTTTTGGGGAGTTTGTCTATGGAAACAAATTTTATTGGATATCGAAACTGGAATCCAAAAAAAATAGCTGAAGATAGAAATAATATATTAGAAGTTTACTATGATGACATAAAATATATCACCAATTTGATACCTAAAGATTCGACAATATCATTTACACCTTCAACTACTATAGAATACTCATCAAATGACGGAGTTACTTCAACTAATATAGTACAAATAAAAGATGCATATATAAGTAAACACACCGATGACAGTCAAAAAGTATTTTTTGAATTAGATAATAAAATTGTTAAATTTTTTAACAATAAGAAGGGTTATAAATCGGTAAGCAATACATTAAAAGAGGGCATTTATTACGAGACCAGGATGGACATTGATAGCGGTGGATGTGGAACTATGCCGAGTACCCAACCATGTGCTGATAATTATTCCTTACCGCCAAGCTGTTTGGGTGCGGGTTGTTATTTTCGGTGGGGGTGTGGTGGCAGTGGCTGTGCCTGTTGTTATAATAATGCCGGTGGTTGCCAAGATGCTTGTTGTGGTACAGTGGACAACGGATTGGTTTCTTGTGATTATAATACTTTTTGCGCTTTTGGAAACTGCTAACTTCAATAATTAAAATTCATACAAGTGAGTAGATATGAGGGAAAACGACCAGTCGGCGCCATTCAGATTGACGATGTTGCCCTTATCGTCGCGCAATACAACGCGCATTCTTGAAATGTTGACCGGTCCAAAGTATACGCGCTCATTTTGAAGCAAGGAGCTGCCGAATTCAACGTACTTGTCTCCGAATGACAAGCCGCCAACTTTCAAAGGAATGATCGCTAAAACGTCAGTAGTTGTCGGACCCGGCGTCCGAATGTTTGTGGTGTTTCGACGATTTTCCATGATTTGATTTGCGGAGTAGAGCTGCGCCTGTGTTATCCGAGCCGGCGCATTTGGAATGTAGACCGGATACGGCGAATTAAACCCGGCATCCGTGCTAAAACAGCTGTAATTTATGTCGGCATTAATATACGACGGCGGGCTCAAAGTTGTGTCCGTGTCGTCAATGTTTACGAGTCCCTGGTTCAAGTGATTCTGGTTAAAATCGTCGACGACGAGCAAAAAATAAGTGGGACCGACGTTGGAATAAGGGACGCTGGCTACAATTGAGTTAAGAGGACTAGAGCCAACAGGGCCAAGATCATATGCAATGACCAGCGACGAATCGAGTCCCAAAATATTTGTGCCCCTGAATCCCAAGTTCCAGCCCAAATTATTATCCAGTTTGGAAGGGAAGCGACAGCCAGTTTTAGAACAGCTCATTGTGGGGTTTTTCCCGTTGTAAAATACAATTCTTATATAATTGGCGCTAGCATTTGTAATTATAAAAGAGTTATTTACAACACTGAATGTAAAAACTAAAGGCAAAACGGCATTAAGCGCCGTACAAAGCACGGTCGAGTTCGGGTAATTCCCATTGGGTAAAAGGAACTGCTGCTGCATTAAAAAATCGTTATTAGGAAAAGGGCTCGAACTTGTTGCATACATGAAGCAAGTGTTCCCCAAGTAATCGGCAAAATTATACCAGGTAAACGGAATTTGAACGGACGACAGCTTGATACTGAGGGTTTTATTTAAAGTGTCTGACAAGTCCAGTGTGTAATCCGTCGACGATGCTACCGGAGAGTCATATGGCACAATATTCTGGCGATAAGCGCTGTCGAGCATGATGACGCGGGAAGTGATGTTTTTTAAAATGGGATTCAGAGAACCCTGGCTAACCGGTACATTCACGACATCTACTGCGCCCAAGCGCTCCTGTTTCATTTGGTCGTGCCCGTTTTTATCGTCTTCAAAAATCTGAACCTTGTTATCGCGCGAAGTGTACTGATTGAATTCTTTTGAACCCTTTTGTTGCAAATACTGATTTTTTAACCAAATGTTTGCTTCATCGTCCTGATCTTGCTGCTGCTGCTGCTGCTGCTGCTGCTGGTCCAAATCGTCGGCGTCATCGGCGTCCGCATATTCCGATTCCAGCCGTTCGCCGACTTGTGCAAAGAAGAACGCGATGGACGGATACTGGCGCATCATGAGGTCAACATTGTTCCTAATTTCTTCCGATTCCGCGCCCGCATCCAAATCCAATATTTCTAAAAGCTCATCGTTCGTGTAACTATCCACATTTGTATCAATGTCGAAAGTATTTCTTTGAGAAGACATAATTTATAATATTAATTTTTTATAATTTTATATATGTTATAGTAAAAAATTAATATTAATATGATTTAAATTGTAATACATTTATTCTTATTCTTATTATTATTATTTATTATATTATTTAGAACAACTTAGATATTATTTTATATAATAATTAATATATAGCACGAATAAGAAGATAAGAAGATGCAAAAATCAACAGTAAGCGCACAAAGAGAAGGTCTAGGATTTCTTGTGGATAATTTGCTATCTGAATATGACAATAAAAATGAGAACAATGATGACAAATATAATGAGAATAGCGAATACAATGATGACGACAGTTATGACAAGATCAAGCGGAGCATTGTTGAGCTGTATAAAAAAATAAACCAGCGAAAAATGTACAATAATAATAACAACAATACAATTTCATATATTAACTATTCAAAAATTCGAGAACAGTATCGAGAACTGCTGAACATGCTGTACAAGACAATAAATGAAACAGCCGACAAGCAGAGCGACAAGCAGAGCGACAAGCAGAGCGACAAGCAGAGCGACAAGCAGAGCGACAAGCAGAGCGACAAGCAGAGCGACAAGCAGCGCGCCAAATGGCACGCGGTCATGTTGTATCGTTTGCTAGCATTTACGCGCGACATTGGCGAGGGATGCGGAGAGCGGGAGCTTGCTTATATGCAGCTGTTTGAATGGGCGCGCGTTGATGCGATAATGGCAAGCTATGCGCTAAATAAATTTGTGACACCGACAAAATGTTCCGACCCCCAAAAAATGAATCCTTTGGGATCGTGGAAGGACGTGAAAGGACTCGTGGCGTACATGCGGTGCACAATGAACATGCGGGATGATCGCGACATGGCGGCATATCTCGCCCTGACCAACTTTTCTATAAGCATGGTGAACGGGCGCCTAGCGAAAGACGTGCTTGCATTTTATAAAGACGACGATGACCACCCAAATGATCCGAATGACAATGTTTCATTTGCTGCCAAGTGGATCCCGAGAGAAAACAAATCAAAAAAATACGGCAATTTCTACGAGCGTCTAGCGTGCGACTATTATAAAATGTGGCTTCCTAAAGATCGCAATGCCAACCCAGTGTCGTATGAAAAAGCCGTTGTAAAGTGTAAAATTCATTACCGAAAGCTGGTTTCATTCCTAAATCGGTATTTGGATACGCCGCAAATTAAAATGTGCGAGCGAAACTGGTCCGACCTTGCATTTTCCAAAATGACTCGCCAAACGCGAGACGCGCAAGATAGCGCGTTGCAAAACGTGAAATCGGACGACTATCGGTGCAAGCGGCATAACAGCAACGCTGACCGTGACGAATGCGCCGAAAAATACAAAGTGTGGAAATGCGACATGCTGAATTATCGAAACGGGATTAATACCGATTTGGAGACGCACGTTCGAGTTGCCAAATATTACAGCGGATGCAGTTCACTCGCATCAAACCGGAATGCGGAGTGGGCGGCTTTTGCATCACAGAAGCAACTTGCCACAAATTTGCAACGGATTATTCCAGTGCTTGCAGGAAGTTCTTACAAGGCGATCGGGCTTTCATTAGCGACTGCAGCAAATGCGCTGACGGGACCGACGCTTGTATTAAGAAATGAATTTTTTGTGTTGCACGACTTGGACGAGTCGTTTGTAAAGAATGTAAACGGGCTTATAAGACAACAACAGCAACATCAAGATCAAGATCGATCAGAACAAACGAATATAAGTCACAGCAACAGCAATAACACATTGTTGTACAAGTGCCTGACATGCGTGCTAAAGCTGCTAATCGAGTCGAACGTGTCAGCGAAACAAACGAAAGACGCACAAGCCCCGTTTACGATTATGATTTTTGCGGATGATGACGCGAGTCCATTTTTTAATATGGGAGATTGCGACACGTGTTTCAAAGACGCGTGGAATGAAGCGTCCCTGCTTTACGGCGAGTTTGGGTACGCGGTACCCAATATTGTGCTGTGGGCGATGAAATCGGTTGTTAATAATAATAATAATCATAATAATAATCATAATAATGATTGTCGTTTCCAAGATCATGAAGTTTCTTACAGCAGCGTGAGCCATAGCGGAGCGCTTCAAATTCGTGCCGGATGCAATCCGAGCGACATTTGCACATACTTGGGAACGAATGGAAATAATAATAACCAAAGGCAGATGAAGGAGTTTATAAGTGCAAACAGTGCAAACAGTGCAAACGAAGTCGAATGGGTAAACGAATGGAATGATCTAGTGGAAACACTTTACAATACAAGATATTTTGAATTTGAACAATATTTTTGGAAACAATAAACCATAATTTATAAATAAAATAATAATATAAAATAGAATCTAAAAAATTATTTTATATTATATATAATAGCACATTGTATATAGCAGTAATGAAACTAATTCATAAAGTGGAAGAGTGCGCAGTATACGAATCCAATAAACACTCGTATGCATCATTTTCATTTTCATCACCACAAAATAAAGACCCCCCTATAAAAACCTATTTGCTTAAAATCGCGCCAACAGAAGAATCATCGCCATCATCATTAAATGATTTAATGGTAAACATAAAACACGTGACTGCAGACACACATAATTCAATCAAGTTCAAAGCGCAGCAAGTCGTTCCGCTAAAGACGTTTATAGAAGAGCTGCACGCATCTTCTTCCTCATCCTCTTCGGACGGAATGACGTACACGTTAACATTAAAGCTGCTTGCCGATATTGGAACTCAGCTTGAACGAATCCGAGCAGAACGCGACTTAATTATTCCCTTTCTAAGTTTGGAAGACATTATTGTCATTGTGAATCAACAAGAGCAACACGATAAGCAAGATAACTCAAGTGATGTAAAAGTATTTGATTTTGTTTTCATAAATAGTGAAAAACTGCTACAACCTAATAAAAATGCACCGAAAGAGCTGATTGTTGACGTGCCTCTAAAAGTGAACAAGCACACATCATTTTTACCGAGCGAGCTTTCAGAAAAAGAACTAAAACGGCTGCCCATGCGCCTTACCGCGACGTCGTGGTATTACAGTTTATCCACGCTGTGCATTTACGCGCTGCTACAGCACAAATTTAAAAATGGTGAAGACGATATTGAGCGCATAGGACGCCCCTTTTTGCACACGTCGCTGTATTTTTGTTTGAAGCGGTGCTTAAAGACCGATCCCGAGGAACGAGTATTACTCTATGTGTAAAAACGTGTATAAACGTGTATAAACGTGTAAAATATTACCATAAAGTATCAAACCATTTTTTATTTTTTTTCGTTTTTGTTTTTGTTTTCGTTTTTTTCTTTTTAAAATGACTATTTTTACTTTTACTTTTACTTTTACTTTTAATTGAAACTGTTTTATCATCCTGAGCATCATATTTGTAGTTATTATACCTGTTTGTAGTTTTTTTAAAAGTTTTTGTCGTAGGAGTTCTAGTCATTGTTCTTGTCATTGTTCTTGTCATTGTTTTTGTTGTAGGAGTTCTAGTCATTGTTCTTGTCATTGTTTTTGTTGTTGGAGTTCTAGTCATTGTTCTCACAGTCGGAGTTCTCACAGTCGGAGTTCTCACAGTCGGAGTTCTCACAGTCGGAGTTCTCACAGTCGGAGTTCTCACAGTCGGAGTTCTCACAGTCGGAGTTCTAGTCATTGTTTTTGTCGTTGGAGTTCTAGTCATTGTTCTTGTCATTGTTTTTGTTGTTTTTAATCCCTTTAATTTCCGCACGATGTCATCTTCATTTTCCAAAATGACATCAACAACGTTTCTATAATAAGATCGAAACGACGCCCTTTCTTTTCGCAGGTCATCAAACGTCATCCATTTAATAACCGATTTTTCAAACAAGCCATTTGTCGAATGGCGTACCAGCTTATTCACGTGACTTTTCAAAAACTTATAATTGTTATTAAAGTAATAAGGCAAATTATCGTCGTATTCAATTTCGAACAGGAATGTGGTATATCTATCATGATTCAAACTTGTTACTAAATTTTCTTTTATCAAGCGTTTAATCTCTCCCTCGCATCCGAAGAATCCGTTTAATTCCTCGCATCCCTCGCGCAACGCCGTATCTAGCGCGCTCTCCCCCGGTTTTTCTCCTCCGCCAAAATCGCTGAAACCCGGCGAATCCTTGTTCAAATATTCATTTTCTTTACCGAAGAGAAAGTATACTTTTTTATCTTTTTTATTCAACGCGATTGGCAATGCACCACCTCCCATATAAAATATTATATTAATATTACGATTAAAATATCTTATATTAATGTAATATTTTATATTTTTTATAACTTGTAATCTTACAACTTATAATTTTATAATTTTATAATATCATAATATTATAAAAAGTTATTCATTTTAGAAATTTCATCTAAAAAATGTCAGAAGAAGAGCTACAACCCATGAAACCTGTGGGATCGGGGCCGAACGAAGAGTTAACAATAAGAAAAGCGTTGTATTACGATTTTATGTTGTATCAACGAATCTTGAAACCATTTAATTCATTTTTATTTGAAAATGGACTAAAAAATAGTATGTATCAGCAAGTTGCTAGGCCGCCAGTAGTGGCAGCAATGGCATCATCCGGAACAACCATGTGGACGGTGAAAAATGAAAATTTATTGCACGATTCGCTTCAACAATTCTTGGCACAAAAATCAGGAAAAGTACTCGAAAATATTGAAACTCGTGTTTATACTTTAGATCAACTATTTAGAATGAATGAATCAAATAACGACTTATTTACTCCTGAAACATCAGAACAAATTGATGCAAATATAGGAATGCTAGTTTCAAATATTGCGGCGGGTAGAACGTACGACTGTTCTAAAGATGATGTAATGACTGCAATAATGAATGGCCGTTTTGATGAATACTTGAGTGAACAAAATAAAGAACAAATGATGCAAATATGCGGACCTGTAGCAGCAGTAGCAGCAGAAGCAGTAGCAGCAGAAGCAGTAGCAGCGCCACCAAAGGAAAAACAAGGATTTTTTAAATCCTTATTTGGTTTAGGCGGAAGAAAGATGAAACATTCTAATAAACATTCTAATAAGCGTTCTAATAAACATTCTAATAAGCGTTCTAATAAACGTTCTAACAAGCGTTCTAATAAACATTCTAATAAGCGTTCTAATAAGCGTTCTAATAAACGTTCGAAATCAAACAAAAAGTATAAAGGAGGGTATAAAGGAATGCTTGATGCGCCCGTTCCATATATCGGTTCAATCCAGGGAAAATATATGAATCTAGATGGTAAACAACTGATGACAAATCCAGCGGGTGGAATTGCATAAAATTTTAAAAATAGAAAAATAGAATAGAAATATAAAAAAATGTATGAGTTTTTTATATTTTTTATATTTTATATTTTATATTTTTTATTTTTAAAATTTCTTTTTCAAACCAATAATAATAATAAACAACAACAAACAACCACATTATTCAAGCATCCATTCTGGAACTTCGGGTAAACCGAAACCAATGTTTTTGTTTTTGGACAAGTCGTCATCATCATCGTCGCCACTGTCGCCACTGTCGCCACTGTCGCCACTGTCGCCACTGTCGCCACTGTCGCCACTGTCGCCACTGTCGCCACTAATGTCAGCATCAGAGTCAGCATCAGAGTCAGAATCAGAGTCAGAATCAGAGTCGTCATCAGAGTCAGAATCAGAGTCGTCATCATCGCCATACATTTCAACGACCCATTCTTGGTCAATATTATGCTCTCCGCCACTGGCATGACAAACAGTGTCATACAGCAAATTGAAACCAAAACCGCCGATCAAGATCATGAAATCCTCAATGATGGAATCCACATTGCGCCCGTCCGTTTGCGGATTAGCCGAAACCTCAATTGCATTTTGAACATATTGTTCAACGCTATCGTAAAGGTCGTACGCATTCATTCCGTGATCCAAAAGCCCAATGCCATCAGAATAGGATAAAGGTTTCAAAACCCTTTTCGAATTTTGATCGATTGGGGTGCGACAAAGGGGGCAACTATTTGAATGTTTCAATTGACTCAACAAGCAAGACAGGCAAAACGTGTGTCCGCATTCCGTCGATGCCATATTTTTTTGACCGACATTTTCCATGCAAATGGCACAAGTTTTCACTTCACTCTCATGATCATCAATGCAAGATGTTGATGTTGCGGCATCAACAACGTCAACATCGTAATTTTTTCTGCAAGGAGGATTTGCATATTCGTAGCCGGTGCAACCAATGACACTGTAACGCCTTGTGATTGACCCCAACTTGAAGTAACTGTCATGATCATCAATATTATTATTGGTGGTAAAACGTCTGGGTGTGGATGTGGACGACATTTTTAATGAATCAAAATCGGTGTTCAATCCAATGTATTGTGTAATGTATTGTGTAATGTATCGTATCTATCCAATGTAACTCGGGGAAAATGGAAACTATGGAAACTATGGAAACTATGGAAACTGTGGAAACTATGGAAACTGTGGAAACTATGGAAACTGTTAAATATAAAAATAAAAAAAAAGTTTTCAATTTATAATATTTCAAATACTTTTATATTAATAATATGTAAAATATTATTAATAATAATAATAGGATATTTTCAGTACATTGCAGAAGTTTAATAAAAATTGATTTTAAAAATATTAAATAATCAACAATCCATAACAGATAAGAGATAACACATAACATATTCATGTTGGTTGAATAATAATGGACAAAGAAGATAAAGAAGAAGATTTGCCTCCACAGCCACAGCCACAACAATCACCGCCACAACCACCTGAATTAAAATATGGATATTCTGTTGAAATAAAATACGGAGAAAAGGCGCGCGACGACAAAGTTGAAGTTATTAAAAATAAAACAGTAGTGGTACTAAAGCGATGGGCGACTTTTATAAGCTTCCACTTTCCCCAAGGTGCCATTGTCACAGGATTTAGAGGACGTAGAGATTACAAAGACGGCAAATGCCAGGGAATTATGTGTTGTCGATGGTCTCCCGAACAAAAAATATTCACGCCATTTATATTTACCATTTCAAATGGTTACAACGGCACATTTAGCGAAAAAGATTTTGAAACAATTGAACTTGTGGATGAAGATGGGTTTACTTTTTATAACTCTTATGCTATAAAAAATATAAAAAATGAACTGAAGTGATTCAAAGCATACATGTAACTTATCATGTAATTTATCATGTAATTTATCATGTAATTTATCATGTAATTTATCATGTAATTTATCATGTAATTTATCATGTAATTTATTGCAAATGCTTTTTATTATTTTTATTTTTTTTATTATTTTTTTTATTATTATTTTTTACATTATTTTTTACATTTTTTTTTACATTTTTTTTATAAAAAATGTGACCATCGTTATGTCCATTATCGGGAATTAAAGCAGCAGCATCAGCATCAGCATCAGCATCGGCAGTGTCATAACTAACAAAGTTTTGAGTATTTTCATTTTCTTCGTTTGTTTTTAGATTTTCTTCTTTTTCCTGATTTTCTTCTTTTTGCTCTTCTTCTAAAGTTGACATGATAACATGAAGGTGATCTGCATTGTCTATTATTTTTATTGATTCTTTATTTGAAATGCTTAAATAATTTCCCATTATATATACTTTAAATATATATAATAAAATTTAAGAAAAAAATAAATTAATTTAATAAAATATAGATATTTAGATAATTTAAACTTAAATTAATTTTATTTTAAATAAAAAAATATTTATTAAATATATAAACATATTATAAAGACAATAAATAATTTTAATACTTAATAAAATGGAACAGAAT
>Ga0209500_10001415_pt1 | contig 18027 bp, 21 predicted proteins | sample S_140212_EF_Meta_FD_187323 | JGI IMG/M metagenome (GOLD analysis project Ga0209500, IMG submission 187323) | Freshwater microbial communities from Lake Simoncouche, Canada to study carbon cycling - S_140212_EF_MetaG (SPAdes) (version 2) | ecosystem: Environmental > Aquatic > Freshwater > Lake ... | reverse complement strand
CCCCCGTGTATTAATTAGTTTTAACTGTTGTGTATTAGTTAGTTTTAACTGCTCTTTTTACTTCTATCTCTTCTTCTTTTTTCAAAACTGCCAAGTACATTCCATCAGATAAGTCTGACATATCAACTGTGTAAGTGTATTTTCCTGAAGGAGTCATATCACCCATTACACTTTTAACTTCTCTTCCTGTTGCATCAATAATACTTAAAGTTGTATTACCTTGTTGTTTTATGTTGAAAGAAATTGTTAAATTTGATGTAAATGGATTTGGATAAAGTTCCATATCATTACCAACGTAAACGTGTCCACCCATTCTGAATACCTGAACAATACCATCAGTAGGTGTAATGTTTAAATCAATTGCGTCTTTGTTACCAGCAAATTTTCTTGTAACATATAATGGACTTACTCCCCATTGACTTTGAGGTTTCTTTGCAGAAAATTGAAGTGTGTAAATTAACTCACCATCATTGAATAAGTTGACGTTATTAGTTGGGTCATACCCACCCCATTCAACTCTGTTCTCTGATGTGTTTATGTATGATAACCATAAAGAAGATTTCAATTCGTTTTTAACGCTTTTGAATTCCAACAATGAAGTATCGTATTTAATCATCAATTGTAATGCTCCAACGTTAATACCACCTGTCTTTAATCTAACAGGAATATTAACCAAGTTTCCATCATCAACTTTTAACATAGGTAAATTAACTTCTATTGTTTCAAGTATGTTGTCGTAAGCTGTAGTAACATCAATGATGCGTTTATTAGCGTTGTTAGGATTAACAATTTCAATTGGTGTCATACGAGCTCTATTGTAACCAGTTCCGTTAACGTCACCCATACCTAACACATAATAAGTTACAGAGTCAGGTTGACCTGCGATGATTTGGAATGTGAAGTTTGTTACACCAGGAACTGTGGATTGTTTACTTGAACTTGAACCGTTAACTGAACTATATTGACTTTCAGTGAAGAACAAGATGTCTTTTCTACTATTAGCCCAAGAAGTGAATCTTCCTGAAACTCTTGCGTAAATTCCATAAACGTCTGATACAGTGATTTTATCATCGTTGTTTACGTCAGTAGAATAGAAATCAAACCCGGATGGTGTTAAAGTTCCTAACACAAATTTGTTAGCTCTTTGTGCATCTGCGGTTGAAACAATCGCCCCAACACCCATCGTATCACCTTTAACCGCGATTCTAACATCCCAAGCAGTTGTATCAATTTCCACATTAGTAAAATTGAATCTACCTTGAGTATTAGTAACCGATGTTTGAACATAAGACCAAGTTGAAGATGTTTTTAATTTCTTCTCTAAAGATACACTTAGGTTTTTAGATGCAGTTCCTGTTACGTTAACAAATTTACCTTTAAACGACATAACTTGTGGTTTAAATTTACCACCAAAGTTTTTAAGTGTTAAAGTGTAGTCAAGACCTGATTGAGTTGTTGCTGTTTCAGGAAAAGACGCTGTACCAGTAAACTTCATGTCGGTCACACTCAAATATGTTGTTGAAAGTGCTGTTGTGTGTTTTAATGTAACTTGGAATAATCTACCATCAGGAATAGTAAAAGAATTATTAGTTCCTGTGTAAACCATTGTAATTGTTACATAACCACCAGCCGCATTGTCAACATATTGTAAGTCTTGTGAAAATGATGTGTTCATAGATGTTACGGTATCAACTTTGGCAAAAGCCGTATTGTCGTAAAACACTCTATATTGAACTGCAGTAATGTTTGTTGATGTGTTGTTATAAAAACACAGTCCTATGTTTGTTTTTCCAGACCTATAGGTACCTGTTTGATAGGTTGAGTCCAACATAATGTGAGCACCCGTGGTACTTGGAGTTGGACATGTTTGCGCAAAACCTATCACTGAAGCGCAAATTGTGATTAATGACGTAAGAAGTCTTTTCATATTGTAATATCTTGGTATATATAAATATGGTTAAGCGTCTTCTAGTATTACTTTTTATTCTATCATCAACAAATTTGTTTGGACAAATAAAGATTGCCCCCGTTGAGTTTTTATGGGTAAAACGAGTGGACTCCGCTTTAACTATTATTAAAACCTATGATAAAAGTGCTTACGATACACTTACAAAGTATTGTACCAACATTGGTTTTTGGAATGGGAAATATTCTTCTATTGATGGAATTAATGAAATCTTAATAACAAAAAATGATGTGTTATCAGGTTCGTTAAATAATATAGCCGCGGTGATTGTCCATGAATCAAAACATTTACAATACGTTAACAATAATATTTTGATACCATTAAGTGTTGAAGAGATTGAATGTTTTACATATGAAAAAAACTTTTTACTAAAAATACCAAATGTTGAATTATGGTTGATTAACAATACTGAAAAAGAAATAAAAAGGTTTCAGGGTAATTGAGTATTTATATATATGTTTGATTTATTAACAGAAGTAAAAAAAATGAAAACAATGATGGGTCTTATTAAAGAAGACCAAGATTTGGAATCCATTAACAAACACGCACAAAATATTCTAAACATTCTAAAGTTTAGCGGTTTATATTCAGCAACAATTAAAAAACTTATTGATAAGATTATTAAATTTGGTGAGACCAACATTATTGATTTTGATTTGATTGAAAAAAACCTTAAAAACGTAATGTTGAAAAAGGGTAATCGTAAGAAAAATGTTGAAGACTATTTTTTAAGAATTTTTACATCATTAGAGTTTAGAGAAAAAGGAATTTATGGTATAGAACCTGAAACTGAAGATTTTGGTATTGGAATGGAAGATGTTTCAATAGTACCTAAAAAAATCTTTAACAAAGAATTATATGGATTACAAGTTGAATTAATTAAATTACAAGAGTGGTTGGCCGAAACAGGTAAAACCGTTCTTATTGTTTTTGAAGGTAGAGATAGTGCTGGTAAAGGGTCATCAATTAAAAAGTTTACAGAAAATATAAATCCAAAAGGATTCAAAGTTATCCAACTTGGAATTCCAACACCTGATGATAGAGCTGATTGGTGGGGTAGATATAGAAAACAAATTGAACCAGGTAAAATCAATTTATTTGATAGAAGTTGGTACAACAGAGGTTTAGTTGAACCTGTTGCTGGTTATGGTACTCCTGAAGAATATGAGGACTTTATGGAAAACGTTGAGAACTTTGAAAACTCATTAGTGGAAAATGGTGATTTCCTTTTTAAACTTTGGTTCTCAATTGATAAAGAAACCATGGCAAAAAGATTTAAACAAAGATTAAGTTCACCATTGAAGAAATGGAAATATTCACCTAATGACGAAAAGATGTTAGATTTGTGGGACAGATTTACTGAATTTAAAGAAAAACTATTTGATAAAACATCAACAGTAAACCACCCTTGGGTTATTTTGGATTCATCAGATAAAAGAGTGTCAGGGTTAAACTCTATCAGGTATATTTTACAAAACATACCATATCAAGGAAAAAATGAAGAATTCTTAAGTAAAGAATATCCTGAAGCATTAACAGTATTGAGACCAGAATGATGAAGGATTTTATTCGTTATATATTAAAAGAAAATTTACCAAAAAAAGGTATTCTAATAAAAGAAGGTGTTGAAATCTCAGAAGGATTAAAATATCACAAAGAATATGATTTGCCTTTAGTTGAAAATGTTTTTCTACCATTTTCAGATGAGTTTTTTTCATTAATAAATGAAACACGTGGTCTTTGGAAAAATGGTTTAGTTCAACTTTGTGAAGATGATGAGTGGTTATTAAAAACTGACATTGGAAAAACAGCAATGTTTGAAGGTGATGAAGTTTGGTTAGATATTCCATTTTTAGATGAGTCAGAACTTGATGAAATTGGATTACATTCATCAGGTGTTGAATCATTCTTAGAAAAAATAAAAGAAAACCCTGAGTATATTGATAAATTAGGTTTTAATTCATTATCAGATATTAAAAAATATATTCATAATAATGGTATTGCTGATTGGGAAGAATTAAGAAGTGAATTAAAAGATTTGATGAATGAATCCAAATATAACGGAAAAAATGTTAAATTAAATTCCCCATTTAAAACTTCAGGTAAATTAAAGAAATTTGCTGTATATGTAAAAGAACCAAGTGGTGATATTAAAATGGTTAAATTTGGTGACCCAAATAACAAGCCCGAAACAAAGAAAAATTTTAGAGTACGTCACAAATGTGATACAAAAAATGACAAAACCAAAGCGGCATATTGGGCATGTAATATATCAAAGTATAGAAAAAAGTTGGGAATTAAATCTTAATTACTCGGTAATTTAATATTAATATAATATTCTCAAGGATTTCATTTTCTATTTATAGTTGTATGGAATTACAAAATATATTAACGGTAGTTATACCGTGTAAAAATGAAAAAGAGAATATCCGAAACGTTTTAAATTCTCTTAACAAACAAAAAAATTCTAAAGGTTTATTGGTAATTGTTGCTGACATCAGTGACGATATGGTAACAATTCATCATATAAATTCTGAAAGAAATAAAAACATTCAAATTTTAACAATTGACGGTGGATATCCAGCTTATGGTAGACATCAAGGTGCTTTAATGTCTGAAACACCATATACTTTGTTTTTGGATTCAGACATGGAAATTAAAGATACAGATTTTTTAGAAAAAATATTAAATGAAATCATTACTAAAAAAGGTTCATTACTTACTTGTAAAGTTAGAACCACAGATAACAAATATAACAACTTTTTTAAGTTTTTTGATTTAATACAAAAATTTCACAGAATAACAGGACCATTTGCATTGGGTGGAATTATGTTGTTTAATACTGAAAGTTATTTTAAACTTGGTGGATTTAATCCAAATGATAAATTTGCTGAAGATTATAACTTAAGTAAAAAAGTTAACTCAAAAGATTTTATTTTATCAAAAAATATAATACACACATCATCAAGAAGATTAAAATCTAAAGGTGTTTGGTACATGGCTAAATTAATGTTCCTTTCGTTTCTTAATAGAAATAACCAACGTTTTTTTGAAAAAACACATTCGTATTGGTCATGAGTTATAAAACAGTGATAATTTCAGATTTACATTTGGGTTCAAAGGCTTCAAGGTCAAAAGATATTATTAATTTTTTGGAAACAATTGAGTGTGATAATTTATTTCTTAATGGTGATATTATTGATGGGTGGGCGATGAAACGTGGTTCAAAATGGAAAGATTCACACACCAAAGTTATTAGAAAACTACTTAAGATGGCTGAAAAAGGAACTAATATGGTTTGGGTTAAAGGAAACCACGATGATTTTTTAGATAACTACATGGGATTAACATTAGGTAATATTACAATAAAAAAAGATTTGATATATAAAGGTATTGATAAGAGATTATATTATATTTTTCATGGAGATGTTTTAGACGTGTTTTCATCAAAATTCAAACTAATTGCAAAAATAGGTTCTATTGGATATGACTTTGCATTGTGGTTAAATAGAATTTATAACAAATATAGAGAACTCAGAAAACTACCATATTATTCAATATCCAATGATATTAAACAAGGTGTTAAAGCGGCCGTTAATTTTGTTGGTGATTTTGAAAAAAATGCAGTACTTTTGTCCAAACAAAAAAATTGTGATGTGGCTGTTTGTGGACACATTCACAAAGTTGAGTTAAGTGAAAAATATATGAATTCAGGTGATTGGTGTGAAAGTTGCACAGCGTTAGTTGAAGATTATGATGGTAAATGGACCATCATTAATTTTCATTTAACAATATAAAGTTTGAAATCACTACTTAGTGGTTTTTCATTCTTAAAAAAGTATTTTGTTGTTTTACCATTAACTGTAATATATTTGTAAAACCCTGAAGGTACTGTTGCACCTGTAGGTAACTTAATTGATTTTTTATCAAACACTAAAACAATTTTAACTTTTACAGTTGAAGTCTTTGATAATTCCCTTTCATGTACTTCTAACAATCTCCAAGTTCCACGATTTAAGTATTGGTCTTGTAAACAACAATTTAGAAATGTGAATGTTGAAAATAACATTTCTTTAGTACAATTAAAGTCGGCTGCCGGAGCCAAATGACCTTTATCGTAAATGTTATTTTCATAATCTTTATTGTCAGATGTTTTAATTGAATCTACAGTAAAGAAATCCATACCAGTTCTTGGTGTACTTCCATTTGGACATTTAACAACATACTCAACCCATAAAGGTTCCTCCAATACTTCAGAATACATTCCTTTAAAGATTGGGTTTTGAAAAAAAATTGAATCTTTTAATTTAGTTTGTGAAAACAAAAAAGTTGGTAGTAAACATAGTACGAATAATAATTTTTTCATACTAATAAATACTACCAACTAAATACTATTTATCCACCACCATATTCAACATATTCACTCCAATCAGGTTGGTCATTAACGGGTTCATCAATTGTTACTGTGACTTCATTTCTAACACGTCTGTTAATCATTGGTCTATCCTCAAGAGGTATTGGTTCTAATTCATCTTCTTTCATATGTAAATCATGAGATTGTGCCCAATACTCACCACCAAGTTCTTTATTGGTTTTAGTTTCTGAAGATGTATAGATATTTTTAATCAACTGATAAACATCAAAATCAATTTCAGCCGATAAAGAATCTATTCTTTCATCAACGGAGTTCCAAAATGAAATGTCATAAAATTTGTTACCATCTCTAAACATATGAAACGCTAATTTATATCCAGTATCTTTATTTATACAATAAACTAAAACACCCTCTTCAGTATATCTAAAAAATTGATATGGGTTATGTTTTGCTGCGGTACACCATTTAGTATGTGCTCCATATTTTAATGATGCTTCGTAGGTTAACGGTCTAATAACCAACCATTTTTCAGTATCTAAATCAACATATGTTTGTTTAGAAAACTCCTTTCCTATGTTTTTTATGTTAATCAAATTGATGACACTTTCAATTTCAGTCAAAGTCTTTATTTGATTAATATCTACACCAGTAATTTGATGTTTTTCATACATTTCAATAAAGTCTACTAAAGAATCTAATTCATTGTTGGGAATATGTTGTAACCCACTCCAAAAACTAAAAACAAATGATGGGTCTGAAATATTAAAAGTACCTTTTAAGTGTGGTACAATATCTTCAATTCTACGAATATACTCTATAGTGTCTTCTTTCCAATCACCAACTTTATTTTTGAATGATGAATCAACAATGTTTGTTAACATAGGTAAAAATTTATTAGTATTTGATGGGTCAATCATTTCTAACACATCAATAAGTGATAGGTTCATCCAAGGTGGTACGGTTTCTTTAAACTTTTTTAATTTTGTCATGATTAAATTATTTGATACAAAGATAGTAAATAAAAAAAACCGAATCAAATAACTCGGTTCTTTTTTTGCGGAAGATGAGGGACTCGAACCCACGCATCCTTTTAGAGATGTACGGTTTAGCAAACCGCTGCATTACCACTCTGCCAATCTTCCAAAAAAAAATCTTGGGTTGGTGTCCCAAGATTTTGCGGAGGCTTAGGGATTCGAACCCCAGGATGCCTTTCAACATCTTCAGTTTTCAAGACTGACGCAATCGACCGCTCTGCCAAACCTCCGTAGTGATTATAAATACAAAATTATATAGTTTTGTCTAAAATATCAAGACTACCTTCAATAATTTGATTAATTCTATTTTTTGCTCTGTCACTAATTGGAATTGGGTTTCCCTCATCATCAATTCTGACAAAGGTAATTTGTGTATGTAAGATGACGGTTTGTTTTCCTGTATAAACACTATGTGACCTGGCCTCTAAATAAAGAGTGATTGATGTGTTCCCAACCTTAAGGGGTTTACCATATATTTTTAATAGTTGACCTTCTTTACCGGGTTTAATAAATCTACATTCATCCAATGCGATTGTAACCAATCTTGGTGAATCACAAAGTTGCATTGATAATCCTGATGCTGCAGAATCAACCCAAGCAAGTATTTTACCTCCAAATAAATTTCCGTGAAAACCCAAATCTGATTTTTTGATTGGGTGAGTGTTTAACAATTCCATGACAAAAATATATAAATTTATTTGTGGAAATCAAATTGATTATGTATCTTTGTCTTATGAAACGCCTAATAATTTTAATTTTTATTTTGATGACAATATCTGCCAAGGCACAGACAAACTACAACAATGGTAGGACGTGTGATTTTATTTTGGTTCAGGGTGACACATCTTTAATTACAGGATTTAATGGGTTGGACAAAAAAGACTTTGGAATTTACTTGGGTGTTAAGTATGGTGGGTTATTTAGTGGTAGTATTTTTTACACACCATTTAATTCAATCAATAGGTTGGGTATTTCTAAGGGGTATATGAAAGATGGTATTAGAATAAGTGGTGGTATTAAAATAACACCAAAAGGTGTAAATAATTTTGATTTGCGTCCTGAATTTGGTGTGGCGTTACACCCAATTCGTTTGATTAGTCAAGACCCATATTCTTTTGATATTGTGTTGTCATATTACCAATCAACTACGACTCGTGTTGGTTTTGGTATATCATTCCCAATTCAATACAGAAATAACTTTAGGTTATGATATTTATATTTGATGGACAATTCAACCATAGAACAGATTAACAGGATTTTCAAAACCAAAAAACTAACTTGGTGTGGTAATTTTTTGAGGTATGATGAGAATGCTAACCAAGATTGTTACGATTTTACTTTTCAAATTGACAAAATCAAACCGATGATTTCTGTGGGTGAGTGGAAAGACCACGCCCTTGTTGAAGTTACTTTATATGTTGACCCAAATACCGTACTCGGTAAACTTGTATCTGGTGAATACAAAGAAATTTGGAGTGAAAGTGGAAATCTATTACGTTTTTATCCAATTAAAAATGGTACTGCAGATAAAATAACAAAAGCCTTAAAATTAGTTTCTGAATTGGATGTTATTGTGACATCTATAAAACCTGTGGTTGTTGGTGAAGAAGAAACAATTACTGAAGATTCAGGGTATAGAAAAACTGTTCGTGATGTTGTAAGAGATATGGTTTTTGAAATAAAAAAGAATTTAAGAGGTAAAAGAGAAATCACATTTCCTGAGTACAATCTTGGTCAACACCCACCTTTTGAATTGGTATTGAAAATGAACCCAACACCAAAAAAACATAGACATGAATTATTAAAACCATTTGATGTTCAGGCTTTTTGGGTTGAAGGTGAAGATACAATTGAAGTTGAGGTTGATATTGATGAAAAGGCTGGTAATGAAATTTTTTATGAATTGATTGGTGAACTAAATGATGACATAAGACATGAATTGGAACACAGAAAACAAGAATATTCGGGATATGAATTTCCTGACAAGGAATACAAACAACCTTTAAGGTATTATACACAACAACATGAAATTGAGGCTCAAGTTGCAGGATTCAAAAGAAAGGCCAAAATACAAGGTAGAAATATTGAAGATGTAATGAGGGAATTCTTTAATAGAAGAAAAGAAGTGTATAATTTAAAACAATCAACAATTGATAAAATTGTTGCTCGTTTAATGGACGAATATATTAAATAATTATTTTTTAATTATTCTATTCACAATTTCTTCAAGAACTGAAGATGTTATGTGAAATACACCAATTGCAGCAAGTCTTTCTACCAATCTTGAAACATCATCTGATGACATATCGTGTCCTTGAATTGCCATGGTTAGATACCCAACTAACGGTATCATGTAAATATAACCAATAACATCGGCTAAAAATGCTGCGGAGTTTCCTAAGGTACCTAAAAACCCTTTAAAGGCAGTTATAAGTTTTCTTGATTTAATAATAGAAGTTCTAAATATGTCTTCTAAACCCTCTTCTTTGATTTTAGGTAAAAGTTCCTTTAAAATGTTTTTACCTTCATTAAACAAGATGCAAGTGGTCGCCACAATCACCATAAGTGTTTGTTGTTCCGTCATTTCAGGATATTTTCCTTGTAAAAATTTTTCTAAAGGTTCTACTAATCCACCAACAGCGGCACCAAAGGTTAATAATATTTTAAAATTAAAACCTAATCTTTTTTTAACTCTTTTATATAAACTAGCTGAAAAATCTATACCATGTTCATGTATAGTTTTTAAAGTATCATTTAAACTTTCGGTCAAAATTAATGTTCTTTGACTTTCTGTAATTAAAACATCCATATTAATAAATACTTTGATATATTTATTCTGTATAATATGTCGCAATTAAATCCAAAATTAGAGCCTGGTGATAGAATAGTTTTACTCCATATGGATGACCCGTATAGTGCGGTTCGTATGGGTACAAAAGGTACGGTACTTAAAATTGTTAAAGTTCCATTTGATATGGGATATCAATATAATGTTAAATGGGATGATGGTTCTGTATTAGATTTATTACCTGAAGCCGACAGTTGGGTGTTAGCTACGGATGTTAAATCAAAGAAAAATTTAACAACTGAAGAATTTGGTAATGAATTAAAAATATTATCAAAACATAAAGACATTATCAAGAATATGGATTATAGACCAGTTCTTGATTATTTAAAAATGGTTCAAAAATCAGGATTGGTTAATATGCTTCAGGCAATGCCATTTTTAATGACAGACTCACGAGATTTACATAAATTGATTTATAAGTTTGATGGTGAACCCGATGATTATCCTGAATTATTTGAAAATGTTGATGATGTAAGACAAATTTTAGTTTCAGAAACAATTAGAATTATGGAAGAAAACAATATGGAGTTTAACGATATTACAATCAATCGTGTTTTTCAAAAAGTTTGTAGAGCGGTTATGGAGATGTACGTAAGTTTATACTCAACTTACTTTAAGAAGTAATTTCGTATCTGTATTCCCCGTGTGTTTTAATTGGTATTACCGTAGTTTCCAAAAAAACAGGTGACAACTCACCAAAATGCCCACCTTTGATATTGTAGTCAAAATATTCTTCGGCTTCTAACCAAGTCATTTCGTCCTTACACAAACTATCAATTATTTGTTGTTTTGAGTACAATATTCTACGACCTTCAAATGAGTCAACAACACCGATAATGGCATTTTCATACCCATTTAAAAGAACTGAACCTTCACAATATTCGTCAATCTCTAATATTTCTCTTGTTTCCATTTAGTTAAGTTCAAATAAAAAGGTTCCACACAGAGTTCAGGGCTTTCAGAATAAATTACCAAGATACTACGACTACTCTAAATTATCTGTGTGGGAAACCCTTATTGAAAACTTAACTTATTTATTCTATATAGTCAATTAGTTGTAGAATTTTTCAGCCAAGAATTTGAAACGACCACCTTGAACGTATTCTTTAATTTGAGATTTTGGTAACCATAACTCAAACTCACCGATTTCTTCAACACGAAGTGCCAATTCTTCGTGGAAACGAGCCACCTCAACTTTGTCTTTGATGTATTTTAGTCTCAAATTCTTAGCACATATTGGACCCATACCAGTTAAGATTGAGAACTCATCAGTCAACTCAGCTCCACAACAACGACACACATCACCATTTTCTTTAGTCAATTTGGCACGAACTCTTACCGCCTTGGCACTGATGTGAGTTGTTCCAACCAAGTCAACCAAGATTGGCATGAACTCCAAACCATATTCTTCTTTGATTTTCAAAGCAATACCACGTTTGATACGGATAGATTCGTTCTTCAAATCAACACGAATTTCCATAGTTGGGGTCTTTTCTTTTTTGATAGATTTAACCGCCGCAGCAATTTGACGTTCAGACAAGTCCCTCCATTTAGTGTAACTGTCTTTCATCTTCAAGATGAACTCATTAGAACCTGTGTAGTTCATAATCAACTGCAAATCCTCAGAAAGATTTGAAATTACCAACTCACCATTACGCTCAATACTTTTTAATGCTCTGTCAGCAATTTCGCACTGACGTTGAGTTAAAGATGGGTAGCGAGTCAAAGACTCTTTTAGGCTGTTCAAGAAGTTATTTGAACCTTGGTAGTTGCGGACTTTTTGTTCTGTTGTCATGGTGGTGGTTATTTGTTATACAAAGATACAACTTTTTTTCATTCCCACAACTATTTATATAAAAAAGATTATGAACTCATATTTTTTCCCAGTATCAAATGAAGAACGTGAAAATATCCTTGATAAACACAAACATGTTTACAACGGTTATAGAACGTTAAACCCAAATCCAGTGTCAAATGAACAACCATTATTTACACAAGACTTTGCAAATGACAAAGAAGGTTTGGTTGTAAATAACAAAGGTGAAGTTAAAGCCTATACCAATATGGGTATAAATGAATCAAGAAAAAGAAAACCATATTTAGATAACGAAGAAATGAAAGAAGGTGAAGTTGATGAGTTTTTTGCTTTTGACTTTTCAGATGAAGATATTGAAAAAGACAAAGAAAAAAGACAAAAAAGACAAGATGAATTAGATTCAGCATTATCTATTTTTGGCAAAAAAGATGATGAAGAAATTGATGAAGAAATGTGTGAACAATGTGGTAGTGATGAATCTTTAGATGAAGATATGAGCGAAGATTTAGATATTGGAGATGTTGCTTCATCAGTTGAACCAGCATACCAATTCCAATCACACGGTCCTGAAGATGTTTACGGAACATTAAAAGATTATGACTCAGAACACCCACACCATGATTATGATTCAATGGAGGATGTTGAAAAATATGACCCAAGTGATGATTTAAGTTCAATGTTTGGTGATTTATCAGATGGTATGGCTTTTGGTGGTGGACCATCAGACACATTCCAACATGATGCTGGTGATGTTGATAGAAAAGGTGATGAAGGTTTAGGTCAAGACACCGAAAATGATATGGATTTATCAAATGCAAAAACACCATATGACTTTGAATCAGACGGAGCATTAAATGTTTATGAAGATGATATTGAAGAAGAAGTTGATGAAGATTTAAAAGAATCTTTCTCAAAACAAAGAAATCTTACTTTGGAAATGTTCCAAAGAATGGGTAAATTTTTATAATTAACTAAATTAGTTAATGATTAAATCCTCCAATAATACTGGAGGATTTTTTTATTTATTAAAGAACTATATCCTTTTACAAAATAATATGATATTTGTTATTAAATAAACTTTTTATCCATAAACAAATGGAAGTTAGAGAAATTGTAGAAACGGTCATTAAAGACCCTTTGTTAGAAGTTAGATTTAGAATGAGCACTGATACTGATGAAGTTATTAGAATTGCGGAATTTGACTTACAAGAAATTGAAGATTACGGTTATAATGTCATTACAGAAGATTTTGATTTATTTGATTTTGATGATGATGAATGGGAAGATGGTGAGGTAGAAATTGACGATGATGAGTCATTGGAAATTGATGAGGATGAATTAATATCATTTATGAATGAGTTTTTCTTAATAAATAACCATGTACCACCATCAGAAATGTTTTAATTGATATTTATAGATATGGCAGTCAAGACACTTGATATAGATACTTTAATAGACATCTTTAATGAATTGTCCCAAATTAAAAATGAAATGGGAGAACAAGATGGTGAGGCGGCAGCATCTACCACAACTAGTAGTGGTGGTGGTACTGGTTATCCATCGGTAACAAAATGGGAGACAGGTATTAAAAGAGGTCCTGCAAATCAAATTGGTAATACAAAATGGAAAGATTCGTATACCATAACAAGAGGTAAAGCGAATACTTTACTATAAGAAAGATATTTATAACATATGGAAAATATTTTTGATATGAAATTATCCCAAAATGGTAAATATATTTTAGCCAATGGAATGGTGTATGACATATCATTAGACGAGTCAGTTTCAATAAATGACTTGTCGTTTGGTTTTTGGTTTGATTTTATTAAAGAAAACTCAATATCATCTTTATTTAATAAGACAAAAACAACATTAGAAATTCAAAAAATTTTAAGAGAAACTGTTTATAATATTTCTGAAATATTTGATACCGATAGTAAATTAAATATTTTGATTGAATATGAAACAAAATTTGGAAATAACTTATTGATTGAAAGTGAAGAAAATTTATCATCAATAATTAATGAAACTTTTGATTTTGTAAAATCAAAATTATTATCGTATGGAATTTTAAGTGAACAAAGTTGGTGGGATAAGACTAAAAATTTTGTATCATCAACCGCAAAAAAAATTAGTGATAAAGTTTCAGGAGCTTGGAATTGGGTTAAAGAAAAAGGCGCGGGATGGTTCTTTGAAAATTTAAGAACAGCATTGTTTAGTTGGGGTGGAGCCGCGGTTCAAGCGTTTTTATCTTCAGGAGCAACTGCCGGTATTGGAAATGTTGTTTTGGTTATAGTTTGGGGAGCAATGTTGGCTTATGACCTTTATTTGGCTGTAGGTGGAAATGTTAACTGGGTAAATTTAATTATTGATATAATTGGTATTGCTACCACAGGACCTGGAGCCAAGATAGTTGGTGAGGCATTCAAAAAATTAGGTATTTTTGGAAAAAAACTCCCTTTGAATTCTATATTACAAACCCTTTCAAAATCATCAGTTGGTAAATGGTTTGTTGGTGTTATTGAAATGGCGGTAAAAGGACTTTCAGGAATTTCTAATACATTAACTAAAGGAATTACGTGGTTAGCAGAAAAATTTGGAATTAATTTTACAAATAGTTCAGGTCAACTACAAACATTTTTGAATAAAGCGGTTACTGATATATCATCAAGTCCTACTATTAAAACAGTTGCAGGTAAAGTTGGACAAAAAGCCGGTAAGACATTGGTAAAAAATGTGGCATCTAAAGTTGGTAAAGCCGCATCAACAAAAGTTGGTCAAACTGCTGTTGCTGGTGGTGCTACTTATGGAATAAATAAAAAAACGGGTGCCAATACCGATGTACTTGGTGGAGCATTCAAAGATAAACCAAATCAAGAACAAGAATTATACGCATCTCTTGGTAATACAAAACCAACAGATTTTGTAGATGGAGTTGATTTTTAATATATATGAAAAACGAAATACTAAACGAAGGACAATTAGCTTTACAAAAAGCTCTTTTGATGATGAAATACGATTCAAAAGATACTCTAAATGAAAATTTAGAAAAAATAAATTTAAGTGAACAATTAAGTAGTTTATTTGGAGCCGGTGAACGTGCTTTAAGTAATGCTGCTGCAACTGAGATTAAAAATGTTTTACAAAATGTTGGAAAACAAATAAAAACTATTGATGGTGCCGTTTTATCAGGTGGTGATGATGTTGTAAAGGCATTAAAAGCCGGTAAACTTGCTGATGACAGTATTAGAAGTATTAGAACTGCACTTTTGAAAAGTACGACTAACCCAAAAATAAGAACAAAATTAATTGATTCATTATTGGAGAATCCACAAGTTCTTTCAAAATATGCCGGAAAAACTGAAAATCAAATTAAAGCAGCTTTTAAGAGATTGGGTTATAGTGATGAAGCGGCACTTGAAACCGCAACAAAAATAGTAAATAAAAGTGCCAGTGGTGCTGGTGTTGGAGCCGCAGCAAATGCCGCGGTTAACACATCAAAATTGGCGTCACTTTATTCAAGTGTAAGAGGGTTAAAATGGAAAGGTCTTCCAAAAATTGTAAGATGGGGTTTAACAGGTGCTGGGTTATATGCGGCGTACAGATATTTTATTCATGAAGAACAATTGTTCCCACAATGTTTAGAAAAGAAAATTCCCGACAATTTATTACCTGATGCCTTAAAAAACAAAAGTGTAATTATTAAGTCTACAGGTAATAGACAAATTGACACTTTAGGTGGTTTGAAATTTTATTTAGATTCAGACAAAGTATCATCTGTTAATGGTTCTTATACTGGTACGTATAGTTGTGATGGTGATAATTTGATGTGTGATATTGGTGGAAGTGAGTTTATTGTTACCGGCTCAGTAGTTGGTTCAGGTTTATCTTCTGCCGCCAAATCTATGGATTCCGCGGCTACAACATCTTCGTCAACAACATCTTCAACAAAAGTATCACCAATAACAGATACAAAATTATTAAATACGTTAAATTTTGAATATAAATATCCTGGTGATAATAAATATGTTTACGCTTATTCATCACCTGAAAATGCAATTAAAGAAGATACTGCACAAGCGGGAAAATGGTATGGTAAAAACATAGCAACAGGTAAAGTTTTTGATATAACAACAAATTATCCAAGTACAGCGACAAAATTGAACTCTAATTTCTTTACATCGGGTAAAGCGGAACCCGTAGCTCAAGCTCAAACAACACCATCGGTTGAAAAACCGGCAGAAACTACACCAACAGACATTAATGATATTAAAGGTAAAGGTTTAAAAGTTGAACCAGTATCACAACTTAAACAACCTGCTAACGTTAATTTACAAACAAAAACAACACCTCAAACACAAACACCTCAAAAAACAGACATGAGTAATTTTGACACATTCGGAGCATCAAATCCTGACGTAAAAGAAAGTTTAAAAAAATCATTAAAGAAAAATTTAATTGAAGTAAAAGAAAAGAAACAAGATTTAATGGTTGAAAATAAAATTATAACAAATAGATTTAATTTCTTATTTGAAGGTAGAAGTTTTGAAACTGAAGAAGAAAAAGATTATTTAGTTGAATCAATAATTACTGAAATTGGATATCTTAAAGTACAAGGGTATACACCACAAGCAATTAATGAAGGTCTTTTTTCAATGTTGGGTAATATCTTTGGTGGTTCTGTTAAATCAATTCCAGCGGTATTTGGTGAATACATAGCAGGTTGGTTGACAAAAACATTAGGAATCCCTCAAAATAGTTATATGGGTTCTGTTGTAGTTGCTTTAGTCGGTAACTTAAACATTGCTGATTATGATAAATTCTTCAGTGATTGTAGATTTGCATCTAACAAAATTGCGGATTCGTTAATTGAAGGTTATGTATTACAATTACAAAATGAAAAGAATTTAAATACGGGTGCTAGTGGATTTATTGTTTCGGCACTTAGAAACTCAGTAGTAGATTATTTTACAGAAGATAAAACATCATTAATTCAAATATTGGAAGATAAGATTGGTGAATTCCTTTGTCCAAAATTATCAAAATTATCAAGTGCGATTAGTGATAAAACTGACGATTTAAAAAGTAAAATTGTCGCGTAATAAGACATTATCAGGTTAGAACCTGTTAATATAAATCAACTAAAATAAAGGGGGTGATTTTAAAACCAAAAGGGTTCCGTGAGGAACCCTTTTTTTATTGGTTATTTTTTCTCTTTTTTAACAACAATCTCATCAATAATTCCGTACTCCAACGCTTCTTTAGCATCCAACCATAAATCACGAGATGCGTCTTTCATAACTTGTTTTGTTGTTTTACCGCAATACCCACCCAACAAATCAAAAAGAACCTCATTAATTTTTTTCCATTCTTTCATTGAAATTTCTGCGTCTTGGATGTTACCTTCATAACCACCTGATGATTGATGTAACATTGTACGAGAAAAACGTAATGAAGAACGTTTACCCTTTGTACCAGCACCTAACAGAACTGAACCCATTGATGCCGCCATACCTGTGTTTACTGTACGAATATCACAACGAATGTAATCCATAACATCAACCATAGATAAACCTGATTTAACTGACCCACCAGGACTATCAATGTGCATTGTAATGTCAGTACTCTCAACCGAGTCCAAGTACATTAACTGAGCTTGTACAATGGTTGACATGTTGTCATTTACAGGACCAGCAACCCATAGTAATCTTTCTCTCATTAAACGAGAAAAGATATCCATTTGGGTTACCCTCATTTCCCTTTCCTCCAAAATGTAAGGAGTCATTGAATTTTCAATCTGTTTATCATAATGATGAAGATTGAGAGAACTTTTACCTAAGTGTTTGGTAAAATAGTTTTTGAAATCGTTTCCGTAATCCATATTTTATATAATTTGTACCGATGGCCGGAGTCGAACCGGCACGGACCTTACAGTCCACAGGATTTTAAGTCCTGCGTGGCTACCTTTTCACCACATCGGCATTGTTT
>Ga0209500_10001411_pt1 | contig 18047 bp, 2 predicted proteins | sample S_140212_EF_Meta_FD_187323 | JGI IMG/M metagenome (GOLD analysis project Ga0209500, IMG submission 187323) | Freshwater microbial communities from Lake Simoncouche, Canada to study carbon cycling - S_140212_EF_MetaG (SPAdes) (version 2) | ecosystem: Environmental > Aquatic > Freshwater > Lake ... | reverse complement strand
TCCAGCACAACTTGAGGCGGGCGGCGTAATTAAGCCTGGCGCAGCCGCATTGGTTGACAATTTAATACAAGGTGGAAAGTCAATACAACAAGCACTAACTCCAAATTTATTTACAGGTAAAGATGGTGCGGCAAATTTAACTAGCTATGTAAATAATCCTGTAGCACAAGTAGCAACACAAGTTGCGACATTTACGCAGGCACAATCTGCATTAACACAAACTGGATTAATTACTGGAAAAGAATCAGGTACACAAATTGCTGGTTTAGTAATGTCAGCGGCAACAGCCGGTATACAAAATACTGTTAATTTAGTTAGCAATGCCGCTAGCGCAGTAACAGGAGCAGTGAATGGTGCAATATCAAATGTAGTTGGAGCCGCTACGGGAGCATTGAATAGCGTATTAGGGTCAGCTAGTAGCTTAGTATCAGCAGGTAATTTTGCAGGTAACCTAGCAAGTACTGTAACGGGCGGTTTAAGTAGCATTGCAACATCACTAACTGGAATGGCAAAGGGTGCTATTGCAGGTATATCAGGCTTATTAGATAGTGCTAAAGGGGTAGCAGGTAGTGCATTTGCGGCAATTAGCGGTGCGTTACCAACACTCGCTGTTGGTGTCCCGCAAAATATTAAAGAGATAACAGAAAAAGCACAAGCTGCCGCCCAAACACCGGCAGCTAACCCATTGACCGGTGCATTAAACTCAGTAACAGGTGGAATAACCGGTGCAATTAGTGGAGTAGTAGGGTCAGTTACTAGCGGAATAACCGGTGCAATTAGTGGAGTAGTAGGGTCAGTTACTAGCGGAATAACCGGAGTAATAGCAGGAGTTACAGGAGCAGCCTCTGGATTATTAAAAACAGCAACGGGTATAACAGCAAATTTATCTACTGGTTTGGGATCATTGCCGGGAGGCGGAGCTATATCAGCAGTAGTTAATAATGCGGTTGGTGCAATTAATAGTGTACCGGGTGTTGGTGCAGTAACGGGATTAATTGGTCAAGCAACATCAATCACAACTGGTATATCTAGCTTAACATCAATTAACCCATTAGCATCCTCGAACGCATTAAATGCAATTACAGGTGCAGCCGAGTCGTTAACAAAAGGTTTGGATGACTTAAAGAGTGGTAAATTGACACTAGCATCTTTTGCTTCAGCCGGGTTACCGGCAGATGAAGCCGCAAAATTAAAGGCAGCAATGAGTTCAATGAGTTCCGGCGGTGCTGTACAAATCAAATTACCTACCGTAGCTATTAATACTACAGATAGAAGTGAATTAGATTCTTCGGGTAATAGTATACGAGGGGATTCAAGAATACCAGCACCAAACTTTACCGGTAATCCTGCAACCACCGGTGAAACACTACCTGAGAGCGAACTTCAAATTTTTAATAAAAAACGTAGAGACCAGCAAAAACGTTTTAATGAACAATTTGAAATTACAAAAACAGCAAAGGCAGCATTGAAAGATGCAGTGGACACGTTACCGGCGGGTGATCCAGCAATAGCGGAATTAAAAAAGAAATATGAGACTGAGTATCTAAAAGTCTTGTCAATTACAGACGAACTTAATACACTCACATAAATATACTATAGGATAAAGCAATATGCCATCATACATTGGATTCAGTACAATTAATGCTAACAAGCCCCGTTCTACTAATTTACCAGCGGGTATTGCAGGCGGTGTGGGTTCTATGGTACAACCAGTTAATCCTGGTAAAAAATACAGATTAGTTGACCAACAATTAGTTATACAAGATTTTCTTAACGCATTGAATATCCAACAAGGGCAAAAAGTTGGTAACCCGGGATATGGAACCACTCTTTGGAGTTTTGTTTTTGAACCAAATACATTTGATGTACAAAATAAATTAGAGACTGAAATTAGGCGAGTTGCCAACCAAGATCCAAGAATGTTAGTCAATACTGTTAGCGCATATCCTCAAGAAAACGGCATATTAATTGAAGTTGAAATGGCGGTAGCACCCTTTAATAACGCTCAAATGCTTAGTGTTTTCTTTAATAATAGTACAAATACAGCAGTAATTCAATAATCTTCCAAAAGTGGTGTTTTCATTTAAGATAAATACTTAAAAGAGAATACCACTATGGCTACAAGTTCACGACAATCAGCACTATTCGGCGTAAATGACTGGAAGGCAATTTATCAAACCTTCCGTGAAGCCGATTTTCGCAGTTACGATTATGAAACATTACGTAAAAGTTTCATAGATTATATACGGGTGTATTACCCAGAAACTTTTAATGATTACATTGAATCAAGTGAATTCATAGCATTAATGGACGTTATGGCTTTTATGGGTCAAGGTCTAGCTTTCCGTAGTGATTTGAATGCACGTGAAAACTTTATTGATACTGCTGAACGTAGAGATAGCGTTGTTAAATTAGCAAATTTGGTTAGCTATACTCCTAAACGTAATCTTGCCGGTCAAGGATATATTAAAGTAGTAAGTATTCAAACAAGTGAAAACATTACGGATCTGAATGGATTTAATTTAAGCAATCAAACTATATTGTGGAATGACCCTGCAAACATTAATTGGTTAGAACAATATAATACAATTATCAATGCAACATTGATTAACACGCAACGTGTTGGTCGTCCAGGCAATACTGCACAACTGTCTGGTATTAAAACAGATGAATACACAATTAATATTCCACCAGCTATATTACCAATTGTACCATTTACTGCCGTTGTAGATAATCAAGCAATGAATTTTGAATTAGTTAGCTCCACTACATTGAATGAAGATTATGTTTATGAAATTCCTCCTGCACCAAGTGGTAGAATGAACATGGCTTATCGTAATGACAAATTAGGTTATGGTAGTCCAAATACAGGATTCTTCTTTTACTTTAAGCAAGGAACATTGCAAAATTTTGATTTTAATTTAGCACAACAGATTTCAAATCAAGTAGTTGATATTGACATTCAAGGTATTAACAATACAGATACTTGGTTATATCAGTTGAGTACAGACAACAGTTCAACGACTACCAGAACATTATGGAATCAAGTAGAGAATGTTTATGCAGATGCTTATTTACAAACTGAAAATAGCGTTCGCAGAATATTCTCAGTTGGTTCTAGATTTAACGATCAAGTTAGTTACGTTTTTGGTGATGGAGTATTTTCCGAGATCCCGGTTGGAACATTTAGAGCATATGTACGTGCAGGTAATGCATTGACATATACTATTGATCCAAATGAGATGCAAAATCTATCAGTTACATTAAGTTATATTAGCAGGTTAGGACGAACAGAAACACTTACATTAGGATTAGAATTACAGACACCGGTGTCAAACGCACAGGCAAGAGAAACAATAGCAGATATTAAACAACGTGCCCCTTCCCGCTACTACACACAGAATAGAATGGTTAATGGTGAAGATTACAACAATTTCCCATATACATTATACAGTTCTATTATTAAAAGCAAAGCTATTAACCGTAGTTCTGTTGGTGTATCAAAAAACTTAGACCTGTTAGACCCAACCGGAAAATACTCCAGCACTAATTCATTCTCAAGTGACGGTGGTATGTATCAAGATGATACTGATGGTAATATATTACTAACCATCACTACATCCGGTGATATTATAACATTCTTAACAGATACATTAGGTGCGCTCTTAGCAGATAATCGTGCTAGACAATATTATATACAAGATTATACAAGATATGATGTTAATGCGGCTTCCGGTGATGGAACTGTGTATTGGCAAGAACAGACCGTTAACGCTAGTAGTTTAACTGGTTATTTCTTTAACATTAACGGTAGTGATAATACTCCTATTCCAGTAGGAACATATTCCACATATAATATGAAATATGTTACTAAAGGTGCAATGATGAAATTCACTGCACCAGCTGGATATTATTTTAGTGACACAAATCGTTTAACAGCTGGTATTGCTAGCCCATCTGATAAAACTTATATATGGACTACTGTATTAAATGTAGTAGGTGATGGCTATAATAATGGTGAAGGTGCATTCAGTAATGGATTAGGTCCGGTCACATTAAATGGTTATATACCACAAGGTGCAATTGTATCTACTATATTGCCTGCGTTTGATAATTCATTACCAAATATAGTAATACAAGAATGTATTGTTAGAATGGAATTAAATCAAAGCTTTAGTTTAATATTTGATAACAGTTTAACTATTGCACAAGATAGATGGAGTATTGGTGCATATAATGCTAGTAATTATTTTATAAACATTTTAAGTTTAGGAAATAATCGTTATAGTATATCATACCGCTCATTGGCATATTACTTTGGTAGTGTGGCCGATACTCGTTTTACATTTGAAAATGGTAAACTAGTATATGATCCACTTAGTGGGAAAATATTACAAGACTTTGTTAAAGTATTAGCAACTAATACTCAACCTAGTAGTAACTACCCGTTAGCAACACCAATAACATCAAGTATTATTGGGCAAACTGTTGAAAGTGACGGATATGTAAATGATTTTGAAGTTGAAGTAGCAAGTATAGATGTTAATGATAGAACTATTGTAAGTAATCCAGACTTCTTTACGGAAGTAACAGGTTATGTTAATGGTAACACTAATATAGGCATTTACACATTCTTTGTATTGTTACAAGATGCAGTTAATCTTTCACGTTATCAATTAATTGCATCTACTGACGTAGTATATATATACTCAACCAAAACACAAATTGAAATAGTTAAGTATGAATATCCAGAAGGTCAATTGTTCTATGCATTTACCGATAATTTATTTTATATAACAATCCAAGACCAAACTGTTAACACACCTTTTTATGTTGTAACTGAACAACCACAATATATTATGAAACCAGGGCGTCAAGGCCTACAATTTCAATATCGTCATAATAGTAATAACACAACTCGTATTGATCCAGCAACTACAAACATTATTGATTTGTATGTTGTAACACAGGCTTACTATACAGCTTATCAAAATTGGCTACAAGATATTACCAATACAGTACCAATACCAGATAAACCTACAATTAATGATTTGACACAAGCATATGGATCATTAAATGATTACAAGATGTTAAGCGATAGTGTGATATTGAATAGTGTAGTATTTTTACCATTATTTGGTCCTAAAGCACCAGCTCAGTTAAGAGCAACAGTTAAAGTAATTAAAGCAAGTAATACAAATGCAAGTGATAGTGAAATACGCAGTGCTGTTCTATCAGCAATGAACACTTATTTTAGTATTAACAATTGGAATTTTGGAGACACTTTTTACTTCAGTGAATTAAGTGCATATTTACACGCTCAAGTAGGAGATTTAATTAGTTCTGCGGTATTAGTTCCAAACGACCCCACAATGAGTTTTGGAGATTTATATGAAATTAAATCAGCTCCATATGAAATATTTGCCAATGGAGCAACAGCAAATGATGTTCTTGTGATTGCGGCACTCACTCCGGCACAGTTACAGATAAGATAAGTAATATATAACCATAGAGAGAAATAATGGCAACAAGAATTAGAACATTAAATTTTTTACCTGAAATATTTAAAACTCCTACCAACAGTCAATTTTTAAATGCAACGCTGGATCAGATAGTAGACCAACCAAATACTAAACGAATTCAGGGTTATATTGGTAGTAGATTTGGATATGGTGTTAATGCTAAAAATTATTATGTAACTGAACCAACAAAAACTAGAACAGATTATCAACTTGATCCAGGGGTAGTGTTTCTCAAAAAAGATACAAGCACAGCACAAGATTTTATAAGCTATCCAGGTATAATTGATGGATTAAAATTAGAAGGCGCATTGACGGGTGACAATAATAGATTGTTTACTAGTGAATTTTATTCTTGGGACAGTTTTACAGACCTAGATAAGATTATTAACTTCAACCAATATTATTGGATTCCTGAAGGCCCTGAAGCTGTAACGGTTAGTACAGAAACTGTTTACAATGCTACTGATTATATTATTACAAGCACTCCTAATGGATATTTAGTAACTGCTACAGGTCAATCACAGGGTTCTACTAATCCATCACTCACGCTATTACGTGGAGGCACGTATACATTTAATGTTAATCAAGCCAGCGAATTTTGGATTCAAGGAATGCCGGGCATTACTGGTTATGATCCCAATCAACCTAATGTACAAACACGTGATATATTAGGTGTTGATAATAACGGTGCCGAAGTTGGTATAGTAACATTTACCGTTCCTTTTAAAACTGCACAAGATGAATATGAATTACCCGGCAACAATCGTGTTGATTTAGTAACTACCTTATTATATGCCGATGTTGATGGAGTCTTACTTAGTAGTTTGACAAATGGCATAGATGGTATTACCTCACTTGACGGTCTTACTTTAATGTTCTATAACAACGAAAATGAGACAACATTCTATACAATTACATATACAGGTAGCTTAACCGACCCTACACTTACATTAGTTACAGGCGATACTATTCCAGTTGAAGAAAATATTACAGCTAACTTTGGCACGGAATATATTGGTAGAACATTCTACAGAACTACCGGCAATGTAATTACATTAATTCCTTACCTAAGTGCAATACTTGATACATTATATTACCAAGATGGCACGTCAAGTAATAAAGTAGGTCAAATTAGATTAATATCCAGCAATACTACTAATCGCATTGATGTACTTACTGATGTTATTGGTAAAGCAAATTATACATCTCCAAATGGTGTAGTATTTACTAATGGATTAAAAGTAATATTTTTAGGAGAAATATATCCCATTAGTTACGAAAATATCAGATATTATGTTGAAGGTGTTGGCACAGCAATACAGTTAATTCCAGTAACTGATTTTGTAGCTCCGGAACCATTCACTCAAGGTACATATATACCGTTTGACACTACTCCATATGACATAGGAAATTTTGATGTTAATTTATATATTCCTGTATTGCAGGATTATATTACTATTGCTAGAAATAGTATTGATAAAAACCCGTGGTCGAGAAGTAACAGATGGTTCCATATTGATGTAATTAATGCTACTGCTACATATAATAGTAATCCAACTTTAGCTACTCTTTATGCCACTCCAGACAATAAAGCTAATCGTCCTATTATTGAATTTTACCCTAATTTGCGTTTGTTTGATTCGGGTGTTGTTGGTAAACCACCGATCGACTTTATTGACTTTAGAACAACAGATGCGTTTAACGATGTAACCGGCGTAGCTGGACAAGAAAATTATTATCCTGATGTTGAGGTATACACAGGATATAATGCCACTATAGGTACAGCCTCAGTAACACCAGTAAGTGTTACCTCTTTTGTAGTAGGACAATCTTATAAAATAAGCACATTGGGTAATACTAATTGGAATACTGTCGCCGATACTACGGGTGTATCATATGGTCTTAATGATATCATTATATGTGTAGTAGTTGGCACAGGCACCGGGGCAGGAATAACGGTGTCTACTAATGTTCAAATTAATGCGGAATATGTGACCGGGGCATTTCAAATAGGACAATATATAAATGATAGTACTAATTTATTACCAAGAAATAGTCAAATCACATCTATAACTGGTACATCAACATTTATATTAACAGTGGCTTGGCCTGAGGCACAAATAGTGACTGCTGGTAGTAATGCATCATTAATAGCCAATGATATACAAAACGATAGTTATTCGGTATTTGATGGAGCACGTATTGTGTTTGCAGCCGACACTACATTAAATGTAAGAAATAAAATATATGTCGTTAGATTTTCTACATTGGTGTTTGGAGACACTCCGGTAATCACACTAACAGAAGCAGAAGATGGTCTTGTTTTAGCAGATGAACAAACATTTGCATTTAGAGGCTATAACTATCAAGGCATGGATTTTCACTTTGATGGCACTAGTTGGCAAGAAAGTCAACAAAAAACTACAGTAAATCAACCACCTTTATTTGATGTGTTTGATAATAACGGTATAAGTTTTGGTGATCGTGATATATATGTTGGTACGTCATTTGCTGGTAATAAATTATTTGCATATGGTATTGGTTCGGGTATAGACGATCCGGTATTAGGATTTCCACTAATATATAGTTCTGTTGATAATATAGGTGATATCAGTTTTGATGTGTCATTAAACTCATCATCATTTAACTATGTAAGTGGGACTACACCTATTACACAAAAAGTTAATACAGGTTATGTTTATAATTATAGTGATCTAACAACCTCAGTAAGACAATTGGGTTGGCAAACAGCAGTTGGCCCTAGTGTGCAATATCAAATATTTGAATTTGACTATTTTGCCTCTAATCCAACTTCCACTTATACCTGTGATATTGCTAAACTAGCTAACACCGATAGTGCCTGGCCTACTATACAACTCTTTGTAAATAATAAAATACAATATTCAAGTGCCTACACTGTAGTAACTACAAACACACAAACAATAGTAACCTTTACGGTACCTAATCCAGAAATAGATACGGTAATTGAAATATTATTATTAAGTGATCAGGTAAGTGAAACAGCTTACTATAGTATACCTGTTAATTTGAACAATAACCCACTGAATGAAGATATCACTTCAGTCAATGTAGGTGATATACGTGGTCAATATCAAAGTAGTTTTTATAATAATCCAAATACTACAGGTAATGTATTTGGTGCAAATAATTACCGTGACTTGGGTAATATGGTTCCATATGGTAATAGAATTATTCAGAATAGTGCAAGTTTAGTATTACCCGGCGCATTCTTACGTAAACAAAACCATAATTTATTCAATGCGTTAATGTATAATAGCAGAGAATATATTACTTTCAAAACATTATTAGTTGACACAATTAATACGACAGATTTTACTGAACGGTTATCTCCTGCAACTATGTTAGATAATGCATTAGATGTAATTACTAGCGCAAAAACAGATAGTAATAGTTTCTTTTGGAGCGATATGTTGCCGTCAAAAGCGGCATACATTACTAACACGTATAGTTTTGCAAATGCATTAGATGTAAGTATATATCCATTAAGCAAAATATATAATTTTGCTACAGCTAATTATAATGGGGTATTGGTTTATTTAACTAATTCATTAGGAATAATAACACAATTAATCAATAGTGTTGATTACACAATAAGTTCTACAAGTCCATCATTAACTGTGACATTAGATTTGGCGCCCGGAGATCAAATTACTGTTAAAGAGTATAATCAAACTTATGGTAGTTATGTTCCAAATACTCCTACTAAATTAGGTTTATATCCTTCTACTATACCTACTGTTATATTAGATACAGCCTATTATCAACCTACATATTTTATTGTTGGACATGACGGTTCATATAATAAATTATATGGTGATTATATTGATGGAGTATTAATTGATTTTAGAGATCAAACATTACTTGAGTTTGAAAAACGAATATACAATAACTTAAAATTAAGTAACACTATCCCTATACAAGAATATGAAGTATTACCTGGATTCTTTAGAGATACTGATTATAGTTATGATGAAATATTACAGATATATTCAACTAGTTTCTTAGATTGGGTTGGTCAAAATAGAATTAATTATAAAACTCAATTTTATAGTGCTAATAACGAATTTACATATAACTATAATTTAAGTGGTAATAAAATAAACAGAGAAGTTATCCCTCAAGGTTACTGGAGAGGTATATATGAATATTTCTATGATACTAGTAACCCTGATACAATGCCATGGGAAATGCTTGGCTTTACAGATCAACCAACATGGTGGGCAACACGATATGGTCCTGCACCGTATACTAGTGACAACTTAGTATTGTGGAATGATTTAGCACAAGGTATTGATTGGAATAACGGCAATCCAGTTGTTATTACACAAGCAATTCGTCCAGAATTATTACAAGTATTACCGGTAGATAGTGAAGGTAATCTAGTATCACCTTTTGTTGCTATTGTGGGTAACTATAGTAACACATCATTTAACCGTGATTGGATAGTAGGTGATGTAGGACCAGCTGAGTTTTCATATCGTAGAAGTAGTTCATGGCCGTTTGATTTAATGCGTATACTAGCATTAACAAAACCTGCAGAATTCTTTAATTTAGGTGTTGATATTGACAACTACAAATACAATGAAGAATTCAATCAATATCTAGTTAATGACCGTAGTCATTTAGTTATAAGCGATGTAGAAATTTATGGCAATGGTGTTGCTAAAACAAGTTATATTAATTGGATTGTTGACTTTGAAAAACAAGTGGGTATTGATGCAACCACTAATATTACTGATTTGTTATTCAACATTGATGTTAGATTAGTATACAGACTTGCCGGTTTTAGTGATAAGAATTTATTAAAATTCTATGTTGAAAAATCAACAGCAAATAGTAACAATAGTAGTTTATTGATTCCTGATGAAAGCTATCAAGTATTGTTATATGATAATCAACCATTTGACAAAATTGTTTACAGTGGTGTAGTTGTACAATTAACAAATACTGGTTACAAGGTATATGGCAATAGTCAAACTAATGCTTATTTTAAGATATTGGCACCTAAAATTAATGGTAACTATGAAAGAATATCAGTTCAGGGATTAAGTGTTCAATTAGCTAAAGACTATTATACTACGCCAGAAGTGATAGCATACGGAACTGAATTTATCACAGTACAACAAGTATCACAATTCCTAGATGGTTATGGTAGATATTTGTCAACTCAAGGTGTATTATTTGAACAAATTGAATCTGGTTTAACAGTCAGTTGGAGACAAATGGTAGCTGAATACTTATATTGGGCTCAATCTGGTTGGGAAGTAGGCAGTATTGTTAATATTAATCCGGCATCTAATTTAATTTCTATTAATAAAGATAGTTATATTGTACAACCACTAACATTGCAAAGACAAAACTTTGTATTAAATCAAAACTTATATCCAATACAAAGTACTGATTTAAGCGTAGTTCGTGATGGAACATTATTTACGGCACAACCACTGAATCAAGGTGATACAGTTGCTTATGGACAATTTAACATTAGTAATTTTGAACATGGTATAGTATTTGATAATGTTACTGTATTTGATGATGTAATTTATAACTTAATTACAGGTTTACGACAAAATCGTATTACAGTACGTGGTGCAAAAACTGCTGAGTGGAACGGCACAATTGATGCTCAAGGCTTTGTCTTAAACCAAGATAATGTGCTTGACTGGAATAAGACAGCAAAATATACTACTGGTAGTATCGTTAAGTATAAAAACAAATATTGGATAGCCCTTACTATTATTCAACCAAAAGAAATATTTGAAGAACGTGAGTGGAAAGAAACTGATTATAACGAAATACAAAAAGGATTATTACCAAACACAAGTACACGTTCATATGAAAGCACAATATACTATGACGTAAACCGTGCTAACTTAGAAAACGATGCCGATTTATTAAGTTTTAGTTTGATTGGATATCGCCCACGTGACTACTTAGCACTAGTTGATTTAACAGATATTACACAAATTAATGTTTATAAAAACTTTATTAAAAATAAAGGAACACTAAACGCAGCCAGTGCCTTCAGGGGTGCTAATTTACCACAGGGTGGTATTGATTATGATATCTATGAAAACTGGGCTATTAAGTCAGGTGAGTTTGGCGGGGTACTTAACAGTAACTTTATTGACTTCAAATTAAATCAAAACTTATTAACCGGCAATCCTAGCATTGTTGGATTGACTAATGGAATAGCTACTGATGGTGTACAACAAGAAGTTCCGTTGTATAGTTTATATAACTATGGGCGCCCGGTAACTAGCACAGACGTATTACCGTTATTACCAACAGATACTCCGTCGACATTGTTTCCGTATGCGGGCTATGCTAACTTTAATGATATGCGTATTGCGGCATATTATTATTTTAACTTAGCAAACAGTACTTCACCTCGCGGTATATTAACACCTTTATCCGAGTTATATGTAGGTCAATATGTTTGGATAGCCGACTATCAAGGTACTTGGCAAGTAATGACACCCGTAAGTTTGGGTGCAGTAGTCTTTGCAAAAAATAACTTAAATGGAACAGCAACAATAGTTTTTAATAATCCTCATGGCTTAACAAAATATAAACCATTTGCTATTGTTAATTTCAATGATAGTTTGAATGGCTATTATATTGTTAATACTGTGATTGACCTCAATAGTGTATTAGTCAATGTAACATTAGCTCCATCAATTACTACTATAACTGGACAAGGGATTGGATTTAGATTCCAATCACAACGTGTTGATAATCCTAGTGATATAATTGATTTGCCTTTATTGAATACTGAATTTGTTAAAACTAAAGTTTGGGTAGATACTAATAATGACGGTGATTGGGCAGTTTATCGTAAGGGTATAAATTATACATATGATTCAGAATTAGTTAAAGACGGATCAGAATCATTTGGCAGTGCTGTTGCATACACGGACACATTGGGTTACCTAATAGGTGATGCTGATGCAGGCGTTGCATATCGCTATTCTTTTAATGTATTGTTTGATAGATATGATTTAATACAAACATTAACGGGCGTTGCATCGTTTGGTACAACAATTACATATGCTAATGATATATTTGTTGTGTCACAACCTACAGGTACACCTGAAGTTTATGTTTATCAATTAGTTGTTAATACAACAGTAGATGAATTGCAATCATTGCAATCTGCAATTGCGGCACCAGGAGGTGTAACTGAGTGGGGTAGAGCTATTGCTATATCTGGGGATACTAATTGGTTATACATATCAGCGGTAACATCCTCTACTAGCTTAGTATATGTTTATCGTTATTCAACCGTCACCGAAGAATATGAACAATCTGCTACTATTGATTTAGGATTAACCAATGCTGATAACTTTGGATACTCATTGTCAACAGATTACTATGGTGATACTGTTGTAATTGGAACACCTGATCAAAACTACGATGGTTCTACTGAAAATTGGGGTTATACATATGTCTACGATAGAACGGTACAGAATTTTGAAGCACAATATACAAGTATAACATATGTACCACAAACATTTACCTTAGCATGGACACCTAGCACAACCACAATAACTGTTACAGCAAGTGATGCATCAACTGACCGTTTTACCTGTGCTAGTAGTTCTACTCTTAATATAGGTGATCCAGTTACATTTACTGGTACAGTGTTTGGTGGCATAGCATTAAACACTGTTTATTATATATTAGCTAAACCTTCAGGAACTACTTTTACTATATCTACAACACGCAGTGGATCAACATTACAATTAAATAACGGAAGTGGTTCAATGACCGCTACTCAACAAGATACTCCGTTATACGTATCTGTTAATGGAACTTTAATTGAAGATTCAACATATTTTAATATAGGTTCTACTATTACTATAGTACAAGGATTAAATGCAGGTGATATTATTACTGTAAGTGGTAATAATTTTGTATTAGCACAAACTCTTACAACCGAGAACACACCTAGAATTGGTGTACAATTTGGTACTAGTGTAGATACAAATACATATGCTACTGAAATATTAGTTGGCGCGCCTTTTGAATTAAACAGTCAAAATCAAGAAGGTGCTGTATATCGCTACACAAACGGTGGCGGCAAGTACGGAATGATTATTGGTACCACAGACACTAACATTACAACTACTAGAATTATTTTAGTCAATGGTTATATGGTAACATTGACAGCAGGTAATGCAACAGTAGTGGCAAATGCCATTAATCAAGCAAATATTACTAATCTACAATCTACCGCAATTGCTGGTAAATTAATTATTAGTCTATTAGATAATTCATTAGCATCACCTAATGATAAACTTAATGTTACTGTATTAGATACGGCTACATGGGCAGAATTGGGATTTAATACATATACTCAAACGCAGATAATTAATGATCCTCATGCTCAAGGAACAACTCAATTTGGTAATGTAGTTAAATTTAATGAATTTAATTCTTTTGTAGTAGCCGCACCAACTGCTACACGTTATTCAGCAACAACATTTGATTCTACGGATGATGAAGATTATGATAATGATACATTATTTGATAATAATACCACTCAGTGGGTAGACACATATAGAAATGCAGGCGCAGTTTATATGTTTGATTATCTATCGGTTTATAATGAATCATTGATAAATTGTGGTAATTTTGTATATGCACAAAGCACCAATGATATCAATGAAATATATGGTAGTCAACCAATGTACGGCCATGCAGTAGAGTTCAACAACTCACATGTAGTTATTGGTACTCCAAACTTCAAACCAGATACTGTTGCCGGACAAATTGTAACATATTTCAATTCTACTGGAACTCCTGATTGGAGTGTATATAGAAGTTCAAATCCAATAGTTGATATTAACAGAATTCAAAACATACTATTGTATAGTGCAATTACTAACAACACATTAGATAATTTAGATTATATTGATCCATTGCAAGGCAAAATACTAGGATCAGCCAGAGAAAATATTGATGTAGTATCTAATGTTGATCCAGCCGGATATAACAGTCCTAATAATACCCAAGGGTCAATGGTATGGGGTTCATCACAGGTTGGGCAAATATGGTTTAATACAAGCACAACACGATTTGTAAACTATCATCAAAATGATGTTGTATATAATAGTAAATGGTGGGGACAAATCTTCCCGGGTAGTGATGTAACGGTTTATAGTTGGATAACAAGTAATACTCTTCCGATATCATATGCAGGTCCAGGTATCCCATATAATGTTGATTCTTATTCAATTGAATATACCTTAAATGCAACCGGGGTGTTGACCCCTGTATACTTCTATTGGGTAAGAAATACTAACATTATATTTACCAAAATTGGAAAAACATTATCAGACAACATTATTCAATCTTATATTGCATCACCAATTAATTCTGGCATCAGTTATTTTGCTCCGCTCGAACAAGATATATATGCACTATATAATTGCGGAAGTAATATTAATGCTAATGATACAGTATTACATATTGGTTATTCTACTGGAACAAATGACGATGTATCACATAGTTTATATAATTTAATCCGTACTAATTATGCTGATGATTTCTTACCCGGATTACCTATTACTAACGGTGCTGATGTTCCTGAGTCATTATATGATAGAATGTTAGATAGTTTATGTGGTGTGGATGAATCTGGTGCGGTAGTGCCTGATCCATATTTACCTAAACCAGTGCAATATGGTATATATGCAAGACCAAGACAAAGTTTCTTTGTCAGTAGATTACTTGCATTGAAAAATTATTTAACATATGCTAATGAAATATTAGCACAATATCCTATTAGTGAAACACGTAGGTCATTATTCTTATATACTGAGGGGGCAACAAACCCATCAACAGTTGATAATCCTAATTGGTCGGGTAGTGTACTACCGTTTTATTCTACAACTGATTATTGGTATTATATTAATTGGTGGGCAACTGGCTATGATGATAATACTAAATCAGCATTGCAAGTAGCGATATATGCTGACTTAGCAACTATAAATGCAACCGCTGGTTTAATTGTTACTGTTGCGGCAAATGGAGATGGTAAAGCAGAAACATATGTATATACTAATTTGAATATATGGGAACGTATTGGTTTGCAAGACGGTACTATTGAATTCAGTAGTAATTTATGGGATTACGCAACGGCTAGATTGGGTTTTGGAGATAATTTCTTTGACACTACCCCATATGATACATATCCTTCACAAGAAACACGTAGTATTGTTAGAGCATTAAATGAAGAAATTTATACCAACGAATTATTAATTTATAGAAATAAGAGTTTAATTTTATTATTTGAATTCATTCAAAGTGAAACTATTGAATCACAAAATTATTTACCATGGTTGAATAAAACATCATTTATGGATGTTGGACATACTATACGAGAGTTGTTACCTTTAGAAGTATTTCAATCAGATAACCAAGATTTCTTGGCTGGTTATATTAATGAAATTAAACCATATCATGTGGTTATTAAAGAGTTCTTATTTAAGTATACTGGTTCTGAGTTATATGCAGGAACTATAACTGATTTTGATTTACCTGCTCAATATAATACTGATGTTCAACAGTTCATTACTCCTGAATTAGTATACAGTAATCCAAGTGGAACTAACCAATATTTACCAACAGATCCTATATGGCAAACTGCCCCTTACTCTGAGTGGTTTAATAATTATGGATTGGGTATTACCGGTGTCGATGATTATCAAATAACAGTATTAGCATCATATGTCTCATTGAATTCGCCGGCTATGGCAGTAGATAATGCATATGGCTTTCCAATCAACGGAACAATATTAATTGGTGATGAATTAATTGGTTATTCTAATGTTGACCGTTCTAATAATACGCTTAGTGGATTAACACGCGGTGTTGATGGTACAACAGTATCGGTTCATATTCCGGGTGAAATAATTACAATAAATCTACCTGCTATATTAGTATTAAACAGCGGTCGTGGTTATACTGAACCTCCTAGAGTAGTTGCTTATATTGATACTACTATATATCCAGAACCAAGACGTGCGGCCGTATTACAGGTAGTAATGAATTTAGATGCAATATTACGGGTAGATGTAATTGATCCAGGTGATGGATATGCTGTATTGCCTCAAATTATAATTGATCCTTCTGTTTCAGTAGCATTTAGTTCAGATGAGGTTAATTTGTTATCAAATACAATATCACTACCTTCACCCTTATTACAAACCGGAGACTTGATAAAATATACTATAGGTATAAATACGACTCCTGTGGGTGGACTAGATGTTGACCAATATTATTATGTAAATGTATTAGAATCTACTCCAACATTCGTTGTTGCTTTATATACTACTTACAGAGATGCTGTTAATGATAGTGACCGTGTATTCTTATTTGGTACTGGATCGGGTGTTAATAATGCACTAAATGTTAGTGCTAGAGCAAGTTGTGTGTCAACTTCTTTACCAATAAGAGAAAATCAAATTACATTACGATTTGATAGAACCTCATACAATTCAGAATTAACTGATTGGGCTGGGGGAGCATTTTATGGAAGTTTCTATGCTGGATTATATAATAATTCAGAAAGAATCGCTAGTTCAAGTATTGGATTACAATCAACTCAACCTGATATTGATACTATTCTAGCCAGTGCAGCCGGAGCAGTTTTTGAAATTGAAGATGTTACAAATGTTGAAGTACTTACTTGGAGCTCACGTACTAGAATAGTATCAGCGATTAATACCAGTACTAATGTAATAACAATAACTGCTTCAGACGGTGGTGCATCACTTATTAATAGCGACACAGTAACTAACCCAACTATAGGTTTTTACATAGGTATGCCAATTAAATTTATAGGTGCAGTAACCGGTAATATAACAGTAGAAACTACCTACTATATCAAATCGTTAGTTGACGGGAATAAGTTTACTCTATCTGCTTCAATATCAGGTGGAGTGCCTGGAGCAGTATTGTCAATGGCGGGGACAACATTAGGATCAGCTGGTTTAACTGGATACGTAGGCGAAGTTACTAATACCGCAGTGGTTACTATGTTCTATCCAGGCATATTAACTGCTACAGCAACATCAAGTACAACTGATGCAATAACAGTGCCGTTAACAGCTAGTAACTTAGGTGGAACTAATGGATTCTATACAAATCTACCAGTATTCTTTGTAGGTAATGTATTTGGCGGTGTCATTGAAAATGAAAGATATTATATTACTACTGTAATAGACAATGAAACATTTACCATGTCTACCACAGAAGATCCTATAATGGTTAGTGTTACAAATACTACAGCTAGTACGGATTATATTACGTGTGATGATGCAACTGGTTTATCATTCAATGACCCTATTATATTTAATAGTATGAGTGTTAGTGGATCTGCCGTATCAACATTTGGTAATATAGCAGACGGGACCATTTATTATGTAAGTGCTATAATTAATGATACTAATTTTCAAATATCTACTGTACCTAATG
>Ga0209500_10001410_pt1 | contig 18063 bp, 26 predicted proteins | sample S_140212_EF_Meta_FD_187323 | JGI IMG/M metagenome (GOLD analysis project Ga0209500, IMG submission 187323) | Freshwater microbial communities from Lake Simoncouche, Canada to study carbon cycling - S_140212_EF_MetaG (SPAdes) (version 2) | ecosystem: Environmental > Aquatic > Freshwater > Lake ... | reverse complement strand
AAGATTGCATAACAATCTAAGACATTCTTAAAGCCATTGCTGATGTTCCCTTTGCCAGCACAGAGCAGGATTGTCCTGTCGGCATCAGTTAGCTTGCGCCTGAACTGGACTGTCGTTGTGGTGGGCGGTCTAGCCATAATCAGATTGGCTTGTACTTAGCTTCATAAGGCTCACCAGAGAAGATCGCATCTAGGTCTTCTTCCATGTCATCAAAGCCTGAACCTTGAGCAAATCCCTCTTTGGGCGTGAACTTAGTCATCCTTGCAGTTGGGGACAGGGCTTTAGCCTTGATGATGGTCTGCACCTGTGGCTCTTGCAGGAACACCTCAATTTCTTCTAGTGTCCAGATGTTCCCATTGTTAATGTCTTTGCGGTGGGTCTGGAGTTCAACTGCATCGTTCTCTGTTTTGACCACAACCATCGGAACTCCTCGAACTGACTTCCATTCAAGGAACTGGATGGGCGGGTTTGGTTCAATCTCATTTTCCAAAGCCCACTTCTCCAACGCATCGAAACCTTTGCACATCCCGTTAACTGCTTTATGCAGCTTGTCGAGGTCACCCATATCTAAGGCATCCCAAACTCTACCCATTTGCAGCCAAACCTTAGTCCTAAACTCAATGTCAACTAAAGTAATCAATCGGTCAACTCCCCATTTCTCGTAGTGCTGACCCTTTTTGCGCTCAAGTTCCACCAGCACAGCGTTAGACTGAATCTCCCACTGCGTTGCCTGTCTCGCTGGCTTGATAACTTCAGGAATATCTTTTCTCGACCTTGATCTAACCATTTTCATAACTCCTTAAAAAAACGACAAAGGGACAAACCGACAGGGGACAAACCTCTTGTACATAGACAAGAGGTGGTTTGTCCCCATTTACTCGGAAAGACATTTGGGACATTTGTCCCCGTTTGTCTCGTTTGTCACTGGATGAACGTACAGCACTCATGTCTCTAGTGCAGACTTCAGCCACACCCAATTAGACCCAATCGTGACCTTATTTACGGCTACAAGTCTCTCCCTTGCCCGTAGCCAAGCCTTCTTGAAGGCTGCCTTATCGTCATCAGTACAGCCCTTCATACTCCAGAATTCATCCTTCCAATCATCCAAACTCACGCCAAACCTACTAGAACCATCTACTACACGATATGAGCCTTTAGCCTTAATCGCTTTGTAGAGAGAATCCAACTCAATCTTCTGATTTCCACCGCTACCTGAGTTGTTTTTAGTCCCTTTAGGTTTGCTGTTAGCGATCTCAGGGTTGGGTCTTACGGCTAATGAAGTGATGGTTTCAAACCCTAAGGCTGACTCACCGATCTCAACATTCACCACTTCGATGCCTACAGTTATGGAATCTGCGCCATCTTTTTGCTTGGTCACAGTCAGGATTGCGTTTCCAATGACTGACGGGTCTGCCGAATTGATAACCGAATCCTGACGCTGTATCTCAAGTTCAGTATCTACAGCACCTAACAGGCTGGAGTGTCCTCGCAGACCTTTCGTTATGTCTTTACCGCTATGGTGAATCAGCAACATGGCACATAGGTAGATTGCTTGTAACTTGCCAGCTTGGGTGATGAAACCACCCATGTCTTCAGAGGAGTTCTCGTTAAAGCCGCCACCTGACATCCTCATCAGGGTATCTAAGATGATGAGTTCTAAGGATTCATCTATCTCGGCTATGAGTTCGTTGATGGCAGCAACTAATGCATCAAAGTCTTCTTGACTTGATCTGATGTTGATTTGAGCCCTAATAACATACAGGTTTGCGCCATCTGGTGAGTTATTCTGTATTTTGCAAGCCTTGACCCTAGCGCCCATACCGCCGTGACCTTCACCAGCTATATACAGGACTGCGCCTTTCTTAGGTACTCTGTAGCCCATCCAATCCCTGCCTGTAGCCACTGCTTCTGCAATATCTAAGGCAATGAATGACTTGAATGATGCTGGTGGTGCATACAGTGCTACAAATGCTCGTCTGGGGATGATGGACTCTATGAGCCACTCAACTGGTTCATCCTTTATGCTGTCCCAAGACTCGACAAGGAATCTAGACTGATGGCTAGATTGCTCCGCAACTTGCGTAGGTTCAGGGTTATCCAATAATCTTTGTGGAGTCTGGACATCTGTAGGAGAGTTCACCACAGGACAGGCTTTCGCTATTTGCGCTAGCAATGTGCGAGAACCATCGTATCTATTGACCCACTCGTAAGCATCTTCTTTTGGATTCGACAGGTTCAAGTCCAAAACTCTGACGCTTTTGGCAAATGGTATTAAAGCCTCTGTCACCTTTTGGGCGTAATGCCAACCTACTAGGTCGTTATCTGGCACTACTACCACGTTTGCATCTTTAAAGTATTGGTTGAGTTCATCATTCCAACCACCTGATCCTGCATGACTTGTCGTAGCCACCACGCCCAAGCTGCCCAAGGCATCTGCCGCTTTCTCACCCTCAGTTATGTAGACAACTCTGCCGGCGGCTGTTGCCTGTCGCAGTTCGGGCAGCTTGTAGGGAACTAATCTGCAATCACCTAACTTGCCTACTCGACTGCCATCGGGCATAACTCTAAGGGTTTTGTAAGTCTTGCCTTTGGAGTCAAAGGTCTTGAATCTTTGCTTGATGAATAGGCTGATGCCTTCTTCATCTGTGTAATGCCATTCATGCTCTAGCACAGGGGTAGAGATGAGTGGTATGGGTTTCATTGGCTTGATACTGTCGAGATAGTCAGGTCTATCAGGTAATGCTGGCAGAAGTCCCATGTCTTTGATGGTTGAGAAGACTGTATGTTGATCGCAACCGCTATGGCATTTGAATAGGAAGTTGCCATCATCCGACATAGTTATGGACAGGCTTGGATGCTTGTCGCCGTTACCTTGCCCATGAGAGGGTACGGGGCAACTAGCGAGATAACCATTGCCTACCTTTTTCGCATTACCCAAACTGGATGCTATTTCTTGTGCTGACATTTGGTATCTTTATTAAAGGGACAAAAAAACCAGAGTCTCCCCCGAAACTCTGGTGCTGTTGATTGCTAGGGATTAGCTAAACATCTCATCATCTTCCATTGCTGGTGCTGGCTTAGAGGGTGCTGGTTTGCTAGGTGCGGGTTTAGCAATAGGTGCTGGCGTAGAGAACTCAGGTTCAACTTGCGCCACACCTTCTTGCATTGCCGCTGGTCTAGCCACCCAACCTGTGACAAGGAACTCAGGTACACGGGTTGAGCCCTTGCCGACCTTTTCAGGGCGTGATCCTTTGTACTCGACCACGGGTAACTTACCCTCATTGCTTGCAGCTTGTGCTTGCACTTGCTTCCACAGACCTTCCAAGCCCATGTTAGCGCCTGCGCCGTTAGCCGAGAACTCAGCAATACCCATCGTCTTGTTGTAGAAAGTAGCTTTAAAGCCACGCTTGAAATCGGGTGATGGTTGTGCTGCTTTACGACCCAAAGACTCATCAGGTTGGAATTCATACACACCAACAGCAATTAGCATCCATCCAGTTTGCAAGTTCTCGTGATCGAAAACAAACTTCTCTAGTGTGAATTCACCATCTTGGTTTGACCAAGCGTTAGCTTGAGGGGAGAAGCGGATGTAGTTGCCAGAGCCGCCAGAGTTTGAAAGGTTAAGGTTCATTTGATGTTTCCTGTTTAAAGTTAAAGTTGAAGCGGCTTATGCCACGGGGTTGGGGGATTCGGGGTAGTGATTATTGGGTCAAACCTTTGTCTCGTGCAAGCGTTAATCCGCTGGATATGCGGGAAGTTAACGCTTCAAGGTTAGGCTTTTGGTCTTTTGTTAGCAGTTTCTCAGCTTGTGCAGGGGTAATGATTTCGGTCTTCGTTACTTCTCTTGGGTCAAGTCCCAAGGCTACAAGTCCAGCATAAGCCTCTTTCTCATCTGTCCACGACCTCAACGCTCGTTTAGGTTGCAGTTGCCAGCCATCAATGACTGAGCCTGATTCCATGCGTTTTAAGGCGTGTTCTCTGACCGCCTTGATGTAGCCCTCAACCATGTCAAACTTAGTCAGCAAGACGCTGATTTGACCTTCTGTGAGCATCTCTACGGGGGGTGCAGTGGCAACTACTTCAGCGATGTTTGCTTGTGCAGGGCAGATTGTTCTAGCGTTGCAGTATTGACAAGCAGAGTCAGAGGGTACGGGTGGGAATGCAGGGTTGAGTGCATTCTCAATTGCAGGGACTAAGACGTAATGTTCCCAATCAACCAACTCTTGCGTTGTCATTGTGTGCTTGCGTACCTCACCATGATGGGGTTGGATGATCCACAACTCGACAGTATCAATGTCTTTGTAAAGTTGTTTAGCTTCTAAGGTTGCTAATGCGTAGAGTTTTAATTGTTCACTGTCAGCATCGACATAGCCTCGACCTGTTTTAAGGTCTGCAATGATGAGTTTGCGCCATGATTTGCAAATGCCAATGAAATCAGCAGTACCACCAACCTTGACCTGTGGAGTGTCTTGGTAGGGTAGGAATTCTTCTACAAGACCTTCACAATGCCATTCATGCTCGTTATATATATTAAAAATAGCGTGAAGGTATTGTTTAGCAAAATCACAGTTCTCCTCAGTCATTGTGATGCCTTCAACGACTGTGCCAACTAAGGTCATGGGGTCTGATTCATCCTTGAAGCAAATCTCTGCCAGCTTATGAATGGCAGTCCCGATCTTCGCTGCCTCGCCACCCTCTACATAGGGCATTAGTGCTGATAATCTTGCAGAGGCGGGGCAGGCAATCCATCTAGATGCCGCTGATGCTCTAAGGCTTAGTTGTTTTGTTGCCATGATGCTCTTTCAATGTGATGGTTTTCAATAAGTAATTGATAGGCTATTTGCCTTGTCTCGTTTGATACTGCATGACCTAAATCTTCAGGGTCTAGAAGACGCTTGATGAAGACTACAGTCTGTTGGTTTTGCTTGCGCTCTTGTTCCAACTGTGAGCCTAGCCAAACAATATGTTCACGCAAGGTTTGCCGTTCTTTGTCATCCATGATTAGTCTCAATTTTTTTAAATAGAAAACGAACACCATACGATTTAGCAAAAGCAATAACAGTGTTGATTGCAACTATTGCAATGTTTGCCCCTGTAGTTGCTTCTATTCCAAGCAATGGAAAGAAGATTAAATTTGATACAAATATCAAAATAGTTCCAAAGAAAACTTGTGCGGATGCTTCTAGGATTTGCATTTAATCTCCACAGAAACAAGCTATTGTTTCTTCATTAGCGTCGAACATATCGGCTTGATTGATGCCGAAATTCATCATTTGAGTGTAGTCGGGTCGGTCTTTTGAGAATCTGCCACCTATCTTCTTTTCCTGCTCTGCCCACCAAATAGCCCGTTTGGGCTCTTGCTGGATGATGCTCATCAACTGATGTGCGCCTTTCATAAAGCACAAATCGCAGTTTCCTAATGGGGTAACCTTGTCTCTGAATTCAAGACCAAGGTCAAAATTGTTGGCTTTCCAAAAGGCTTGAACATGGGATTGAGTAACACCTGCTATGGCAAGGGGCGCAACTAAGGTTTCTCTCAGTTTGACAACTCTGCGGGGTTCATCTGCCCTAATCCCTGCCATTGTCTGAAAGTCAGGCAAGCCAATAGATGCCATGTAGCGATTAATTGGATTGATCTTTAGTTCTGTTGTGCAAAAACGCATTACTGAGTTTGGCAAGAAACTGCGGGACTCAATCAATGCTGCAAATGGCTCGCCGTTTCTGCTGGCTGTCGTGTGGTTTACAAGATTAAATTTAGCCTCATTCCTAGCGTATTCAAGCCAAACAATAGGAATATCCCAATGTTTCTCTATGTCTCTGACAAAATCTAATGTTGACTCATGCTCTTTGCCTGTATTGCAGAAAATCACCTTTGCATCACTTGGCAGGCTCATATCGTGTGCCTCTATCACCCTGTAAAGCATATAAGCAGAAGTCCTACCGCCTGAGAAGCTGATACAGGTAGGTTCTTTGATCTCAAATGGATTAGCCATGTCTTAACCCCCAAGCTGCTATCAATGCCGCATCTGCTCTGCCATCATCTTTGACCCGTTTGAACAGGTCAACATTCCAAGGGAACACTTCCATTGCCCTTGCTCTAGCGCCATCTTTGCCGCCTGAGACTCCCATAGCTTTCTGCCAAGTCTGTGGAGTAACGAGAGTGGACTTGATTGATCTTGCCGCTATAACGCCTTCTATAGCCCCTAGAGAGCGCCCAAATGAGAAGACGCTTGTTACCCCTTGCCCTGCCATAGCAAACACCTTCTCTATGTATGCTTCTTCAGGCTTAAACAGATCAATGATTGCGATAAGTTCAGGGATGGAAATCTGCCTCTTTGACTTTCCGTTGCGGTCTAAGGTGACAGTTGGCATATCGACTACACCAGTTAAGGTTTCGCCTTGCATCATGGCTATAGCGCCATTCAAGCCTACGTCAATGCCAATGATGCGCCTTGGAGTAAAGACTGTGGTGGTCATTCTGTACGCCCATTCAAGGCTTCAATACGTTGCTGAATTAGGGAATCTACCGATTCTTCTAGCCGTTGTATTGAAGTCACCAATGGTATGGTTCTACCAGTGGCGTAACGGGATACCTGTGATGGGTCAAAGCCTGCATAACGGGCAACATCAGTGATGGTGAAGCCAGCCTTCTCAGCTTTTTCCTTAATGTTTTCAATGGTTTGCATAGTTGGTGTGTTCATGGGTAAGGATTCTAGGGAAGATAGGATTGATTAGTCAAGTCCTATCTGATTAAATACCCTAGTTAAATGTGTGGGATTAGATGCAGGGGGGTTGACTTAGTAGTCCAACTCTATATGATTGGCAACTGTCAGCAACCAAACAGGAGTACACAAATGAAAGAATCAATCCCCGACATCCTCGCCGCCGTTGCCATCGGCATCGGTCTTGCAATCCTCTTAGCCGCATGGTGGTCAACATGAGCATCGCATCAGAAATCACAGAACTGATTAACCGCATAGCGCCAGCTAAAGACATTGCTGGTGGCTTTATGAGCCGTGACGAGATCATTGAACTCATTGACAAGGTTGCCAATACTGCTGTTGCTATCGGCTGGACTCATGGCGAGAGCATGACTAGGAAGCGTCTTGAGAAGAAGATTGAAGTCATGGAACAGGAAATGACCATCATCAAGGAACAGATGAAAGCCTTGGAACTCGACCTGTTAGTGGCTGAAAGCAAATGAATACCATAGCCAAGTTTATCATTGCCGCTGCCTGTGCAGTGTCTTTGATGTACTTTGATTCCTTAGATCACAAACCAAAGGAGAAGACAAATGTGGGAAACAGTAGTATGGGTATTCATCATAGGGATTACAGGGTTCGCATTGGGAATTTGCGTCTGCATCGGATTTGTTTTCTTCCTAATAAACAGCGAACAAGACGAGTAGTGAAGTGTCCAGCTTGCGAATTTACAAGAACACCTGATAACCGATATATGTGCAAGAAGATTGAGAGAATCATTCTTGCAACTCAAATAAAGAAAAGATCAAGAAGATGAAAGAAAAGATAGAGCAGGGTAGAGCCATCACGTTGAGACTCACCCAATCCGAACACGCTGAGTACATCAGGCTTGGCGGTGTAAAGTTTTTGAGGCTGTTCTTGCAGACAAGTGCAGGGATTCAGAAAGAGATTAAGGAGAAGAAGAAATGAATAAGCCAAAGAATGTTTTTGATTGGAAAGATGGGACTCCCTCAATCTGGACAAGAGACAAAGAACTAAGGCAATTTGCTGCTGGTCAAGCCTTTGGTAAGAACGCACGAGAGCGTATTGCCTTGACTGAAAAGAAAGATTTTTATATCTATTCAAAGGCTAAACTTGGCAAATGATTCGCAAGATACGAACCTTTTATGGCAAACGTAATGGTCAACGTGGGAACAAAGTAACCACTGTAGATCATGGCGTAGCTTGGTTATGCGAGAAGTGTGGTGAGGTGATCTTGTACGAACACCTCACCGCTAAACACTTCTGTAGGCGACTAATTAAGCCTGTAGACCTTGAAGGTACTGAGTCTTCCCTGCCACCTTAACAGCAGTCAATTCCTGCTTCTTGAGGTTATTAGGGTCATAGCTGACATGAACCCAACCAGAGTCGGGTATACCCTGTGTGTAGAATTCAAGGATTAGTTGTGTATAGTCCAAATTATCCATAATCCACTGAGCAAGATCAGCATTGGCAACGCCAGCAATCTCAATATCGGCTGCTTGACCCTTGCAATGGTCTGAAGTCTTAGAGCCACCAACAGCACCATTGGCTTCAGGGCTACGATAGGCAGAATTCACAGTAACAGTCTTACCAAAGTGGTCACGAACAGGCTGAAGCACCTTGTCGCACAAAGTCTTCAGATTGTCAATAGCTTCATCATCGGGCGTGTTATCAATACCAAGACGGGTAGCCGTGTCAGATTTCGTGAGTTCTTTCAAAGAAAAATTGGCTGATAAGTTCATTTCTTTAACCTTTCGTAGTAAAAATTGATGGATTATTGCTGGCGGCTGTCACAAAATACAGATAGGATTTTACTTGGCAATCATGCCATAACCAAGGGGAATATTATGTTCAAAATTGAGATTGACATTGCAGAGTGGGATTTTGGCTCAGACAAGGTAATTGTTGAGACAGAAGATTTTGACAAGATCGCTATCATTCAGGAATTCATCCAATTCCAAAAAGACCATGACTGGTGCGTTGACTATGACGTTACCGAAGATTACGAATATCAGTGTGATGAAGAAGCTGACGAAGAAGACGAAGGCGACGAGTACGAAGAAGGCGAAGAATACGAAATCGGAGAGATCGTAGAAGACGAAGATGGCATTGTCTGGGAACGTGTGGCATAATTTAGGTGCAGTTGAACTTTACAGGGGGGTCTTAGGACTCCCCTTTTTTTATTCAATGTCGTGTTCTGCTTCTATGTCTCTAGCCAACTGCCGCCAATCCAAGCTACGTCTATACAAGGTATAGACACGCTCCTCAGTTAATGGTTCAGAACGGCGTGCTAGTCTGTCATTTGCCTGTGCCAAAGCAAGCTGCGTTTCATGCAAGATGTTATGCAGTTCTTTGATCTCTAGTCGCATATAAGCTACAAGGTCATACGTCATATACCTTACCCCTAAATTCTATTTGTCCCTCGCCCCATTTATGCACTAACTCAGGCCATAGCAGCTTGCCATTATGAAATGTTAGTACAGCAAACCCTGATCTCCAGTTGGTAGGAGAGTCTTCAAGATAGTTTACAAACTGCGCCCCATCAGTATCAGCCAAAGTGCCTGTATCCACGCCAAACCTGTTGCCATTGTAGTCAGCAAAAGGAGTCACTTTAAGGCTGTGTAGATGCCCTGTAACGATGCTTACACCAGCACCGACAGTATTATTGTGTGTAGCGTGTACACCGCCTTTCCAGCGATGTTTGACAACTACTGCCTCTGTAGGCCAGCAAGACCAGCAAGGATGCCATGCAGGGAAATGGTCTTTCAGGGAAAACCCTTTGACATACTCATACTGAGGTGCATTGGCAGCTAGTCGGTTCTCAAACCTTGCATCATGGTTACCCAGTGTCCACACTAGGTTTACATTGTGTCTAGCTTTCTTGGCGGCTTCCTCAATCTCACCAAGGGCTATTTCACAGGCTTTCAACTCTTGTATTACCGATGGCGTTGAATCCCATCCAATACGAGGAAAACGGCTAATACTAGCGCCATCAAATACATCTCCATTGGCAATGACAGCCTTGGGTTGAAACTCTTTAATTGCCCAAAGAAGACCCTTATACGCTGTTGTATGGACACTAGGCCAGAAGTGAGCATCACTAAACACCAGAACAACGCCATTCTCAATCCCTAGTTCTTTCCTTGCTGCATTTAATTTTACAGTTTGAGTGGGATTGTTTTTTGACTTAAGATTTTCGCCATACCTAAGTTCTATAGCATTTTTGCGCCTAAGAATACTACGCAAATCCATATCAATGGCTTTTGCCATAACAGAACCCGATTCGTATGTTCTCCAAAGCTCAATGAATTCTTCATCGCTGTAAACAGGTTTTGGCATGACAACTCCAGTGAAGTTGCCTGAAATTAAACTAAATCAATGACAACAGCATGAATCTTAACGTGATTTGTTCAATGTTTCATAAACACTGTTGTAAGCATCAATGCAAGCATTCAGTTGCCTGATGGCTTTGTCTCCATCGTCTGTGATGGCGACAAGAGATTTAGCAGTCTCTCCGTCAAGTTCGGCACTTGTTTGAACGCTATCTCCGCTGGCAACGGGGGTATCTGCGGTGGCTTGTACGGGGCAGACGGGGGCTTTGACAGGGAGCCGCAACCGCAAAGCACCAGAGTCAATATCCAAATTACGTTTTTGTTGAGCAAGTTTTGCATCTTGATTTGCCTTTAGCAGTTTGTTTGATTGGGTCTGAACAACAGTTATAAGGGCTTGTTCCTTTACCCTAGCTTCAGCATTTAGGGTAGCAATCTCAAGTTGTTGACGAGCATTCTCATCCTCTCCACCCTTGTAATAACCGCTACCAAAAGAACCAACTACTGCCATCAGGATGCTCAACAGCACCCAAGGATTAAATAGACTCATGGCTTTGGTGGCTCATCGTTGTCAATGGCTTCAGCCTTGGCACTCGCATTGGCTATTGCCTTAACACCAGACCTACCAGCTACACCACCTAAAACACCAGTAATGAACACCATGATGGTGCTAATCTGCTGTGTGTACACCTTATCAATAGCCGCCATACTGCCGTTCATGGGCTGTTGTACAAAAGAAACAGAGTACAGGAACATACCCATAGAAACTAACAGAATGCTTACCAATACTACGATAACGAATGCCCATACTCTGACTTCAATCTCATCAGCAGTCAGGCGATTATTAGGTTTATATCCAATGGTTGCCATTACTTCTTCTCCTGTTCGGGTTTAACTAACATCTCTGGGCAAGTGCCAGAAGCGGTACAAATTGGGGGTTTGCATTCAGCATTAGACCAATTTAATGGGTCTTGGCAAGGGTAGCGGTAGCGGTCATCACAGCCAGCTAACAGCACCAAAAGGATAGATAAGCCCCAAATACAGTAAATATTCATTTCTCTTTCTCTCTTTCTTTCTGCTCAATCTGCCTTCTGAGTTTCTCAACTTTCTGAACCTGTTCTTGCGCTTCATTTCTAGTTTGCAAAACATCTATGTACAACATACCTAAAATAGGCAACAGGAGTATGACAAGAATACAAGCTGCAATCCATCCCACTACGTTCTCCCAATCTTGCTTACCAGACCTATTACCATCCATAGGTATATTAGGAATAGGAAAGCTACCAACAGGTATGCTTGTTTTTCTGCTAGGAGTCGCTCCCTTTCCTTTCGTAGCCATGATTCTGCATCCCGCATCTTCCTTGCTTTTGCTTGCTCTCCAGCAATGATGTCTCTCATGCTGAACACTTCTGAATACAAAGCACCCATCTCAGGTGGAGATTGATAGACCATGCACTCTCTGATTTGAACTACCAACCTCTCCATCTCTTGCTGTGCCAAAACCCTGTTCAGGGCTTCTTCCATCAAGTTCACATCATCAGAGAAAACTACAGTCCTAGCCTTCTCCTCTGACTCCCTGATGTGCGCTTCTAACTGTTCCTGTAACTTAAAGAACTCACTCAGGTTCTTAACGATTTCAGCTTTGACTTGAGTTTCATCAACAGCAACATAGTCAGACTTTTTAGCCTTTGCCACAGACTTTGCAGTTTCAGGCTTGGGACTACCGCCAAATAGTTTACGCAACGTACCCCAAAATCCTTTGACCTCTTTGCCAATGGCAATAACTTCATCAGCAGTACGCTTGATAGAGACAAACTGCTCTTTAGCTTGCTTATAAAGATCACAGCCAGCTTGGATGTTTTTGACCAAGCCAGCCGCAAGAAGACAAATAGAGATTGGATCAATTTCAGTCTCCTAAGATACCAGTGGCAGTGCCAAGACCAGCCGCACCAGATAGCAAACCTGTAGGTTTCTTTCTTGCCCTGCGATTCAACTCATCCAGCACTGCTCTTTGCTCAATTGGATTGGTCATAAACAAACGCTTTTGCAATTCTGCTGATGTTTCACCGCTAATTCCTCTTGATCTAGCTAAAGCAGTCTTTAACAATCCCAATGCAGTACCAGTTAAGCTACCACTTGTAAGGCTTTGTGTGATGCTACCCAATGCACCAGCTTCTTCTTGTGTGGATAGACGTTCACCAGTTTTAGACCCACCAAGAACAGCTTTAGCTGTCTTGCTTTGCTCAGATAAACCTTTAACGTATTGAGAAAACTCGTTGTATGCCGCTTGGTCATCAAAAGCATAGCGAACCAACATCTTCTGATTGTCTGACTTAAATACTTGGCGAGTGAAATCACCACCTTTAAAATCACCAACCCGTTTGTTTATGTCTGCCATCATGCCAAGTCTGAATGCCTCCTTCTCATCAGAGTTCATCTTCTTGATATTTGCAGCAGCTTCTTTTGGATCAAGTTGTTGATATTTTTGACCCATCTCAAACGAATTCTTAATGCGTGAAGCATCAGCAAATTCAGCATTGGCTAATTTGTAATCATTATTTAATGCTTTAATCTTGTCATTGAATTCATTTTTTACAGTCAGTACATCACGCCCATAACCAGTTACCTTGCCAGTTACCGCATCAGTTTCTTTCTCTACAACACGATCTAAACCCATCTTGATCTGATGAAGTATGTCTGTAGGTACTGATTGAGCATTGCGAATCGCATCTAAATCTGGCAACTTTTCACCATAAACAGCCGCACGTTTTTGTGCTTCTTCATAAGCCTTAACAAAGACAGGTCTGTCAACGTAAGTTCTGAATGGTTGTGCATCAATAGCAAGACTGTAAGCCTTTGGATATGCCGCACTTGCTTTGCTTGCTTGATTCTCAGCTAGTGCAGTCAAGTATTCATAGCCATTAACATTCTTAGCCAATCCTGCCTTTTCAACCAATCCCTGAACAATGTCATTTGGTTGGTCAATCAATCTACTTTCTAGAAAATTAGCTGTAGAACCCTTGGCTTTGGATTGGACAATGTATGCGTTGTAGGCTAAGTCTTGTAAGTTTTTACCCAAGTCAGCAATGACGGGATTAGGTACACCAATGCGGCGTAACTCATCTAATGCCGCTTGTGCTTCTTGTGGTGTTAGATTATCCTTTTGCATATAGTTAGCAAGCATCTTTGATGATGCAGTTGCTTGTTCACCAATTCCTGAAGCATTAAGAACATTTTTGATGATTGAGCCAGCCTTATCAATAAGGATAGGTACAGTACCGCCCAAAACACCACCAAAAATACCACCCATAACAGTGTCAGAAACAGCATCTTTCTCAGAATACCCATACCCTGATAAAGCACCAGTAGCAGCACCAACAGCAGTACCACGACCCGCCTGACCCATTAAGGATGTACCTGTTACCAATGCTTGAGTCTCAGGTGCTAACTTGGCAACTTGACGGGATGCACCCAATGGAAGGGCAAAACCACCAGCTAACTCCAAAGGGGTTTTAACCAATGGCATATCTTCACCAAATTGCTTTTGTTTGGCTCTTAATACATCACGTTGACGCTCATAGTCAGCACCGCTAATAGAACCTGTACGCAATGCTGCTTCAAGTTCATCCAAAGTGCCAAAGGTTAAACCTTGACCAAATGCTCTTGCTGATTCAGCAACAGGTGAATATTTAATGTTTTCTTGAAATACTGAAGTTCTAGCCTCACCTTCAGCTAAAGGTAATTTTGTGTAGTCAGTCATTATGGCTTCACCCTTCTAGTCCCTTTAGGGTCAACAAAAATAGTTCCTGATGGATACTTTGGATTCTTCAAGAATGAGTCAACATCTTGTTGCGTAAATGTATGAGGTTCAAATTTCAATGTTTCGATTGGGACTTCAGGTAATTTGGCGCCAGCATTTATCCTTCTTCTTTCAATTGCTGTTTGTGCATCAGAGACTTTTCTTGCATTAAGTTCTGCTAATGTGTTTATAGCTTTAGCAGCATCAACTTCAGATTCAGCACTTTGCAATTCTTTGATTGATCGTTGTGCATCACCCTCAGTTTGAGTACCTTTATTCAGACGCAAAGACTCATTAACAAGACGGGTCTTAAATCTCTCAAAATCATTTCTAGCGACTACATCAGGGTCATTTGAACCTAATGCACTTCTAGCCGCAATAGAAGCACGATCTTTCAATCCAAACTTAATATTGCCAGCTTTGATGCTGTTTACATAACCATACGCTTCAGTAGCAAGATTTCTAGCTTCACTAGCAGTTTTGTAATCAGCTTCTTCATCTTTAGCCAAGTCAGGTCTAAGTGGTTTGTTGGCTTTTTCTTCTCTCTTGTATTGTGCTTCTTCTTGTTTTCTTGTTGCTTCATCCAACTTCATTTGACGATTAAATGCGGCATTCTGTTGTGCAAGAGAATTATTAGATTGTGCAATAGCAAGATATGCTTGAGAATTTTGAAGACCTTGTTGTTTATAACTATCCATCAGTGCCTGATTAGATTTAATCTGTGCCTGATTTTGCTCAAACTGTTGAACTCTTTGAGTTGACTCTGCCAATTTGGTAACTATGCCATCAACCTTTTCGGGGTCAATAGTTCCCTTTTTAAAACTGTCTGAATATTGTCTTGCACTAATTTTTACAGATTCAGGGATGGTTGCGTCTTCAGTAAATATCTTGAACGGGTCATCTTCAACAGTACCAGCCGCACCAAGTCTACGCAAGTCAGGGATAACTTTAGCTTGTGCAGATATTGCTTCACGACCTTGAGGGAATGAAAGCAATTTAGCCTTGACTTGCTCATTGATAGTGCCATCAGGATTCTTGAGTTGACCGACCAACTCATTAGCCATATTGGTAAGACCTTGAGCCTGCATACCCGCACCACGTTGAGTAAGGTAATCAGTCAATTTATAACCCTGCAACTGACTTTCTTGAGCCTGCTGCTTCACCTTCATCATCTCATTACGCAACAGGAAAGCAGCTTCTTGATCTCCACCCCGTAATGCAGCTTCAATGGCTTGAACATAAGAATCAGGGTTATTTGGGTCAATCATCCCAATGATTTGCTGACGTTGAGCAATCTTTTGAAGCTGTGGGTCTTGACCACCCAAAGCACCACCAATACCTTGACCCAACTGGTAACCAGCAGTCCTAGCACCTAAAGCCGCTTGTTGAAACGGGTTTAGTTGCACTTCTTGAGCCGCACGATTCTGAAACTGTGCCAACTGGTTTTGTTGGTACTGTTGAGGAGAGGTAAACAATCCTAAGATTTCTGATGTTGCCATTGTCTTTTCTCCTTAAGTCGCAAAAGCTGATTGCTGAACAGGTATATATTGCCCTGTTGCTGGATTAAATGTAAACGTCTGTTGTGTTGGTGCTGTATTACCAAACGCTCTATTTACTGCACCAGCAAGCACAGGACTATTTGCCGCACCAGCTAACACATTGCCACCAAACGAATAGGCATTTGCTGGAGCCATTGTGGTTGCTGCGGAAGTAATACCTCCACTTAATAATCTACCAGCATCAGCAGCACCAGCAGTAACTTGACCGCCAATTTGTCTACTAATATCCAAAGGCTGTTGTGCCAATCTTTCAAGTCCTGATGATGTATCCATTGCAGTCGCAAATGGTGAATAAGCCGCTGTTTGACCAGAATAGAATCTGCCCTGCAAGTTAGCACCAGTGTCAAACAAGCCAGAACCAAACTGAATGCGGTTTCTAGCCTCTTGATCTGCATTAGCCGCAAGAACCAAATCTTGTTGAGCCAATGAGTTGTAGTAAGCCGCCATCTCAGGGTTTGTATTCATCAAATTACCACCCTGTGCTGTAGCCACACCACTACGGCCTGTTTGAAACTGTCTGTTTCGCAATTCAGCAAGCTGGTTTTCTCGGCTAGGGGCAAGCAAAGCTGTTTGTTTAGAAATGTATTCTTGTGCCGCTTGCTCTGGTGTTTTAGCAAGGTATCCCTGACCCAAACTAAACAAGTTCTGTGCAGCACTGCTCAAAGGAGAATAAGCGGCTCTAGCGCCCTCTACATCACTTAGTCCCTGACCCGCAAGCGTTCTCAATCTATCTTGATAACCTGTGATTTCAGGAGTAGGTGTATATCCAGCACCAATTACATTGCCTTGAGCATCAGTTTGGAAGTTTGATGAACTAAAACGAGTAGTCACGCCAACAGGTCTAAACCTAGCTGCATCAGCCGCAATTTGTGCTGCACGAATTTGTGCATCTGCTTGTGTCTTAGCTGCGTTTGTAGCTTGATTGGCAGTTAAAGCAGAACCACCAGCACCTATTAAACCTTGGATAACAGATGGGCCAAAAGTCTTTAAAGTATCTACTGATATTCCAGTTGCATCTGCAATAGACTGCAACATACTTGGACTAACAGTAGAGCCAGCACCACCAGCGGCGGCGGCTTTAGCAACAGCATCAGTAGTAAGACCACCAGAAATATTAGCCGCAGCTAAAGGATCAATAGTAGAAGCAGCTAATTCCCCAGCCGCTATATCTGCACCAAGTTGACCAGTAGGAACAGATAATGGGCTAGTAGATAGCAACCCTCCTCCAGTAGCAACAGCGGCAGGCAATCCCGCCGCCGCCGCACCACCAGCCCCATAAGCACCAGCCGCTTGAGCCGCATAGGGGCTTAAAGCACCACTACCAACTGCCGCACCAGCACCACCAACCACTGTAGCCGCAGGAGCAACCGCACCAGCACCAGTAAATAGACCACTACCAGCAAGGTAATTGGCTCCTAATCCTAATGCAATCATTGGGGCAAAATCTTTAACAGCACTTTGTAAAAAATCACCAAAGCCGCCGCCTTCACCCTCACGATTATCAACTAAGCCAGTGGAAACCAACTCCCCTTTTAAGTTGTACTCTGGCTGAACACGATAATTTTCATCCACCGCATATCGTGTTTGTGTAGTAATTGTTTGAAGATTACCGCTTGCATCATATTTTGCGACTAAAGGTGGAACTGGATAACCTAGTGCATCAGTCTTAGGATAATTAGGTATGTTGTCCAAAGGGATGTAGTATTCGCCAGTAGGAGTATCCCTAGGTCGATCCCGCCCTATTTGTGTTACTTTTGTAATTGGTATTGCATTGGCAGGAGGTGCAACAACTGTTTGTTCATAAAATCCACCTCCTTGAATACCTTTAGGAACTTGAATTGTTTGTGTCTCAAGTCGCTTTGGCAATGCGTCTAAGATGTATTGTGGAATAGCTTGTTCAGAGTTAATGCCTTCAGCCTGCACTGAGGGTGGTGTCTCAATTTTTGGCACTTGATAATAAAACTCACGCAAACCAGTTTGAGGATTTATAGTGCCAGCTCCACCCATAGACTTTAGCAATCCAGCTTCTTGAGGATTGATATGAGCAAGCATAGTGTCGCCAAATCTACCCTTTGATGCTAGATTTGCATATTGATTATTGAAAAGATTTGGCATTTTCTTATTCCTTTTATTGGGACTCAAGTGCGGTAATTCGTACTTCTAATGCTTCAATCTTAACAATTGCTTCTTGTAAAGCAGCGGTTAACAAAGGAACCACATAGGACAAATCTACTTGCTGTATTTTGATAGAACCATCAGCATTTACAGCGTCTTTTTCTCCAACAACAGCTTGCGGTACAACTTCAGCCAACTCGTGTGCCAAGAAACCTTGGTTTTGCGTATCAGGTGCTTTTATCCATGTGTAAGAACAAGGCTTAAGCGCCTTTACTTTTACTGTTGAATTAACCAAAGGCTGTACGTTGGCTTTCAAGCGGTAATCAGAACCTGTACCATAACTTACTGTAGTTCCGTTTCCTGTAATCGCAGCATATTGAGTGCCTACAAAAGTGCCTGTTGCAAAAACAACCATATTTCTATTTGATGAACTAGAAACTTGATCCGTAATAACTATGCCTGAAGACGAAACGTTTGAACCCAAGTTAAAAGTCCCTGCTGGATGGGTATCTACCGCAGTACTTGTAAACCGATGACTA
>Ga0209500_10001407_pt1 | contig 18115 bp, 24 predicted proteins | sample S_140212_EF_Meta_FD_187323 | JGI IMG/M metagenome (GOLD analysis project Ga0209500, IMG submission 187323) | Freshwater microbial communities from Lake Simoncouche, Canada to study carbon cycling - S_140212_EF_MetaG (SPAdes) (version 2) | ecosystem: Environmental > Aquatic > Freshwater > Lake ... | reverse complement strand
GCACTTCTGGTCTGGGATGCAAGATTCGAACTTGCAACTTGGTACCCTAGCGTGGGAACGATCCACGGACCCCCGCCTTATCAAGACGGTGCTCTACCACTGAGCTACTAGGGCAAATTGAATTTGAGAGCCTACGTCATGTTTATCGTAGATTTATTCAGGACTTACCGGCCGCCTAGCCTGACCTCGAGCACGATGGATATCACTTGGGATCCATCCAGCGTAGTCTCCTTTACAGACCTCCGCGGTTGCCCGCGGGTGGGAGTTGAACCCATTTGCCTTTTACTGTTTTGGTCCTTCGAAGAAACCTAGACAGCGTGACTTCACTTGCTGACACTCTCAAAACTTTTACTTGGGCTGATATAGCCCGCACATATTTTTAAGAACACCGATTGGGGTAGGCTTACCCCAACCTTTAGTACAATCTTGCCATGTCCAGAACTCACCGCTATTACCTTTTGGTATAGGGTTTCCGTTCTTATCTAATGCATTACCAGTAGAATGGAATTTGCAGGTTTGACAACATTTTTCTGTAGCCATTTGATATCCTTACATAACTGAATTTGTTATATTGTGGATTTTGTCAGTTTATTGTTCCACAACCTCACGACGCAACAGCAACTTAATGCCGCACTGCTCGATACCCTACCCATTATGCGAACACTTTGGGATCAAACGGGATAACAAAATTTGGAGTCTAGTGCTAGTGTGACCTAGCAACATCCCTTGAGCGAGAGCGTAGGAACTTAATCTACGGGTTTAACACCTCTTGGGTCGAACAGTCTGGACAACTAATTGTATTGTACTCGCTTACACTTGTTCAAGGTGGTCTGCTTTATTATACTTTCATTTCCAACTAGACATAACTTGGCGCTCCACGACAGAATCGAACTGCCATCACAGGATTACAAAACCAGTGTACTACCATTGTACTAGTAGAGCAAATAAATATTGTATGAATTTAGATTTTTATAGACCAATTAAACTTAATAACATTGATATTATTAAAACTAAAATGTTAGAAATAGTTCAAAAACATGTATCATTCAACGAACCTTTGTTTAGATATATTGAATCTGATGAATTTATAAATATTCCAGAATTTAAAAAACAACTCCAAGCATATGAACTATATGACTATATTTCATATTGTGTGATCAGCATAAGTACACAAGGAACTTCTGCTATACATATAGACACTGGAGGATTTACCTACAGTTTAAATATTCCTATATTAGGATTTGACAATACATTCTTAAATTTTTATTCGTCGGCCAAATCTCCCGAAATAAAACTGACTCCAAAAGGAGTTGAATATCTAGGATATGATGTAGAAGATTGTGAGCTTGCTTACAAAGTTGAAAGTAAAGAACCGGTATTAATTAATACTCAAATTCCGCACTCCTTTCAAAATTGTAACACTGATCCTCGACTGGTAATTCTATGCAGAATTAATCGAGATTGGGATATACGTAAATGGTCTTATCTAAAATTGGCGTCCCGTGAGGGAGTCGAACCCCCGCCCTCAGTTTTGGAGACTGATGTGCTACCATAACACTTACAAGACATAAAAAACAGGATAGCATTTTTTGGCTTTTTTTCAAGAAAAGATTTTAAAGTTTGCTGTTGCTATCCTAAAACTTGGCAGGGGCACTAGGGATCGAACCTAGACTAACAGAGTCAAAGTCTGTTGTGCTACCATTACACAATGCCCCATCATAAACTGGCTCCGGATAAGAGAATCGAACTCTTCTAACCAGTGATTAACAGTCACGCCCATGCACCTTGCTCGGGTTTTCCGGAATATGATTTGGTGGAGGATAAGAGAATCGAACTCTTTTGACCTACGTGCAAGGCAGGCATAATACCCAGTATATGAATCCCCCTAATTGGCGCCGTGGACGGGAATCGAACCCGCCTGAGTCTGATAGACAATCAGATGCCCTACCCAGAGGACTACCACGGCTTTAAATTTGGTACACGATACGAGAATCGAACTCGTCTTTCCGCCTTGAAAGGGCAGCGTCCTAACCGATAGACGAAACGTGCATTACTTGGCGGTGCGACTGAGACTCGAACTCAGAACCCGGATTACGCCGAGCGACAGATTAGCAATCTGCTCTAATACCATTATAGGACCGCACCATTTATTTGGTGGAAGCGGTTGGATTTGAACCAACGTGCTTTTTAGGGATCGGATTTACAGTCCGACGGTTTCAACCACTCACCCACACTTCCATTAAAATAATTATACACTCTCCCGCTATGCGTGTCAACTGATTCAGAGTCAGCGACTGGAGAGTGTGTATTAAAGCACTCTACATGGATGAACCCACTTGTCACCTCTTGTGGAGGATAGAGAATGCTTTAATACGCTACCATTTTTTTATCCACACAAGGATAATCCATCCGGTAGGCCGCCCGTTTGTGGCATGTTTAAAGTGCGCCACCAGGACCTCGTTTCCTGTATCTTCACACTGTAAAGCAAAAAACCCTAGGGTGTTTAATCCTAGGGTCCTTTGAAGTTTGGAGTAGTAAGTATGTTAACTAATCCTGTCCTCCATGGACCCTAAGCAAATCCCCTCTGGTGTACGATCACTATTAAGATTAATCGCTGACCAATAAGAGGGCATAAAGCCGCCTTGTTTGGCTAGTGTTAATCCTTGTAAATGTATCGAACAGTTTTTCATTTGTTTGTCTTTGTTAAAAATTTATACGTTTTTTACAACGTATGCCTCTATTGTATATTTATTTAGTCTCTGTGTCAACCCCTATTGTTGTTTTTTAACAACAAAGATTTCTCAAGCACTAAACGTATACAACAGTGTTTATTGTATATTTATTTATGTCGGCTGTCAAGCCTTAAACCGTAAACTGATGCCTAATTTTTCTCCAATAAAATTTGAAGTACAATGTATATTGCGATTGTCAAACATTATAACACTTCCGGGATCAAATGGATAGGCTGTACCCGAAAGCCCGTGTAAGCAGGGTTTAGGATAGTGAGTAAGATGTGTACTATATAGTTGATGATCAATTGGCTTGCCCGTTAGTCCTTGTACTGGATATTCGTGTGGACAGCCCTTGACTCCTATATTAACACTAAAGTATTGCACTGGATAGTGCATACTCCATGTCACACTGTCTAGATCCCAGATCTGATCAAAAACCATAAGACTGGGCAGTGTTCCTGTATAGGACAAAGGAATCACTACATTTAGTGTATTGTCTTGATATCGTTTGTAATCAGTATGTGGTAGATATGGAACACTGTGTTTATAGAAGTTACCGCTGACATACTCAAGTTCACGATCTGCTAGCTGTTCGCAGATTTTTTGCAGTACTGCTAGCGATTGACCCGGATCTGACTTGTTCATTGTAGCAGTTTCGTAGCTGTCTCTAGAGTCGTAATCTGCAATAATCTCGTCTAAAACGTCCAAAGCTATTGCATTGCGATACTGTATATTCATAGATAAATAGATGTAGATTACACTTAAAGGAGTCAAATCATGATAGCTGCTCAAGAAGAAATTACCAAAGCAATTCATCGCAGTCAACACTGCCAACGCAATTGGGATCTTTCTAAAGAAATACCACAAGAGGATCTAAACCTATTTATGACTGCTGTTACGCAGTGTCCTAGCAAACAAAATGTAGCACACTACAGAGTACATGCAATTACCAACAGATCAATTATTGAGCAGATTCATGATCACACACGAGGATTCACTTTAAGTCAAACTCCTTACATTGCTGAAACCAACAGTCAAGTGCTGGCTAATCTATTAGTTGTATTTGAATATAAACCTGTTGAGCTACACACAGAAAAAGATGCTGTTAGATCAGACGAAACTCGTGCTTTGGCTGCAGGTGCATTTACTGATGTTGATAAGGCTCGACTGATGAAAGACTGCCATATGGCCGTGGGCATTGCCGCAGGGTATCTAAATGTTGTGGCCAGCATGTTAGACTATTCAACTGGCTGCTGTGCTTGTTATAACAGTGAGCCTATTGAAAAATTGCTAGGTTTGGATAACACTGTGTTATTGATGATGGGTGTGGGATTTAGAAATACAGAAATGAATCGTAGAATTCATCACGCCAATCACAACTTCATGTTTCCAACAAAGGCAAAGCAACCAATTCAAGTAAAATTTTACGATTAAGCACCAACTGTAAGGGTAGTTATTTTAAAGCTGTTGTAGTTTGACAGAATGAAATCAACTACCTTTACCACGTCTGCTGTATCAATTTTATTACCAGTCATCCATTTTACTCTAGGCGTATCTGTAGCGCCCAGTCTTAGATTTACAATTGATTTTCCTAGACAGTATTGATCTTGCCGAAGTTTTGTTTCGGCATATTTTTTTAACAGTGGATGATCGAGATTTGTAAAGTCATTTACTCTACTAGAAACATTGATTAGAATTTTATTCTGTCCATTCCAAGATTCGTAGACTGCTTGTAGTAAATCTAATTGACTGTCGTCAAAATCGTTGTAGGCATTATTGACAAAGATTGCGGAGTCTGATGCTAGCTTGATAATTTTATTTCTGGTATCTTTGTCAGAAATATCATAACCGGTTGACCTTGAACAACCTATACAGTTATAATTGTCTTTGAAGTGATTGTATAGAGCAAGGCCAATTCCGGAAGTATGACCGGTTATTACTATTTTGGTTTTTTCAGTATTCATATTCTATCCTGGCCAATATTTATTGCTTTAAATAATCGTAAATTATAAAGAGGACCTATGTACGCAGTTGTCAGTCTCAACGACGAAAAATATCAACCACTAGCAGATTTAACTTGGAATCAAAACAAACAACAGTATTGCGAGCGACATGGCTACGCAGGTGTTAATAAAACTTCAAACTTCAAAGGTAACATACCAATTGGGTTTGAAAAAATATTTTTCCTAAAAGAATTAATGGAAGAACATCGTGAGTACGAATGGCTATGGTGGTCTGGTACTGATGCTATGATTACCAATCATACAATTAAGATTGAAGATAAAATTATTCCAGAATATGATCTAATCATTGCCACAGACTGCAATGAAATCAACAACGACAGTTTCCTTATTAAAAATTCAGATTGGGGACGTCAGTACATGCAGGAAATCATCAATGTTATGCCAAACTATGAAAAGCATTATTTTTATGAACAGCAGGCTATGATTGACAGCATTCCTAATAACAGAGATAAGATTAAAATTGTACCACAGCGTTATCTTAATGCTTACAAGAACGATTTGTATCCGCATCAAAGTCGCAATGATCTTTTAGGCAACGATGGCACTTGGCAAAAGGGTGATTGGCTAGTACACTGGCCTGGCACTAGTTTAGATTTACGTTTACAGTTAGCTAGACAATTCATGAACGAGGTAGTAAAATAAATTATGAAAAAAATATTAGACGACATTAGACAATACATTGAAGAAAAGCAGGCAAATAAAACTTGGACTGCGGGCAAAGACTTTGTTAACTATGCAGGACCACATTTCTCAGCAGACGAATATGTTGCGGCAGCAGAGACGTTACTAGGTGGCTGGTTAGTTATGGGGGACAAGAGTTTAAAGTTTGAACGCGAGTTTCCAAAACAGTTTGGCAAAGACAACGGAATCTTAACTAATAGTGGATCCAGTAGTAATCTATTAATGATGGCCAGTTTAACTAGCAAGCGAGGACACAATCTCCCCAAAGGCACAAAAGTTTTAATGCCTATTGCAGGATTTCCGACTACATTAAATCCTACATTACAAATAGGATTCACACCTGTGTTTGTAGATATTGAGTTAGATACTTTAAACTTGAATTTAGATCAGGTAGAACGTGCGTTAGAATTACATCCAGATATCCGTATCATTACATTTGCACACGTATTGGGCAATCCTCCAAACATGGACAAGCTCATGGAGATAGTTAAAAAACACGATTTGATTCTTTTAGAAGATTGTTGTGATGCACTAGGCAGTACCTATGACAATAAACCATTAGGTAGTTTTGGAGAAATGGCATCATGTAGCTTTTATCCAGCACATCATATGACCATGGGCGAAGGCGGATATGTTGCATGTAACACCTACGAGCAAGAAGTTATTTTGCGTAGTTTCCGTGAATGGGGACGTGGGTGTTATTGTGTAGGACCAGAGGCTAATAAACTAAAATGCGGGACCTGTGGCAATCGTTTCAAAGAATGGATTCCCACAATGCCCGGAGAGATATTTGATCACAAGTATGTCTACGATGAAATTGGTTACAACTTAAAACCCATTGAGATACAGGGTGCTATGGGTCTAGTTCAACTAGAGAAGTTAGAAGAAATACATGCCCTGCGTAGACGCAATTATGCATTGTTGTTTGATATCTATAAAAAGTATGAAGACTTTTTCTATTTGCCAAGACCGCAGGCAAAATCAAATCCAAGTTGGTTTGCTTTTCCATTAACCATACGTGAAAATGCTCCGTTCAAACGTACAGACATTGTAGATTATTTGGAAGAAAATTTAATACAAACTCGCCCTTACTTTGCTGGCAATATTATGTTACAACCTGCATATAGTCATATTATGGACCCGCAGGCAGCAAAAGATAATTTCCCTGTAGCAACAATGGTAATGACCAATACTTACTTCCACGGAACTAGTCCTGTAATTACACCGGAACAGATTGCCTATATTGGAGAAAAGGTCGATGGTTTTATGAGTCTAGTTGTATGAAAACACAAGTGATTAAAAAACTAATAGATCAAGTCGGTACAGATACCAGTGGCAAATGGATCCAAGTTGACAAGTTACCAGAATTTGCTGAATTGATTGTGCTGGAATGTGCCGAGATTGCCGATACTGCGGAACCATTCCTTGCTTCAGATCTGATTAAACACCATTTCGGAGTTAAAGAATGAACAAACAAGATTTGATTGACTTTGAAACTGATATTGGTAATACATTCAATAGAGGAGAAATACGTGCCCCTATTCATTTGTATGCAGGCAATGAAGATCAAATAGCTCATGTGTTTAAGAAAATTGATATTGAAAATGATTGGATATGCTGCACATGGCGTAATCATTATCAGGCACTGCTAAAAGGTATTCCTCCAGAATTACTTAAAGAGCGTATCATGTCAGGCAAAAGCATGGTAATGAACTTACCAGAATATAAATTTATCTGTTCAAGTATTGTTGGTGGCATTCCTAGCATTGCTACAGGACTAGCACTTGCGGCTAAGTTAAAAGGCACAACAGAACGTGTGTGGTGTTGGGCTGGAGATATGAGTGCCGAAACAGGTGCATGGACTGAAGCCTACAAATATGCTGTGGCACAAAACTTGCCAATTACATTTATTGTAGAAGATAATGAACTGAGTGTACTAACACCTACGCATGAGATGTGGGGTACTTCTAAATGGTACCTACCTGAGCAAAACTGTGAATGGTATGACAGCAAGCACCTAATCTATTACAAATATAAAAATACAAAATATCCACACGCTGGTGCAGGAATAAGGGTACAGTTTTAATGGCAACCACAAAAGATTATAATGATGCGTTAAAGAACGCAATGAATTGGATAGGCGCACAGGATCGAGTTATGATACTGGGTCAGGCTGTTTGTTACGCAGGCACAGGTTGTTATGAAAGTATCACTGAAGTGCCTGCTGATAAGAAAATGGAGTTTCCTGTTGCTGAGAATTTTCAAATAGGTGTAAGCACAGGCATGGCTATCAATGGCCTAATACCTGTTAGTGTTGTGCCACGTTGGAACTTCTTGTTGTGTGCCACTGACCAAATTGTTAACCATTTAGATAAAATGGAATCAATGAGTGATGGCCGATGTAGACCTAAAGTTATTATTCGTGTTGCCAAAGGCAGCGAGTTACCAGTTGATCCTCAAGACCAACACAAAGGAAATTTTACTGATGCCTTTAGATTGATGTGTAAAAATATTGATATAGTTGAATTACATAATCCGGAAGACATCCTTCCTGCATATCAAAAAGCATACAACAGCGATCGCAGTACTATTCTTGTCGAGTTTCCGGACTACGGTAAATGAGAATTGCAGTTTTAGGTGCTGGAGGATTTTTAGGTAAATTTTTCTGTGAATGTCTACGTGCTAAAAACTATACAGTATTTCCTATTACTCGAAAAGATTTAGATCTCACTGACTTTACAGCAGTATCAATCTGGCTAGCAGCATTACAGTTAGATGCAGTAGTCAACTGTGCGGTTGCTTCAAACACTCATATAGAAGATAAAGTATATGATGATGTTACCAATAACCTTAGTATCTTCTTAAATTTTTTCAACAACTCTCAACACTTTAAAAAATTTATTAACATCGGTAGTGGTGCAGAGTATGACCGTAGTAGAAATATAGACTGTGCCGATGAGAGAGAACTGCTGACATCAAATCCAAAAGATGGATACGGATTTAGTAAGAACGTTATTTCTAGACTTGCTCTGGAACATAATAAATTTCATACTTTAAGACTGTTTGGGTGCTTTCACTCTAGCGAACACGATTTTAGATTATTTCCCAAAGTATTTCGAGGTGAATCAGTCACAGTTGTAGATAGGCAGTTTGATTACATGAGTGCCCAGGATCTATTCACGGTATTAGAATACTATCTAAATAATGATGTAGAGCATAGAGACATAAATTGTGTGTATGAAGAAAAATTATATCTAAGTCAAATTCTCAATAAAATAAGACCTATTAATGTAGCAGGCAAAGATGTTTGCAACTATACAGGCAGCGGGAAAAAATTAGCAGAATTAAAATTACCTTTGCTAGGGCTCGACAAATCAATTAAGGAATACAAATGAGTAAAATAGTGTATGTAACAGGATGTCTAGGATTTATTGGTTACCATGTAACCAAAGCCTGTCTAGACAAAGGTTGGTATGTTAGGGGTGTTGACAAAGGCACCTATGCTGCCAATTGGAATCTACTTCCAGGATTAAACAAATATGATAATTTTACTTTTGAACAAAAAGATATCAATGATTTAGATCGTATCTACGACTGTGATTATTTTATCAACACAGCCGCAGAGACACACGTTGATAATAGCCTAGAAGAAAGTGATACGTTTGTTCGCAGTAATATCAATGGCGTTCATCACATCTTAAAATTAATCAATCAAAAGAAATATCGTAGACCAATACTGTTACATTTTAGCACAGATGAAGTCTACGGTGATATTGATCAAGGTAGCCATACAGAACAGGATATGCTACGTCCCAGCAACCCGTATTCAGCAACCAAAGCAGCCGCTGACATGCTGATTATGGCCTGGGGTCGCAGTTATAAACTGCCTTACATAATTGTTCGTCCTACTAACAATTATGGCATTGGACAGTATGTTGAAAAACTTATTCCTAAAACCTGCAAGTTTTTAACTGTAGGCAAAAAAATTGATCTTCATAATAAAGGTACTCCTGTGAGAACATGGCTACACGCCAGCGATACAGCACAGGCAATTATAACCATTATTGAAGCAGGTGTGGTTAATGAGATTTATAATATCAGTGGACCATATCAAACAGAAAATATCAACGTTGTTGAAAAGATTTTAAAACTTCACAAACTAACAGGCAATACCGAAGATTATATCACACACATGGAACGTCAAGGACAAGATGTTCGTTATTCCATTGACGACAGTAAATTAAAAGATTTAGGTTGGGAACCAAAAGCAGACTTTGATCACGAACTTAATATTATTGTTAAATATTATAAGAACAATTTTATTTGGTAATTTATATGAACATAGCACTTATCAATTTGTATGATGACAAATATCAATCCATGGCTGATCTCACTACGCCTATTAAAACTGCATACTGTGAGAAACACGGATACAAATTCTTTGAAAAAATCAACGGGTTTATTCCTGATATTACAGTAGGATATCAAAAGTGTTTTTGGCTTGCTGACTTAATGTTGGAACATCCTGAAATAGAATGGTTTCTACATCTGGGAACAGACTGCTTAATTACCAATCATTCTATTAAGTTAGAGTCATTCATTGATAACGATTATCATTTCATGGTAACTAAAGATGACACAGGTATAAACGGTGAAAACTTTTTTATTCGAAACACCTCTGAAGGTCGAGAGTATATTGAGAATCTAAAACAAATACATCCCGTATGGAATACTGAAGAAGGAAATATGAGAGATGACGAGAAAAATCCAAAGTGGAATAAAATTACAAAGTATCTTTCTCAAAGCACTATAAATTCGTATGATCGTCAATGGTATCCCCATAAGGGATCTACAGATCAACTCGGAGGTCAGTTGGGATGGGAAAAAGGATCTTTTGTACTTCATGCCATTACAGGTTACCTTCCAGGCAGGATTCCTGGAGACCCTTATGTGTATGAATGGAAAATGAACATCTTGAGATCACGCCTAGATGAAATCATATGGGAGTAATGATTCTCTCAACAAAATCTATTAACAAATTTAATGTTTAAAAATCCTCCAAAAATCTTTGCACACTTGTCTGCATTAGATTCGGACAATTTTGTAACTTCTGAATATATTCTAAATAAAACAGATACAGGTGTTGCATTATTGAATAGATTCTGCCCGCACAGAATGTATCCTCTAGCAGATCCAGGAACTCACACTGGAAACATTTTGTGTCAATTTCACGGACTTGAGTGGACCAAAGATGGAGAAGCTATAAACAGCAATAAAAGAATTAAGTGCGGGAAGTCTACCGTAGGTAATTCAAAGTTAGTATTTCAAAATTTTCAAGAGCCCGAATATTCTTGGGTTAACGATATACGTAATGAAGAAAATTTAAAATACAGTCATTCTTGTTACGGTAATAGTACCGGCAGCTGGTTATGGATGATGGAGATACAAACTGACCTTTGGCATATATGGAAGGGCGGTGTACATCCAGAACTAGCAGCGGTTACAGATTTAGATACAGTAAAAATGGAGTCAGGTAACGGATGGATATTGCAAACACATTCAGATGGCTGGTGGCTATGCATTTATCCTTTTACGTTTATAGAATGGTCTCCAGGCTGTCTTGCTATCAATACCACAACTCCTAACGATATTAACAACGAGTTTGGATTTACATGGACTACCCAATTTTACTTCGATCCTGCTACACCAGAACAAAAGAGAACAGAGTTTGAAAGTCTTGAATATGTGTTCAAGCAGGATGTAGATGCTATTGAAAAACAAAAAGGAAAATACTTTCCTCTAAAAAAATCTATGAATCGATTAGAAGACCACTGTGTACATTTTGGTAATTGGGTTACAGAACATAGATTAAAGAATTAAATCTAGTATCTGTTCTTCACTATAACTAAAAACTCTACTTGCAACTTTGTTATAGATATGTGTTCTTTCAAAATCTAACATAAAGTCTGGTTTTGATTGTGCACCGTTCCATACTAGGTCGCCTTCGAAACCAGTTAGTTTTTGTCTAATCTCTATATCTGGCCAGTAGTCTTTATGTATTAATGCTTTACTTGTGATATTACTAACTTTTCCTGGAATTAAATCATTAAACAAATCCCTTGCTCTTTGCAACTGAAAATATGAAACAATTATTTCTGGTGAATATTCGTGCCAGTCTGTAATAACAGGTCTTCCTACAGTTTTATGATAGATAGCCCAACCCCTTGGAGCTTCGTTTAATTGAAAGTACCATTTTGAGGGGACGGTATAATCTCTGTTAATTTCATACGAAAATTTATCTTCAGGAATTTTATCGGCAAATCCTCTATAACAGTAAGGCTCACCGCTGCCTATAATTGGAGTATTGTCTAGATATTCAGTTAATTTGTTATGAACGATCCAGCCCGAACTTTCAAAGTACGCAACTTTCCAGACATCATACGCTTCATTTTCAAAAAACTTTTGAAGATTAAAATCTATAACTTTGTATTTTACGTTAAGTGACTCACAGATCTTACAGGCTAGGTTAAATTCTCTATGATTATAATTGTTTTCATATTTAAAAATAAAAACATTAATGGGAATTTTTAATTCGTGATATACTCTTAAAATTACTTCACTGTCAATGCCTCCTGAGAACATAAGGTCTAAAGGCCCAGAAAATGTATCCCGTATAACTCGACCATTCTCGAGTAATTCTTCATGATGTGATTTAATTGGTCGTGTAATTACCTTTTTAAAGTTGTAACTGAAGTCATCAAGCGGATGAATTTTAGGCGCATTTTCGATACCATTATAAGACCAAGATAGCCAATTGTCTCTATAAATCATAATTAATTTTGTTTAAGTTGTTTCATCATTGTAGTAAATACCGGCTTTAATCCCATTTTTTCGTTATTGTTATAGGATGTATAATTGTGGACATGTATTGTTGTAACTATATGTGTCATGTGATTATCAATGCAATCATTTTCACAATGTTTTTTACATAATAAATTTATCCCCAGCCCTCGATATTCTGGGTCGGTAAATGATAATACAATATGTCCACAGGCAAATTCTTTAAATTTGTAACATATACCGCCAACTACTTTGGATCCAACCTGTACCCAAATTATCCTATTTGTATTTTCTATCTGAGTGTCAAATGACATTCTTTTATCAATGAGTTCTGCCTGGCAACGTAATGCTAGAGCCAATGCAGGTGAACCAAAAAGTGATTCAGATTTGTAAAAATCAACTTTTTCTTCTAATTTATCTAATTTATGATTAGCAATCCATTGCATATTATGTTCCAAATTCGGTTGTAAAATCTCTGTGTTCATTTTTTAAATGATGAGATGATAGCATGAGTCTATTATTTGTGTTTTTATTTCTAGCTGAATCAGTGAGAATAATTTTAAAAAATTGTCCTCTCATTTTTATATCATCTGCATTTTGCTTGGGGTCAATTATAGCTTCAATAATATTATGATATCTAGGCATTACTGCAAAAGGAAAATTATTTTCTATTTGCTTCAATGGATCTTTATTGCCTTTTACAGGACATTTTATTAAAGTAAAAAAAGTATAGTATCGTTGTCTCTCCATTTCTCGAACAACTAATGTTGCTATATCATGCAGTTCGGTATGTGTATTCTTAATCTGTTTATCTTTTGAATATATCAATGTTGTAAACCAATAAGGATAACCATCGGGGTTAGTGGTTTCTTGTAAGTACATACTAATTTTTTCACCAATATATATTTTTTCTAACTCTCCATTGTTGAACGCACCAGAAATAACAATATGGTCTTTAAATAAAACATTAAAGTTTATCAACATTCTACCAATAGTATTTGTTGCCGCGATCTCAGACCAAACTTGATTTGGCCTAGTCCGAGAATCTTCCAGGTAATGATTTAAAATATCTCTAAGTTGTAAGAGATCGGACTTATTACCTGGATCAAGCAGTCTTGTTTCAATCATATTAACTATTTAAAACTTTAGCTACCGAGTTCATGACAGAAGCGATTCTGCCAATATCACGAAGTTGTTCTACACTATAGCCCAATTCTTTCAAACCATCGTAATGTGATCGAACACAGAAGTGACACTTGCCCACAATACTAGCTGCCAAACTAAATGCTTCAAAGTTTGACTTGGTAGTTCCACCATGTGACGCAATAGCGTTCATGCGTAACTGTGCAGGCAGGCCTTTTAGTGCTGGATCATCTGCCATTTCAACAAATGGATACCACACATTGTTCTGTGCCATTATACTTGCGGCAGTCATTGCACTTTCAGAAAAAACAGGAGCATCAGCTAACATTACTGCTAATACTTTACCGTTGCCAGTTGCGGCTAATGCGGCTACGGCACAACCCATGGCCACATCTGCATCTAATGTACTACGCAAGAGAACAGCATCCAAATTTAACTTGGTGTCCTTTGCGTAGTCAGGCAACGCATTTTTAATTGCGTCAATGAATGCCATTACAGTGTGTCTCCGCCCACAGTACGGTTACAAGCACATAGTTCGCCAGTTTGTAGGGCATCTAAAACACGAAGTGTTTCTTCTGGGCTACGACCAACGTTTAAGTTGTTGACAGTAACGTGTTGGATAACGTTGTCTGGATCTACAATGAATGTGGCGCGAAGTGCCGCACCTGCTGGAGCATAGAATACACCAAGCTGTTCAATCAAGCTAAGGTTTTCGCATGTCTCTGGATCCCAACGCTGTGTGTCTGCAAACTGATTGTGTGTAATCTTTTGTAAATCCGGGTGTGCTTTCTGCCATGCTACTTTGCAGAACTCGTTGTCTGTGCTACCTGTTAGCAATACTGCATCACGGTCAGCAAAGTCATCTGCTAGTTTGTCATAGGCTACAATCTCTGTAGGACAAACGAATGTGAAGTCTTTTGGATAGTAAACGATGACTTTCCATTTGCCAGCAAAACTTTCATCTGTAATGTCAAAGAAAGCGTCTTCTGGTTGTCCTGGCTTAACACCAGTTACTACGAATTTTTTTAATTTATCACCAACTGTTTTCATATTAATCTCCTTTGTGTGTGTTATGAAACAATATTAATTGTACATTTATTTACTATAGAAATCAACTATAAATTACCAATTTCTTATTGTATTTTCCTATGTCCAACATAGGATTATTAAATGCTAATATTTTAATAATTATATACCCAGTAAATACTTATCAGCAACCATCACACTAAGGAGCATGAAATGGCTGATGAAATTAAAGAAGTAAAACCTCTATCACGTAGCGAAAGAGAAGCATTAATCAAGGATAAAGCAGGATGGGTTATTGTCGTATTTGCGGCACTACTTGCTATCAATACCTATATGGGTGGTAGTAACAGTGGCAAAGTATTGAACAATACTATTGACGCCAACAACACTTGGAGCTTCTATCAAGCTAAGAGTATCAAGGGCACATTGGCAGAGATGGCACGTGATGATGCCCAAGCCAAAGGTGACAAAGAAAAAGTTTCACGACTACAGGCTAAAATTGACCGTTATGAATCTGACCCAGCTACAGGTGAAGGTAAAAAAGAGTTGATGGCTAAAGCACGTGGTCTAGAAGCAGATCGAGCAGTAGCTAAACTACGCAGTCCATGGTATACATTTGCAGGTAGTTTGTTTCAAATTGCTATTGTGTTATTATCAGCAAGTATCTTAGCAGTTAACAATCGTCTATATACAGCAAGTTTGTATGTAGGTGGTGTAGCAATGATACTAATGAGCCAAGCAGTCTGGCTTTGGTTACCACTTTAATTTGATACGGCCATGCCGTATCACCTAAGGAACCGACATGGATCCCTTTACACTCTTTGCCTTGGCCAACGGTGCCGTACAGGCCGTAAAAAAAGGGTGTCAGCTATATAAAGACATTAAGAGTGCGGCAGGTGATGTAAAGGGCGTACTTAAAGATTTAGATGACCAGTTTCATAAAAAATATGACGGCAAAGAAGTACCCCCAGAAGCTAAAAAACAATTAGTTGAAGAAAAGGCGCGTGTTACCGAATTAAACAAACGTAGTGAGGATACTGCTAATATCTATACTGAAATCGGTGACTACTTGGGTCAGTATTATGACAACTATTTTAAATGTTTAGCCGTACTTGAGGAAGAGGAAAAGCGTAGCAAGACTGAAGTATATACAGGCGGCGATAGTCTAGCCAAACGTGCCCTAAAACGTGTGCTAATGAAAAAGCAATTAGAACAAATGGGTGTTGAGTTACGTGAGTTAATGATCTACCAATCACCGCCTGAACTGGGTGCGTTATATACTGAGGTAGAATCTATGACCAAAGAACTAGGATCACAGCAAAAAGTTCTTATGGTCAAAGAAATGGAAAAAGCCAGATTACGTAAACAACGAATGGCACACTATCAATTTGAAATTTCAGTTGGCATTGCGGTAATTGTGTTAGTGTTTGTCATGATGGGATTCTTTATGTGGGTGGCCTACGATGCACAAAAACGTTGGGGCGGTGTCAATATGCACAAGTATCGAGATACATTAGAAGCAGTTAAACGTCAAGAATGGTTTGAGCATCAGCGTAAATTAAAAGAGTACCAAGATTTCTTAGAACAAGAACGCAAAAAACGAGAACGCAGTGAATCCAGTAACTAAAACATTGTTGATTGTTCTGGGAACAATAGTCAGTGTGTTTGCAGTTCCGGCCATACTGATTATATTCCATAATTATCTAAACGCATTTTTTGCCATTACTTTGTTTATTGGTTGTTTTGTGTTGTTCGGATACTATACCTATCAAGAGTTTTATCCAGAGATACAAAAAAGACAGCTAGAGGAAGAACAAATCTTTCACCAGTTCCACGGTGATAAAGATAAGATCCGTTATTACAAGGGATTTAAAAAACACTTCGACGGGGAGTTGAATTTAGAACAATTGGAAAAATGGTTTGAACGCCATCCCCATAAAGATTAATGCCGAGTATAGAAGTATACTCCAACGATTGTCATAGCACCAATTGCAAAGAATATTCCACACATTATTACAAAGAATAGGAATGGACTCTTCACTCGCTCTAAGTGCTCGCGTAGTTCAACTAAAAACGAGATTGCCATGCTAATATTTAAATTACATAGCATATGAATATTGTTAGCAGAGAATTATTTTTTATAAATTGAAAAAGCCCCGAAGGGCTCTTTCAATTAGAAAAGTTTTTTCAACCAGCGTTTCATGCTGGAGATCAGTTTCCCAATAGGCTGTCAACTTTTGCTTCAGCAACATTTAAACGAGCTTCGATCGCGTCTAATGCTGGATCAGCTGGAGTAGCAACTGCTTCAACAACTTGTTGTTGAACTTCTAGTGTAACTGCTTCACCTGTAGCGGCAGCAATAATTTCTTCAATAGCGGCTGCAACTTCTTCTGCAACTTCTGGTGCTGGAGCTGGCATATCGGCAACTGCTTCCATAATAGCGGCTGTGATTGCAACTGGATCAACTACAACTTCTGGCTCTGCTGTAACAACAGCTACAACTGCGGCTGCAACAACATCAGCAACTTCTGGATTGATAATTGCATCTGCTTCATATTGTGCTGTTACTACATCAGCAACGATGTCAGCGGCTTCTGCATGATTGGCACTTGGTGATAATGCAACTACATCTTCAACTTCAAGAGGTGCTTCTTCAGCTGGTGAATAAACAATAGCGTCAATGTGTTTTTCAGTTCTTTCAACAATTAATTGATCAACTTGAACTTCAACTACTGATAGTCTTGCATCTAATTCTTCAATGCTTGTGGCATTGTCTGTGTTAACTGCGGTTCCAGTTAGTGTTGCTAACTTGGCTTCAACAGCTACCAATCTTGCGGCTAGGTCTTCTAATCTCATGAAATGCTCCTTTAATTTTTTGTATACCACTATGGTACACTATTATTTAAGGAATAACAGATTACACTAATTTTACAGGTAATAGATTATCACGAAATATTTGCCATGCTCGTTCCCATGACCAACGAACACTACCTTCCCAAACTCGTGTACGATCTAGCATGAGTGCATCTTTTACTGCTTGTTTTAAATCATCATTCAAGCAACCAGTGATGCCTTCGTCAATAACATCTTCCGGGCCTTGTACTGGATATGCAGCAACAGGCGTGCCACAGGCCATGGCTTCTATCATAACAATGCCGAATGTTTCCCACTTGCTAGGAAAAACAAATACTTCTGCATTGGCATAGTATCGGGCTAGATCTGTCCCTGTCTTAAATCCTGTAAAGTGAACATCTGGGTATTTCTTCTTGTAAGTCTCTAGCATAGGACCATCGCCTACCATGACTTTAAGATAACCAGGATAGTCCATTTCAAAAAATGCTTCTAAGTTTTTTTCTTTACTCACGCGACTTACACATAATATATATCGACTGACTGTTTCTTCTCTATGTGCTGGATGGAATATATCACGGTCAACACCCCGTGTCCATGGAATAACGTCTCCATCAAAGCCGTGAGCTTGTAATTCTTTAACCATACTGTCTGTTGTTGTTAACACACGGCCACTATGCTTATGGAACCAACGAACAAAACGCCAAGTTATACTTTCAGGAATACCAAATAACTTTTTTAACCCTTCAGGAAACTTAGTATGATAAGCGGTATTGTGGCGAATATCACCCAATGAAAGATATGCTCGAGCCCACAGAC
>Ga0209500_10001406_pt1 | contig 18119 bp, 21 predicted proteins | sample S_140212_EF_Meta_FD_187323 | JGI IMG/M metagenome (GOLD analysis project Ga0209500, IMG submission 187323) | Freshwater microbial communities from Lake Simoncouche, Canada to study carbon cycling - S_140212_EF_MetaG (SPAdes) (version 2) | ecosystem: Environmental > Aquatic > Freshwater > Lake ... | reverse complement strand
GACGCATTTTTCACACCCGAGCCTCAGGGTGCCAGCGTGTTTGCGCTCAGTCAGGGCGGCGCGTCTAGCAGCGCCGCGCGCTGGATGGCGGCCAAAGAAAACAAAGCCGACCTGATTGGCGGCTTGAACGTCAAAGCCAAGGGCGTGGAGTTGCAAAGCGCGCTATTGGACATGAGCACCACGGCGCAAATCGTGGACAGCTTGAAGCTCGGCGGCACACTGCTGGGCGAGGTGGGGCGCGTTGGAAAACTGCACAAGGGGCAGGTGGAACAAGCGTCGTTTGCAGTGCTCAAGGCGCCTGATATTCCGAGCGTGCTGGTCGAAGCCGCCTTTATCAGCAACCCGGCCGAGGAGCGCAAGCTCAACAGCGAAGAATTTCAGAACCAGTTTGCCGACGCGCTGATGCGCGGACTGCTGGCCTATTTTGCGAGGAACCCGCCGCTCTCGCGCAGCCGGACTGTGGGTTAGGCCTTGGCTTCTGGCACCTGCACTGGCACTTGCAACGCAGACTGCGGTAGGCCAAAGATGCGGTCAAAAGTCCAGGTAAAAACCACGGCGTAAACGAAGAAGAAGGCCAAAATCCCCAGGTCGGCCACAAAAGCCGTCAGCAGCGTCACATCCAGCCACCAGGCCATGATCGGCACCAGCATCAGCAACAGGCCGCCTTCAAAGCCCGCACCATGGGCCAGCCGCCGCCACAAGGATCGGCCCCGCACCGCTTGCTTGGCCTCCCATTTCTCAAACCAGCCGTTAAACAGGTAGTTCCACGCCAGCGCCACTGTGGACATGCACACCGCAAGCCCAATGGTCGAGTCCACCGGCTCCGAAAACAGGAAGCCAATCGCCGGCCCCACCACCGCGATAGCGATCGCCTCATAAAGAACTGCCTGAAGAATGCGCCGGGTTGTTGGATTCATGGGGAGGCAGCATAGCGCAGCGGTTTTTTGAAGGGCGGGGGTAGTAGTTTGACAGTCGAAGCAAATGCTGACAGACTAGTTACCTGACCAGTTAAAGAGAAGGAATTGAGATGCAAACATGGCCCGTACAGGATGCGAAGGCGCGGTTTAGTGAGTTTTTGGACGCATGCCTCGTGGAGGGGCCGCAGATGGTGACCCGCAGGGGCGCCGAGGCCGCCGTACTGGTGCCAGTGCAAGAGTGGCGCCGCTTGCAGTCCGCAGCGCGCCCTTCCCTGAAGCAATTGCTGCTCTCGGACCAGGCGCGCGCCGACCTGGCGGTCCCTGAGCGTGGACAAGCGAAGCGCCGCGCCGTAGCGCCCTTGCCATGAGCAGCGCCTATTTGCTCGACACCAATGTGGTGTCTGAACTGCGCAAGCCGCGTCCCCACGGCGCAGTAGTTGCCTGGCTGGAATCTCTGCGTGAGGCCGACTTGTACCTGTCGGCCGTAACCCTGGGCGAAATACAGGCCGGCATTGAACTCACACGCGAGCAAGACCCCGCCAAAGCCGAAGACATTGAAGCCTGGTTGGCCTTGGTGGCCGCGGCCTACAACGTGCTCCCCATGGACGCCGCCACCTTCAGGGCCTGGGCGCGACTGATGCACCGAAAGTCTGACACGCTGTATGAAGACGCCATGATCGCAGCCACCGCAAACGTGCACGGCCTGACCGTGGCCACCCGAAATGTGGCGGATTTCAGGGCGCTGGGGATGGATGTTTTTAATCCGTTTGGGGGGTAGGGCTAGAAGTCATCAAGCCAGGACGGAGTTCAACCTGGAGCCGCGCGCCGCGCCCGCCAAGCGCCAAACCCCACCAACAAGCCCGGCACAAAAATCATCACCCAGATGATCTTGTCCAAGTGCAGCTTGACCCAGGGGATGTTGCCGAAGAAGTAGCCAACGGTGACGATGCCGCCCACCCACAGGGCGCCGCCCACTACGTCAAAGAAGGTGAACTTGGCGCGAGTCATTTGGGCCACGCCGGCTACGAATGGGGCGAAGGTGCGCAAAAAGGGCATGAAGCGGGCGGCCACGATGGTGATGCCGCCATAGCGCTCGTAAAAGGCGTGCGCCTGGTCAAAGGCGGCCTTGTTGAACCAGCGCGAGTTTTCCCACTGGAACACTTTGGGGCCGATGGCGCGGCCCACGGTGTAATTACTCTGGTTGCCCAGCACCGCCGCCGCAAACAACAAGCCCACCACCAGAGGGTAGTTCATCAGCCCCACGCCGCACATGGCGCCCACGACAAACAAGAGCGAATCTCCTGGCAAAAACGGCATGACCACCACGCCGGTTTCCACAAAAATAATCAAAAAAAGTAGCGCGTACACCCACAGACCATACTGAGCGACAAAGGCTTCCAGGTACTGGTCCACGTGCAGCACAAAGTCGAGCAAGGCGGTGATGATTTCCATGGGGGGCTTGAGTTCAAATAGGTTTTAGTAACGCTGCATTTTGCAACTGCTCACCTGCTGGGCCGCCTGCGCGGACAGGGTCTTGACGACCTTAAAGCCGTAGCCCGAACCTTCCACGTCAAAAGGCACGCCGCTCGTGCCTTGGCGCTCCATCATGCCCACCACCAGCGGCTGCTGAAACTGGTGGTCGGCCCCGCGCATGGCGCCATTCTGGCCAGCCATAGCCACTTGAGCCACCTCAAGCGCTTTGGCTACAGCCACCACGTCGAGGGCGGCGCCGGGCTTGGCGCTGCGGCCCACTGCGTCCAGCGCCTGCGCCAGGGCCTCAATCATGAGCTGCATGCGCAAGTGCACGTAGTCGTCTTCGGGCTGGGGAAAGCGGGCGCGAAAGGTTTTGTAAAAGGCTTCACTCGCCTTGGTCTGCACATTGGGCAGCCAGTCGGCGACAGCCAGTACGCGGCCCACGCCCGCTTCGCCAATGGCGGCGGGCGCGCCCAGGGCATTACCGTAAAAGGTGTAGAACTTGCCCTCAAACCCAGCCTCTTTGGCGGCTTTGACCAGCAGCGTCAGGTCGGCGCTGAAATTGCCGGTAATCACCGCCTGCGCGCCACTGGCCTTGATCTTGGCCATGTAGGGTGCAAAGTCTTTGATGCGCAGCATGGGGTGCAACTCTTCACCCGCAATTCGAATATCCGGGCGCTGCAATTCAAGTTGGTTTTTAGCCTCGCGCAGCACGCTTTGGCCAAAGCTGTAGTCCTGGCCGATCAGGTACACGCTCTTGAGCGCCTGATCGTCACGAATCAGCTGCATCAGCGCGGCCATGCGCATGTCGGCATGGGCGTCAAAACGAAAATGCCAGAAGCTACATTTCTCGTTCGTAAGCGACGGGTCTACCGCCGAATAGTTCAAAAACAGCACGCGCTTGGCGGGTTCACGCTCGTTGTGTTTGTTGATGGCGTCGATCAGCGCCGCCGCCGTGGCCGACGAGTTGCCTTGCAACACAAAGCGCGCACCGCCGTCAATGGCCAGGCGCAGGTTGGACAAGGCCTCTTCGGTCTGGCCCTTGCTGTCCATGCGTTCCAGCGCCAGCATTTGCTTGGGCGCAGCAACACCCGCTAACGCCACGCCACCGCGCGCGTTGACCCGCTCGAGCGCCCACACCAGGTTGCGAAACACGGCTTCGCCACCGTTGGCGTTGGCGCCGCTCAGGCCTTCGATCAAGGCCAGCTTGACGGGCGCGGGCGTCTGGGCATGGGCCACAAAGGCTCCACCCAAAGCACAAAAAAGTAGCGCAGGTAGCGCCAGGGCAAGGGATTTCAAGGGTCGGGGGAGAAGAATAAACATGCAGAAAAAAGCTTGAATTGCAGCGCGCGGAGCGCATGTTTGGTCCATACGGCGCCCACTGTGGGGGCCTTGCAGTGTAATTGGAGTGTTTATGTTTTTTGCTACCGCCCCCTCCCCTTTGGCCATTGGCTTTGGAGCGGCTTTTTACCACCCGCTGCGCCGCAGGGTCTACGCCCAGGCCGGTGGTTCCGCCAGCCAGTTTTTGGAAAATGCCGTGGCCGCATCGCGCAACCCAACTGCGCAAGACGCCGCCATTAGCCAGGACGACAAGCAGTTCACGCTCACGCTTGACGTGCCCGGCATCGCCAAAGACCAGTTGTGCATCCGCATTGAAGGCGCGATTGTGCGCATCGAGTCCAAAGAAGACGCGCCCCGGCGCTACCGCGCGGCCTACGAGTTTGGCCAGGACATTGAAAGCGCCACCAGCAGCGCCAGCCTAGAAAACGGCGTGCTGACGCTGGCCTTGGCCAAAGTGGTGCCCTTGAGCAAAGTGGCTGAGTTGGCGATTGCTTAAACGGCGCAAACCAGGGGCCGCTGCCGCCTAGAGCGCGTGCAGCGGCCAGCGCGGTTTAACATCAAACGCGTAGTCAAAGCGCGCGGGCTGCAAGCCGCTTTGCAGGCGCATGGCTGCGGCCATGGCGATCATGGCGCCGTTGTCGGTGCACAAATGCAGCTCGGGGTAATGCACGCGCACGCCGCGCTTGGCGCATTGGGCGTTGAGCTGGGCGCGCAAGCTGGTGTTGGCGCCCACGCCACCGGCCACCACCAGGCGCTTGAGGCCGGTTTTTTTCAGCGCGGTGATCGATTTTTTGACCAGCACATCGGCAATAGCCGCCTGGGTAGACGCCGCCAAATCGGCACGCGCCTGCAGGGGCAAATCTTCAAAACCCGGTGTGGCGCCCGATGCCAACTTGACGCCCGAGGCCGAACCGTTCCAGGCAACGTCGCCCTGCGCTGCCACCATTTTTTGCGACTGCACCAGCACGGCGGTCTTTAGACCCGCAAACGAAAAATCCAAATTTCCGCTGTGCAACAGCGGGCGCGGCAAGGCAAAAGCCTGCGGGTTGCCGTGCGCCGCCAATGCAGCCAGCGCCGGGCCGCCAGGGTAGCCCAGGCCCATCAGTTTGGCGGACTTGTCAAAGGCTTCGCCTGCGGCGTCGTCAATGGTTTCGCCCAGCAACTCGTAGCGGCCCACGCCGTCCACCCGCATCAGTTGGGTATGGCCGCCTGAGACCAGCAGCGCAACAAAAGGAAACTGCGGCGGGTCAGCGCTCAGAAAGGGCGAGAGCAAATGGCCTTCCAGGTGGTGCACGCCCAGCACGGGCTTGTTCAATGCAGCGGCCAGCGCGCAGGCCACGCCCGCGCCCACCAGCAAAGCGCCGGCCAGGCCGGGGCCGCGCGTGTAGGCCACCACGTCCACGTCGGCCAGACTGCGCTGCGCCTGGTTTAGCACCTGCTCGGTCAGCGGCAGCACGCGGCGAATGTGGTCGCGGCTGGCCAGCTCGGGCACCACGCCGCCAAAAGCCCGGTGCATTTCTACTTGGCTGTACAAGGCGTGGGCCAGCAAGACCGGCACCTCGCCCCCGCGCAGAGCCACCAGCGCCACGCCGGTTTCGTCGCAAGACGACTCAAAGCCCAGCACTAGCGTGGTGGGGGCGTGGTCAGGGGAAGCGTTGGTTGGGGAAGCGGGTGCGGCTAGGGTCATACAGGGCGCCAAGTTTAGGGCAGCGCCTGCACGACAATCTCCGCCATGACGAACCCTAGCGACATTGCATCTATCGAACGCGCCACTTTGGACGCGGTATGCCCGGCCGAAGTGCACGAGATTCCCGGCTGGCTGCTGCCCTTTGACCCCCTGCCCGTTGGCCGCGCCCGAAGCGCCGTGCCACTCGCGCACACGCCGCTTGCGCTGCACGAGCTGCTGCAAATTGAGGCGCACTACCAGCGGCACGACCGGCCCACGGTGTTTCGCCTGCCAGAGGGGCTGATCACCCCCGAGATCGGTGAAGCGTTGCAGGCCATAGGCTATGCGGGAACACAGGCGGTGCTGGTGCAAGTGGCCGAACTCGCCGGGCTGCTGCGCCTGGCCCCGAGCGACGCAGCCACGCTCAGCACATCGCCCAGCGCGGCTTGGGCCTCGGTCTACACCGCAGACGGCTTTGACCCGGCGGACGGCGCCAACCGCGTGCAATTGCTCAGCCGCAGCCGCTATGGGGTTTACGCGTGTGTGAGCGAAGGCGGCCAGGCGCTGGCGGCAGGCACCGGGTCGATCAGCCAAGGCTGGCTCAGCGTCCACGGCATGCGCACCGTGCCCAGCGCACAGGGGCGCGGTTTAGCCTCACGCATCCTGGCCGGGCTGGCCGGGCATGCAGCAACGCAAGGCGTGCACCGCGTGTTTTTGCAGGTGGAAGACGACAACGTGGTGGCGCGGGGACTTTATCGCAAGGCGGGGTTTGCTACTGCGTGGCGCTACCACTACTGGCGCAAGGATGCGCGACTAGGGCAGACGCCGAAGGTTTGTTGACTGAATCTCTGGACGCACGCTCGGTGCGCGCACCCTTATCCGTGGGGACACCGGGCTCGGCGTGACACTGCCCGGTGGTTTGTGGCAAGCTTCTGGTACCACGCTAAATTGGAGGCCACATGGCTATCCCGCTAGAAACTCTCGAAGCAGAAGTTCTGAAACTGCCAACCGATGCGCGTTCGCACCTCCTGGACCGCCTGATTGCGAGTTTAGAAGCTGACGCTGAGATTGAAGAAGCATGGGCACTCGAAGCCGAACGCCGTGATGCCGAGGTCGATGGCGGCCAGGTAAGCACCGTGCCGGGTGCAGAACTTCTTAATCGTCTGCGTGCCGAGCTTCGGTGACCTATTGCCTTCATCCCGAAGCCGCCAAGGAGATTGAAGAGGCTCTTGCGTTCTACCGCGAGCAAGGCGGAATCGGTCTGGCTCGTACGTTCCTTGTCGAATTTGAACGCGCTGCCGAGCTGCTGGTCTTGAACCTCGGCTTGGGCACACCCACCAGTGGCAGCAGGCGCAGCTTCCCCTCAGACGTTTTCCATACTCCCTGATTTATAGAAGCACCGGCGAAGAGATCCGCATTCTTGTTGTTGGCCATCAACACCGTCGCCCCGGCTATTGGGCTGGCCGCAAGTAAGGCACGCGTCTCCGACGCTCGATCCAACCAGAAACACTTGTCCCGCCATATTGATAGCACCCCGCAAAGCGGGCTTTGTAAGCGCCTGCAGCGACCAACGCTGCTGCCCGACCCTACATAAGCTCATACCCCCGCGTTTTCAACCATCCCCGACAATCGCTCCATGGGAATCGGCATTTACCTCAAGGAAATCGGGCGCGGCAAAGAGGGCGCGCGCTCGCTCACCCGCGCGCAGGCCTGCGATTTGTGGGGCCAGTTGCTTGACGGCAGCGTCACCGACCTGGAAGTGGGCGCTTTTTGCCTGGCCATGCGTATCAAGGGCGAAACGCCGCACGAGATGGCCGGGTTTTTGGACGCCACCACCGCGCGCATGCAGCGCGTGCCTGCGGGCGCCGCTCCGCTCATCGTCATTCCCAGCTACAACGGCGCGCGCAAGCTGCCGGTGCTTACGCCGCTGCTGGCGCTGCTGCTGGCGCGCGAAGGTTTGCCGGTGCTGATTCACGGCGTGGCTACCGAAAACACGCGCGTGTTTACCGCCGAAGTGCTGGCCGAGTTGGGCATAGGGCCGCAAACCGAGGTGGGGCCGATTGCGCCGGGCGGCGTGGCTTTTGTTCCCACCGTGTTGCTGCACCCGGGCTTGCAGCGCCTGCTGGATGTGCGCCGTGTGGTCAACCTACGAAACTCCGCCCACAGCCTGGTCAAACTGATGAACCCCTGCGCGGGCACCAGCCTGCTGGTGAGCAGCTACACCCACCCCGAATACGCCCAATCCATGGCCGCCACGCTGGCACTCACCCAAGCCAACGCCCTGCTGCTGCGCGGCACCGAAGGCGAAGCCGTGGCCGACCCCCGGCGCGCGCCCAAGATGCAGGCTTTTATTCACGGCCACAGCGTGCTACTGCAAGCGCCCCAAACCGGGACCTTGAGCGAGCTGCCCGCGCTGCCCACGGCCAATGATGCGGCGTCCACCGCGCGCTACATACAAGCGGTGCTGGCCGGCAGAGAGCCCCTGCCCACGCCTATTGCCCAACAAGTGGCCCACATCGTGCAACTGGCGTCCCGCCTTTAAAACGACTTTTTCATGCCTTCCCATTCCACTATCCCCGCAGGCACCGTCACTTTGGTGGGCGCCGGCCCCGGCGACCCGGAGCTGCTCACCCTCAAGGCCGTCAAGGCCATTGCCAGCGCCACCGTGCTGCTGGTGGACGACCTGGTGAACGACGCGGTGCTGGCCCATGCCGCGCCAAGAGCGCGCATTGTTTATGTGGGCAAGCGCGGCGGCTGCGCGTCCACGCCGCAGGCGTTTATTGAAAAACTCATGGTCAGCGAAGCCCAGCGCGGCGAGCAGGTGGTGCGACTCAAGGGCGGCGACCCCTTTGTCTTTGGCCGTGGCGGCGAAGAGGTAGAAGCCTTGCAGGCAGCTGGTATTGCGGTGCGGGTGGTCAACGGCATTACCGCAGGGCTGGCAGCGCTTAGCAGCCTGAACGTGCCGCTCACCCACCGCGAACACGCCCACGGCGTGGTGTTTGTGACCGGCCACGCCAAGCCGGGCGACAGCGGCACCGACTGGGTGGCCCTGGCCCACGCCGCGCACCAAGCCAAACTCACGCTGGTGATTTATATGGGTGTGAGTGGCGCTGCCACCATCCAAAGCGCGCTGCTGCAAGGCTTGGGTGGCGACACGCCGGTGGCCATCATCCAAAACGCCAGCCTGCCCAGCCAGCGCCACGCCACTGCCACCCTGGCCACGCTGCACGCCACCTTGCAAACCGAGCGCCTGGGCAGCCCCAGCGTGATCGTGGTGGGCAATGTGCTGCAAGGCATCCAAGCCGCCAGTGTTGCTGGCGCCACGGCGCCCAAGCGCAGCGCCCAGGTTTAGGGCAAGGTCACCAGCGCCGACGGCCGCACCGCCGCCATCACCAGCAACAGTCCCGGCAGCAATCGCCATCGATAGGCGGGGCTGCCGCCGTCACAGACGATGACGGCCACTGGGCCGACCAGCGCGCCCAGGGCAAAGGTGCGAATGCCTGCGGCGCTGCGGTGCTTGTCCGCGCCCTTGCGCCACTTATGTTCGGCGCCCACCAGCGAGCCAAGCCGCAGGGCCACGCTGAGCTTGAACCAAAGGGAAACATCGCTCGTTGCCAGCATAGGTAAATGACGGGGCTTTGCGTGCACCGGTAAATGGGATATTGACCCTGGATTACCATGCGCGCTTTGTTAACCAGGGAAGCACCCATGGACCTCACGATCAATGGCAAGGCTGTACACGCCGATGCCCAAGCCGACATGCCCCTTTTGTGGGTTTTGCGCGACCAACTCCACCTGACCGGCACCAAGTTTGGCTGCGGTGTGGCGGCCTGCGGCGCCTGTACCGTTCACGTGGACGGCCAGGCACTGCGCTCCTGTGTCACCCCCGCGTCAGCCCTGGTGGGCAAAGACATCCGCACCATTGAATCCTTGGGCAGCGCCGAACAGCCCCACGCGCTGCAACTGGCCTGGATTGCCGAGCAAGTGCCCCAATGCGGCTACTGCCAAAGCGGCATGCTAATGGCCGCCGCCGCCCTGCTGGAGCGCAAGGCCCATCCCAGCGACGCCGACATTGACGCTGCCATGACCAACATCTGCCGTTGCGGCACCTACCAACGGGTGCGCGCGGCCATCCACCGCGCGGCAGGCACGCCCCAAATTGCCACTGCGCAAGCCGCACCCCTTGCATCCAAGGCAGCGGCGGTGACCGTATGAAGCGCCGTACCTGGATACTGAGCGCCCTGGGCGCGACCGGCGCCTTGGTCGTGGGCTGGGGCGTGATGCCCGCGCGCTCGCGCTTAGGCACGCCCGACAACATGCTGGCCACGCAAGACGAAGTGGCCTTGAACGGCTGGATCAAAATCGCAAAAGACGGCGCCGTGGTGCTGGCCATGCCGCGCAGCGAAATGGGCCAGGGCGTGCACACCGCCTTGTCCATGCTGGTGGCCGAAGAACTCGACGTGCCTTTGACGCAGGTGCGGCTGGAACAAGCCGGGCCCGACGCCATTTACGGCAACGTGGTCATGTTCTTGGGCAGCCTACCCTTTCATCCACTGGACTCTGAGGGCGGAGCCAAGCCAACGTCCGTCAAAGCCGGTGAATGGATCGTGGGCAAGCTCGGCCGCGAACTGGGCATCATCGCCACCGGCGGGTCATCGAGCGTGTCCGACGGCTGGGAGCCGCTGCGCATGGCTGCGGCCACCGCGCGCGCCAGCCTGGTGGGCGCTGCTGCCGCCCAATGGAAGGTGCCGGCCTCTGAGATCACCATGCAACTTGGCAAGCTCCAACACGCTTCGGGCAAATCGGGCCACTACGGCGAATTTGCGCGGGCCGGCGCAGGCACGTCGCCTGGCACCGTGGCACCCAAAGAGCGCAAAGACTGGAAGCTCATCGGCACCTCCGCCCCGCGCACCGACCTGGTAGGTAAAACCAACGGCAGCGCGACCTTTGGCCTGGACGTGCGCCTGCCAGAGATGCTGTTTGCCGCAGTGCGCCTGTCGCCCATGCTCGGCGGCAGCGCCGCGTCGCTCGACACCAAAGCTGCGCTGGCCTTGCCTGGCGTGCAGCAGGTGGTGGCGCTCGACGCGCTACACGGTTCGAGCGCCGGTTTTGCCGTGGTGGCAAAAACCACCTGGCACGCCCGCCAGGGCGCCCAAGCCGTCACCGCGCAGTGGCAGCAGCGCGCCCAAGGCGGCCTGGACACGCAGCACATCGCCGCCGCCCTGCAAAGCCAGCTTGACAAAGAAAGCGGCTTCACCTTTTTTGAGCAAGGCGACATTGCGGCAGCCGAGAAATCCGGCAGCAAGGTCATTGAGGCCAGCTACACCGCGCCCTACCTGGCCCACGCCACCATGGAGCCCATGAACTGCACCGCGCAGGTCAAAGACGGTAAGGTCGAAATTTGGGCGCCTACGCAAATCCCCTCGTCCGCACGCGCTGCTGCCGCCAAAGCTGCAGGCGTGGACGCAGAAAAAGTGGTGGTGCACGTCACCCTTTTGGGCGGTGGCTTTGGCCGCAGGCTGGAGGTGGACTTTATTGCCCAGGCAGTCAAAGTGGCCATGGCCACGGGCGGCAAACCGGTGCAACTGTCGTGGTCGCGCGAAGAGGACATGGGCCACGACTTCTACCGCCCCATGCACGCGGCCCGCCTGAAAGCCACGCTCGACGCACAAGGCCAGGTGCAAAGCCTGCGCATCAAGTCTGCGGGCGACGCCATCGCGCCACGCTGGATGGAGCGCGCCGTGCCCCTACTGGCCGGCCCCGTGGACATGCCCGACAAGACCACGTCCGAGGGCCTGTTTGACTTGCCTTACGGCTTCAAGCACCAGCACATGGCGCACGTGGCCACCACTATGGGCGTTCCGGTGGGCTTTTGGCGTTCGGTAGGGCATTCGCACAACGCGTTTTTCTCGGAAAGCTTTATCGACGAACTGGCTGGCGCCACCCAAACAGACCCTCTCGAATTTCGCCGCAGCCTGTTGCAGGGCGCACCGCGTTATCTGGCGGTGCTCAATCTGGCGGCCGAGCAGGCGAAATGGGGCAGCGCCCTGCCCGCAGGCCATGCGCGTGGCATTGCGCTGCACGAGTCCTTTGGCTCCATCGTGGCCGAGGTGGCCGAAGTGTCGGTGCAAGACGGCATGGTGCGCGTGCACCGCGTGGTTTGCGCCATTGACTGCGGCACCGTGGTCAACCCCGGCATCGTGGCCCAGCAAATGGAAAGCGCCGTGGTGTTTGGCCTGTCCGCCGCGCTATGGGGCAAGATCGACATCGTGGCCGGCGTAGTGCAGCAAAACAACTTCACCAACTACCCCATGCTGCAACTGGCCCAGGCGCCTGTAGTGGAAACGCACATTGTCTCGAGCACGCGCAAGCCCGGCGGCGTGGGTGAGCCGGGCCTGCCGCCGCTGGCACCGGCCGTCTCCAACGCGCTGTTTGCGCTCTCGGGCAAGCGCCTGCGTAGCCTGCCGCTGGTGACCCAGGCCTCAACCTCAACCTCAACCTGAGCCTGCGCCAGCGCGCAAGCCCTGCGCCTACACTCGCCGCCATGCAATTTTTTGATGTGGTGGTGGTGGGCGCAGGCGCTGCCGGCTTGTTTTGTGCGGGGGCGGCGGGACAACGCGGTTTGCGGGTGCTGCTGGTCGACCACGCCGAAAAAGTGGGCGAAAAAATCCGCATTTCAGGCGGTGGTCGCTGCAACTTCACCAACCTAGACACCACACCGGCCAACTTTTTGAGCGAGAACCCGCGGTTTTGCCGCTCGGCGCTGTCGCGCTACACGCCGCGCGATTTTCTGGACTTGTTGCAAAAACACGGCGTGGCTTTCCACGAAAAGCACAAGGGCCAGCTCTTTTGCGACCGCTCGGCCGAAGACATCATCCAGGTACTGCTGGCCGAATGCGCCAGCGGCGGCGTCACCCGCTGGCAGCCCTGCAGTGTCAAGTCGCTGCGCGCCGCGCCCTTGGACGCCAGTGACAACGCGGCACCGTCCGGCCCGCCCGCACCCCGCTACCTGATTGAGACCGGCCAGGGCCCGGTGGCCTGCAGCGCTGTGGTCATTGCCACCGGCGGCCTGTCCATTCCCAAGATTGGCGCCACCGATTTTGGTTACCGTATTGCCGCCCAGTTTGACTTGGCGCTGGTCGCACCCCGCCCGGCGCTGGTGCCACTTACCTTTGACGAGGCCGACTGGGCGCCCTTTGCGCAACTGGCCGGCCTGTCGCTGCCAGTGCAAATCGCCACAGGCAGCAAAAAAGTCGCCATGGCGTTTAACGAAGACCTGCTGTTCACCCACCGGGGCCTGAGCGGCCCGGGGGTGCTGCAAATTTCGAGTTATTGGCAACCCAACGCCCCGATCCGCCTGAACCTGGCGCCACACTCCGACGTGGCGCAGCAACTCGCGCAGGCCAAAACCCATTCGCGCAAGCTGCTGGCCAATGAATTGGCCGCCGTATTGCCCGCCCGATTGGCAGACACATGGGTAGAACAGGGAAAAGCCCAGGGTCAGCCCTGGGATCGTTCGGTGGCCGACACGCCGGACAAGGCGCTCGCCGCCCTGGCCGAGCGCGTGAGCCGCTGGGAAATCACCCCCAAGGGCACCGAGGGCTACCGCAAAGCGGAAGTTACCGCTGGCGGCGTGAGCACCGAGGTGCTTTCCAGTCGAACCCTGGAGTCGCGCCAAAAAGGCCTGTATTTCATTGGTGAAGTGGTGGATGTGACCGGCTGGCTAGGCGGCTACAACCTCCAATGGGCCTGGGCCAGCGCAAATGCGTGCGCAATTGCGCTGGCTGAGAGTCTGGATGCGCCAAAAGCCTGACCCGTCAGGGCTATAATCCAAGGCTTTGCTGGCAAACCCCCGCTGCCTGATCAACTTAAATAGCGGGGAATTTCGCTGAACCTGGCATGAGCGGCCCGATCTTCCCTCATGACCTGCGTCGGCATATTTTGGACACCATTACGTAATGACCACGATCCGTGTAAAAGAGAACGAACCCTTTGACGTCGCACTGCGCCGCTTTAAACGCACTATTGAGAAGCTCGGTTTGCTGACTGACTTGCGCGCACGCGAGTTCTATGAAAAGCCCACCGCGATTCGCAAGCGCAAAAAAGCCGCTGCCGTGAAGCGTAATTACAAGCGCATTCGCAGCATGCAGCTGCCCAAGAAACTGTTCTAAGTTTCTTGCGCCCAAGAAACTGTTCAAAGTTTCTTTTGCCAAAGAAGCCCTTATGGCTTCCAAAGCACAAAAAGCTCGCCTGGGGACGCTCCGGCGGGCTTTTTTAACTTCTTATCCCCCACCCGCAGGAGCCTCCGGCCATGTCGCTTAAAGACCAGATTACCGAAGATATGAAAACCGCCATGCGCGCCAAAGACAGCGAGCGCCTGGGCACCATCCGCCTGCTGCTCGCCGCCTGCAAGCAGCGCGAGGTGGACGAACGCATCGTGCTGGACGACGCGGCCGTGGTGGGGCTGGTGGACAAGCTCATCAAACAACGCAAAGACTCGATTGCCGCCTTTGCGTCGGCTGCGCGCCAGGACCTGGCGGACAAGGAAGCTGCCGAAATCGCAGTGCTGCAGGCCTATTTGCCCCAGCGCATGTCCGCTGACGAAGTGCTCGCGGCGGTCAAAGCGATCGTGCTCGAACTCGGCGCCGCCGGGCCCGGCGACATGGGCAAGGTCATGGGCGTGATCAAAGCGCGCTTGGCGGGCAAGGCCGAAATGGCTTCCGTGTCAGCGGCAGTGAAGACCGCGCTGGCAGGATAAGCGACCCGTCAATCGTCATTGCACGCAATAAAAATGGTATTCATTGACCCGTATTTCTTCCGCCTTGCGCACAGGGCTGGGGTTGGGCAGGTCAGGCGCCATCACCCTGCCGTTGGTCATGGCCCAGAACTCGTGGCGCAGGGTCACGCCACCGCTCCAGTCGCCCAGGCTTGACAAGAAAATATATTCTTCGGCGGTTGGCAGGCGGCCCTGCAATTTTTCGCAAGACTTTTCGGCGTTCTCGGGCGATGTGGCGTGGCTGATCGGTGAGCCGGGTGCGCCCAGCAGTTCTACAAAGCCGTTGCCGTATTTCACTTTGGACGGAAACCGGGTTCTCTGAAAATACTCAAACACCTGGCCCGCCATGCCTTGCATGACCGTCTCCGGTGTGCCCTGGCCCTGGAAGTTGTGGGTCACGCCTTCCTTGGTTTCGATGTGCAAAGTCACCGTGACGTCACCCCTGCAAGTCGGGCTAAACGAATAGGTGCCCCATACCACGCCGCTCAAACCCGCAAGATAGCGCTGGTCCAGGTAACCCTGGCGCTTTTGGTCATGCAGTTCCCGAACGACTTGTATGAGCGGCAGCGGATTGAAAAATGCCACCCTTTTTTGCTGCGGATTGATGTCGCGGTAGATGGCGTCCAATGAAGCCTTGAGGCTGCCTTCGAGCACCACATCCATCCCCAGGCCGGTGCTGGCCAATGCGCGGTTCTTATTGGTCAGTTCGTCCATGGCCAAGACGATGGCAAATGCGTTGCCCGAGCTCGCCCCCTCACGCAAAAGCCCCACCATGTTTTGCGTCAGCGCTTGCGTGTTTTCGGATTTACTGCGACCGTAGGCATCTTGGTATTGGCACAGGTCCTGCCCACGGATAAAGGGAACGGTCGGCCACAGCAGTAGCTGCGCCTGTTCCGCGCCGAAAGCGCTGCTCGCAAGCCACAGCAAAACAAACTTGAGTCGTCGCATACCACGCACACCTTTGAAAAGAAGAGTCGTGCCCGGTCATGGAGCGCTATCCGCTGAACGATTGTCATCAGGGCTGCATTTTCCGTCCATGATGTGGATCAATCCGCACCGACTTCAAGCCGGGCAGCGCGCGCGAGTGCCATGGGTTTGATTAGGCTTCGCGCCCTGCCCGCTTGCATACACTGGCATGGCCTGAAACTTACTGCTTCGCATGGGGGCAAGCGCTGTGTGGGCCGCTACGTGGTGCAAGGCTTCCCGATCGTGAAAGTGGACCTGTGGAACCACAGCGCCGAACTGGCGCAGGCCCTGGTGCAGTCTGGCGACGATTTAATCGGCCACGGCCACAGCAACGTCCTCCTTGACAGCGAGCAGTTGCTCCACCCCAGCCGCTGCAGATAGCAGTGCCGCATCACGCCCTGCGGCACCAGAAATCAGCGCGCCCAGCGGCATGCCCGCGGCGCCCGTGCCCATGGGCAAGCTCACGCCGCACAGGTCGGCAAAGTTGCCGGGCAAGGTGTTTTGCAGGGTGCGCAAATTGGTGCGGTGGAACAGGTCCTCGTCCGCCTCCAACGGCACCACCAGGGGCGCCACATGCACTACTGTGGGGCAAAGCAGCCAGGCCTCGCCCAAGAGCGCCGCGCATTCGTGGCGCAGGCGCATGTGCGCGGCTTGCAGGGTGAGCAAGTCGAGTGCGGACATGGTTTTGCCGCGCACCAAGCGGGCCAGCACGTGCCGGTCCATGGCGCCGGTCTGCGCGCCGTCCACCAAGGCCTGGTGAAAGAAATAGGCTTCAGCCGCCGCAATGGTTCCGTGGCGCGCAGTCAGCGTGGCCAGTTCGTCGAACGCTGCAATGTGCCGGTGCACGATGCGGGCGCCCGCCGCGCGCAGGCGCTCCAGCAGGTGCTCAAAGGCCGTGCGCGCCTCGGGCTCGATGCCCTCAAACACCAGGTTGATGGGCACCACAAACGACAGACCAGCCACCGCGCTGGCTTGCAGCGGCTGCAGGGGCTGGCCCCGCAGCGCCGCGTCCACCCAGGCGCAGTCTTGCACCGTGTTGGCAATCGGGCCGGGCACGTCCAGCGTCTGCGACAGCGGAAAAATACCGCGCTTGTCAAAGTGCCCGATGGACGGCTTAAAGCCCACCAGCCCGTTAAAAGCCGCAGGCACGCGCACCGACCCGCCCGTGTCGGTGCCCATACCAATCCATGCCATGCGCGCTGCCACCGCCACGGCCGAACCGCTGGACGAGCCGCCTGGCGCGCGGTGGCCATCCACGCTGGCGCGGTTCACAGGCGTGCCGAAATGGGGGTTCAGGCCCAGGCCGGAATAGGCAAATTCGGTCAAACCCACCTTGCCAAGGCTTACGCAGCCGCGCATTGCCAGGCGCTGCACCGCAAAAGCGTCCTCCGTTGCCGGGGCTGCGTGGCGCCGGGTCTCCGAGCCCGCCGTGGTGGGCGTGCCAGCCACGTCAAACAAATCTTTCCAGACCACCAGCACACCATCCAGGGGGCCGAGTGGGCGTCCGGCGTCCCAGCGCGCGTCGCTGGCTAGGGCTTCGGCCAGGGCGCGCTCTTCGAGCAGGCAGGTGAACAAGCCGGGTTCCGCCACACGCGCCAGCGCCAGCGACCGCTCTACGACCTGCGAGGGCCGAAGCTGGCGCCGCTGGTAGGCCGCATGCAGGCCCTGCACGCCCATTGCCGGTGCGTCCAGCAAGGCGTCCAAAGAATTCGCACTGTTTTTGAAGTTCATATTCATCCTTTAAGCAACTACCAGGCCACAAAGTCCCCATTCTGCACACCACGGCGGTGCAGGGATTTCCACAATGCGTGCTGCACCGGGCGCTGGTAGGCTCGGGTGCATGACCTCTATCTCGCACGCCACCGCCACCCGCCCCGCCCCCTTTGTGCCGCAAATCCGGCTGTACCAAGACTGGCTGCAATCCGAGCGCGGCCTGAGCTTTGCCGACTACCAATCGCTGTGGGAATGGTCTGTGACCGATCTGGACGCGTTTTGGCAAAGCATCTGGGACTACTTTGACCTGCGCTCGCCCACGCCGCACAGCGCGGTGCTGCAAACCAACGTAATGCCCGGGGCCCAGTGGTTTGTGGGGGCGCAGACCAATTACGCCCACCAGGTGCTGCGCCACGTGGACGCGGCGCATGCAGCGGGCTTGCCGGCGCTGGTATCGCGCAACGAGCGCGGCGACCACCAAGAATTGAGCTGGCCCGAGCTGCGCCGCCAAGTCGCCTCTCTGGCGCTGCACTTTCAAGCCCAGGGCCTGCAGCCGGGCGACCGCGTGGCCGCCTATTTGCCCAATATCCCTGAGGCCATGGTCGCCTTCCTGGCCACGGTGTCGCTGGGCGGGGTTTGGAGCATTTGCGCCCCCGACATGGGCACGGCGGCAGTGCTCGACCGTTTCAAGCAAATCGAACCCAAGATTTTGATTGCCGTGGACGGCGTGCGCTACGCCGGGCGCGACCTGGACCGTCGCGCCGTGGTGCAAGAGCTGCGCGCAGCGCTGCCCAGCGTGCGGCACCTCATCCTGCACCACAACTTGGGCGATCTAGACCCTGTGGGCGCTGTAGCCGACGCCACAGCCATGGCGCACACCACTGCCCGCGATGATGCGGCGGTGGCCGCCTTTGAACCCCTGTGGCTGCCGTTTGACCACCCGCTGTGGATTGTGTATTCCAGCGGCACCACCGGCCTGCCCAAACCCATCGTCCACGGCCACGGCGGCACGGTGATCGTGGCGCTGGCGCTCAAGATTTTGCACAACGACATCGGCTGCAGCTACCACCCCAACAGCTTTGGCGAACGCTACCACTGGTACAGCTCCACCGGCTGGGTGATGTGGAACGCGCAGCTCGGGGGCCTGCTCAACGGCACCACCTGCGTGATCTACGACGGCAACCCCGCAGGCGACAAAGACCGCCTGGACTGGGGCACGCTGTGGCGCTTTGCCGCCGAGACGGGCGTCACCTTTTTTGGCGCCGGC
>Ga0209500_10001404_pt1 | contig 18137 bp, 3 predicted proteins | sample S_140212_EF_Meta_FD_187323 | JGI IMG/M metagenome (GOLD analysis project Ga0209500, IMG submission 187323) | Freshwater microbial communities from Lake Simoncouche, Canada to study carbon cycling - S_140212_EF_MetaG (SPAdes) (version 2) | ecosystem: Environmental > Aquatic > Freshwater > Lake ... | reverse complement strand
TACTTCTTTCGACGTATAGTTAGCAACTTCATCTGCCCAGGAAAATGTGTCGTAGTTGGGATATGCTTCTGTCCAAGCCGACGAATGCCCGAATGCAGGGCCTTCTAATCTTGTTTGAGGATAAACTAATCCAGATGTAACTGTACTAAAATCTACAATATCAGTAAAATATCCTAGTCTTTCTATAGCTGTCATTAGACCTATATTTTTCTCATATTCTACTTTTAATATTTGATTATATTGTGGAATATAGTTTAAGAATACTATTTTACTGTATTTTTTATTATACCCATTAAAGAATTCTGTATAATACTTTATAGAATAGTCTGCAATTAATACAACATCACCATCTAATGTTACATTTATTTTTTGTTTATCTGGCTGTGCTAACCAGTTTAGTATAAATTCATTCCGTGATCCGTCGCAAACAAATCTATCAGTAACTTGTAAATTACCAATTTCATCTCCTAAAGAAATTCTATCAAATTTAATATCTACAATATTTTTACGAACTGTATTATTAACTAATTTTGCATAGAAGGTTGCAGTGGTTGTAACTGATCCACCACCAGTGATAGAAACTGTTGGGTTTTTAATATAGCCAGTACCTGAATTTATAATCCTAACAAACGAAATATGTTTCAATCCTATGTATGCTTCGGCAGTGGCCGTAGTTCCATTAGGTAAATCTGGAGGAGATATTATTAAGTTAGGAGCTTCTGTATACCCTTCACCTCTTTGATTTACTGTAATTTCACCCACGGAATATGAATAATTGTCACTCCAAGATTTCCAAGGATAAAAGTTGGTTAATGTACTTCCAACTTCTACTATTTCAAATTGATCGTTAGCAGAATTGTAATAAGAAGGAAGATCAAAATCAGTATTATATGCGGCAATCGGATCTAACACAGTCTGATTAGTTGTAAAACTTCTAATCTGTGTGTGATAGGGTTTAACTTCGTTTATATAATCTTCAAAGTATTCGCTAGATGCAATTTTATAAACAGAACGCTGATCTAATTCTCCTGCGTAGTTTGTAACATTAATAAACGTAGTCTTAAATGCCCAGTCTAATAATTTTTGTTCATATAAACAATATTTTACCGCTGTAAAGAAAAATAAATTCCAATTAATTTTTAATTCGTTAATGAATATATCATTTTTTAATGAGGCTAATATGTATTGTAGTTCAAGATCTGGTGCTTGATTATATAATGTTTCGTCATAATTATTGTATTGATCAAACCCTAACTGACTAGCTGGAACATTCCAAAGATTGTCACTTAATTGTATAGTACCATTTTGACTCCATAACAAGTCGTATTCATTACTAAACGTGCCGTATGTGCCTTGAACCGCCGGAGTTATAACAACAGATCTTCCGTCTCCTATATTTTTTATTTTAATATATTGACCATGTTTTACTTCGGTTAACGTTTCTAATTCATATGTAGAATCAATTGTGTAATCAAACAATCTAAAATAATTGTAGTCTGAACTAGAATAATCAACATAATTCCAGTACAATGCTGTATTATATTTTTGAGTATGAACTTTCGTCCATCGTTTATTAAAAGCATCCCAAACATATTTTGACCATTTATTATTTGACGTTGGGTTGTTGTTTACAATTACAGTATATGGTCGAACTGTTAATTCAGGAGCTTGCACATATCCAGATCCAGCATTTTCAATTGTACATGAGATAATTTGCCCATCACTGTTAATTTCAGTTGTTATAACAGCAATATCATTACTATTTCCAATTACAGTAACTTTTGGAGATATTAAATATCCAAAGCCAGGATTAACTATATCAACTGAAATTACTTGTCCGTTATATATTGTAGCGGTTAATACTGCCGCGGTGTCTGCGGTAAGTTGTCGTGTATCAACTAAGTTGTATAAATCTGCCTCTGTTTGAATATCTAAAATTTGATCATATTCGTGACTGTATTGATCTGGTTGTTCTTCTTTTGTTTCAAGATTTTTGAAACTGTAATTTCCAGTAACAGGATTATTAATAAGAATTTTATTAGTAAAATCTAATAAATTACGCAAGGCTTGAAATCGATTAACAAACATACTCTGACGAGGGCGAATTTCTATTCCGTATGCTTGTCGTTGAGATAAAGTCGGATCGGGAACTAAGTTACCTAAACTGTCGTGTCCTATTAAACTGTCAAGAAGTTTTTTCTCTAATAAAGTATCGGGCATACTATTAACATTATTTTCTTGTAATAGTAACCACTCTGTATGCTTTGGTATATCTGTTGTATTAAGATCCATTGCAATATTAATACTAACATTACTACCTATTGGAGATGGGGGTATGTTAGCCAATGCAATTGCATCTGCACTTAGCGCACTGGCAAATTGAATTCCATAAGCAATCGGATCTGCAATTATTTTTGCTACTTGATAAGCACTGATATTACGACCAATAGAGTTTGGAACTATTACTTTATTTTTAACCCAATAAAAATAATAATTTGTAAATGAATCACTAATCGAATTATAAATTTGTTTTGCCGATACCGTCGAATCATCAATAAATTTTGGTTGACCACTAATACCCTGTGTTAATCCAACAGTAGTATCGGCTTGATTATTCCACTGACTTGGCAATAAATGTGATCCTACCCATTCGTAAACATCAATCGTCGATCCTGGAAAAAATTTACCCCAATTATTTTTTCTATATTCTAAATCACCCTGCTCGTACCATTGATATTTAACACTAGATAGATCCCACCACAATTCACCAACATGGTCGTCTGTCCACGTAGTTAAAGGATTAACTACTGTTCCTGTGCTTCCAACAGTATATATAGCGGGGTCAAACATAGATTTGTATTTTATTTCTTGATCTGCTAGCCCCGATATTTTACCCTTTGCTGGATCGATTGTTTCTAAATAATTTAGAACTTTTTCATTAAATGTGTCAATAAGAACAATTCTTCTAATTGTATCAATATTGACCATGTCTTCTTGAGACCTTAAAGTTTGCCAACTAAACGCACTTGTAGAAGTTGAGTTGTATTGATAGAATGCGCTTTCTTTTTGATTGTTAAACGCAGGAGCACCAACGTAGATACTGTTATCTCTATCAATTATTAAACTATGTCCATAGTCAGTTCCGTTAAGCGGATTAATTGGAGGCAATTCCTCTGCTAATACAAATCGATCGTGTTTTCTATTGTAAACGTAAATTGAGCCTGTACGTTCAACTTCGGTATAATATTCAGTTGATCCAGAATCATTTGTTGTTTCTACAATAGAAACTATAGATTTCCCACCTATATTTCGAGTTTGATATTCGTCAAATGCTGTTGGAATTAATGCAACTCCAAGTGCCGATACAACTAATATATCGTTATCGGGATTAATCGATATATCATGGCCAAATTTTAATCCAGAACTTATTAATGGGTTATCTAATATTTGTACCGTGCTAGTATCAAATTCTCCATCAACGTTTTTATAAATTAACACTTTACCGTATGATTTATTATTATCTGTATAGCTATACACATTAGGGGCACTAACAAATAAGTAGGAGCCGTCTGGTGATACTTCGACTTTTTCTCCAAATCCACTACCAATATCAAAATCATCTGGAGGAATAATTACCTGCTGTAGGTAAGTTCCAGTATTGCGGAAAATATTTACTAAACCAGTTTTATCGTTATACCCCGGAGCGCCAATTGCTATCACTGATCCGTCGTCAGATCCGCTAATACTATGTCCCCACTGCATACCCTTAGTACTTTCGCTAGGTAACAATTCAGGAGCAACAGATATAGTCAATGTACTAGTTGTTCCTGTAGTGTAACTTCCTACTTGGAAAGCATAAACAGACCCAACACTATTTGGTTTTCCTGGTGCGCCAACTAGTAATAATTTAGAACTTGTATTCAGTTGTACATATAAACTTGATCCAAAATATTCATTTTTAGACGGAGATGGACTAACCAGTGTTAATAATCTAGTTTCTTCGTTGGATACTGGGTCAATAGAACTAATAGTTACTAACCCTTGTTCAACATAGCTCGATGCTGTAGCAGTTGTTAGTGCAATGTTTATATTAGTTGTAGTATTATAAACTGTTTTTACATAACTGGTTTTAGGAGCACCGACAAATATTAATCCATTATTTGTTCCGGGAAATACGTAATCATCGTAGACAACATCATGTCCAAACGCTGTTACATTAGATTTTTGAGAATTATAGTAAGGTCTAAATGTATCTTGATTTAAGAAAAATTTGAACCTTGCTGGAGATATATCATCTACTTTAACATAAGCAGTTACACTACCGTAATCAAATTTCTGTCCAGGTGACCCAACAACAAATATATTATCAATTCCAAGACGACTAATGCTATAACCCAAATGATCATCTTCAAAATCTGCGCCGCTTGAAACAACACTAGGATAATAATTTTTTGTTTTGCTGTATACTGCCCATTTTCCATTTCCATCGATTGTATCACTATCTGTCCATACTAGTGAATTTTCAGGCAATTCTAATAGTTCGTTATCTGAAGGAAACAAATCAAAATTTGATGCTCTTGCGGTAACAAACTTAAACAATTGACCAGATCCAGGAGTTGATGTTTGATCTATATATATTTCATTTGATCTAATCGAAAACTGGTCTGGTGAATTTATTGATGCTACGAAATATATTCCGTTAAGTTGATCAGTAAATTGTGTTAACGATACTATTTCTCCTACTGATAATCTATGTGGACCATTAGTAGTAAACCTTATTTCAGACCCTGGTACTGTCACAATTGCTTCTACAACTGATGCAGAAACAAGTGTATATCTTAATACGTCCCATTCACTATTTTGCTTGAATCCTAGCCATGCTGTATCACCTAATTTAAGGACCTGATTGTTGAGAATATCTAACAAACTGTTTTCACTATAAGCAGTAAACGTAACGTCATTAGATCTTACAAATCCTGCTGTAGGGAGTATATAATTATTTTCTTTATATGTACCAGAAGTAACATAAAAAGTTTTAGAAGGATCATAATTATCTGGTTTGATAGTTATATTACTAGATGTGCTATAAAAAATAAGATTGTTCACTGCCGGAGCAACATCAACATACTGAATAATTTGCGGATTTTCTAAAAAGGTACCTTCTACTAATATGTTTTCTAATTCTTTATATGATGTGTAAGATCCATATGCTCCGATACGAAACGCCCATTCTTCAGTAAAATCTATATTTCCTTGAAAATTTTGAATCGTAGCTTTAGATAATTTTTGTACAGCATTACGTGTTCCTTTTTCGCGGATAAATCCTTGATAGAATTTATATTGAGCAATTGGGTCTGTAAAAATATTGTTTAGATAATTTCTTGGTGTATATCCTGTAAGATGTTGAGCCATCTTTTCTTGAGCAGTATCAAAATTGTCAATATCTAAACTGTAAAAATCTTGAATTTGATTTATTTTATAATCAAAGTTTGGTAATAAATCAGAGGTTGGTTTTTCTAACAATACTTCCCACTTTAAGAAATCAAAAGTAGATGTAGGTTCAATATTGCCTAGGGCTGAATAATACAATCCGTTATATCTAACAACACTTGCTGATTGATAATATGTATTTTCTTTCCAATTTGATATTGATACATTGTCGTATACAAATCCAGGGCTAGATACGTCACCAGTCCAATTACTAGTTCTAAATCCAGATATCTTCATACGCTGTTGCTGATATCCTGTTTCAATATCATATACAACATCATTGAATATTGTGGTGTTATTAAACACCATTGCGTGTTCTTTTTGTATAGAATTTAACTTGGCATAATAGATTCCATCTGTTGACGTTGTAGCTACAATTGTACACACCCCATCGTTTCTATTAATAGATAAATTATTCTTTGGGAATGATAATCCGTTTGCAGATAATAAACTATATTCGTAATAATTGTCAAAAATGTTTTCTACAACAGATTGATTATTTGAATATTTTATTTGATCTGCAAAAGGACTTAACGTTATCACATTGTTTGTGGACCAATTTTGTGTAGTCCAATATAAAAACTCTTTACCAGTGAATTGCCAATTAATTACATCGTTAACATCACTATTATATTCATCAAAAATAAATCCTTGATCAGTTAACCAAGCACCATATCCTACAATAACATCATATACTTGTTGTATTGTTCTAAATTCTGTCCCATATAATACTTTGGTTGGAATATTATCAAACTTATTGGCTGTTAACGCAGAAGCGCCGCCGCTAGTAGGTAAGGATGGTAACAATTGATAAAAATCAGGATTAAATGCACTTTCACCTCTATGACTTACTGTTACTCGATAATACTTTCCGTTATTAGATACTATTTGTCCTGCTTGATAAAAAATTCCTGTAGCAGAAGCTGCCGTGGTTGTATCAGCCGTTGAAAGCCCTGTATTTCCTGTTCCTAAATCACTTACCCATGTTACATATGGTTCACTGATACCGCCTATTGTAATCGAAGGAGTGCTATTGTTACGCATAGGTGTATATACAGTAAAGTACGGATTTTGAGTGTCGTACCCTTTTATAATAAAAGTACCGTTATCTGACTTTTGTACAACAATTCCAGATATGCCAATTGACTTAACAGGATTACTAACATTTAATATTAATGTAACATCTTCTTGAGGTAACAATGCTCCGGGACTATTACTATTAGGCTCGTATGCATCAATGATTATCTGTAAAGTATTTTTACTAACAAATCCGCCTACCTTATAAAACAAATTAAAATTAACGTAAGAAAGATCACTGCGCAAAGTTGTTATATAATTTTGTGATCGTTGTTGACCAGTTTCACTAATCAGCACACTATATCCGCTAGTCAACGTACCAGTTTCATTATGAATTGCTACGTTACTGAGATTAAAAAATCTGTTATCTGTTTTATAAATCCACTGATTAGAGTTGTTTAGACCAACTCTACTAGTATCGTACATTAAACTTGCGTAGCTAGCAGGGGTTGTTAATGCTAATAATCGTTGCACAGCAAACGGCCATTGACTGCTACGTCTCCATGCTGTTTCTGCTGGAGCTTGATCGCCAAATTTCCAATTTTGCCTACGATTTGAAAGAGTTATATTTGTTACTATCGATTCAGGTAAATCAACTAGATTTCCAGAAATATCAACAGGTAACAGATTATCTGAAAATAATCCAGGCCTTGAATAAAAAGTATCTATACCAACTCGTGTTCCGTTTCTAATTCGACCTTCCTCTAAATCTTGCCATAGGTGTGTGTTGGCTGAAGTATAAGGAGCTCCGCCGTATTCGTCATCCCACCAATAAGGTTTTTCATCAAACCCCAACATTTCCCAAGGATTTGTATGTGGGCGATCAGTATCGTACAAATACTTAAAAACTGATCTCCAATATCCAGACACTTGAGCATCAATTTGAGGTATGTACGATCCTGTATAATTCCAAGTTTTTGAATTATCAGAATCAAACGTTGTGTTGTTTATATAATCAATTCCATTAAACCCAGACCATTTAACAAAACTACTTTCTAATATTCCATTTATTTCAGAAACAGAATATTGAGTTTTTCTAAAAGCTCCAGGGAATACAGAGTTAATATCAAATAATTCAGGCCGATAAGCTGACTTAATATTATTATAAACACGTTTTTCAAATTCTAATAATACATTATCTCGAAAATCATTGTAGGCAATTGTAATACTCCCGTCGTGACCTTGGATTACCATTTGTGGAGTATTATATGTATCGTCTAAGTATTTTTTAGGTTGATACGCAGGATATAATCCTAGCTTACTAGGTGTTGGGGGGACATACGACCCCGAAGTATCAGAGTAATCAACAATAGTGATTATGTCTCCTACACGCAAACCTAAACGTATTTCATCATCTTCGAAGACTGAACTTATTGTTACATAATTATCGTTTACTTCAAAGATATAATTACGATTTAATATTAATTGTATTCCATTTACATATACTAATACCGAACGTGTGCTTAGTACCGATATGTCAAATTCTTTATCAATTGCGTACGAGGTAATAGTATTATCAGTAACAGTATATGTTGTAACTTTTTTATCTGTTCCATATCCCACCATATCTGATAAGTTGTACGGACTTGAAACTGTTTTATCTTGATTAATAGTAGTAAGTACTAAATCAAGTGCTGATACCGGATCTTGTTGATCAGCCAATCGATTTAATTGAGAAATTATTTGATGCTTAAATTGAGTATAATGCTCACTAACTTTATTAATAGCATTAATTACACTATGTTCTTTTTTACCTACAAACATGTTAGCAAATGCAATAGGGTTTGCGTTTGAAATTAATCTAGTACCATACTCTGATATATTGGGCAAATCTCTTAAATTGCTAACTCCCGGAAATACTCCTACGAAGTCAGGAGATTGCAATGCCATCGTTTTAACGTGATCACTAAGGTCAGATAAAGTAAAATAAGATATCGAGCCATTTAACGGATTGTTGGTTAATCCTAAAGGCGTTTCATAATAACCATTAGTGTTAGCAGGCACATCTGTATAAACCTTAAACAAGACATCAGAATCAACAGGAAGAGGGTTATCAAAATTAACTAGATATTGTTGTCCAGAAGTTGATGTTGTAACTGAATCAATCTTTTGATTGTTTACATATACTTCTAATGTTATTTCTTGATCTGTTGGAGAGTCAATTGCTGTTATAGCGATCGAACTAGTAGATTCAGCTGTTGTTTGAAGCTGTATTATAGGTACTTGATATCCTGTGTTTTTTGTCCATACATTATTATATTTTTCTCCGTATGTTAAATTAGAAAATTTAGTATACGTTATTGAAGACGAAATATCAATAACAAATTGAGTTCCAGCTGTTATTGATATAACATCAGTCATAAAATAATTTGTAAAAAGATAATCGCCCTGTTCTACATTATTTCTATACTTTAACGGAAACCCAAGATATGGATCATCAGTGCCCGTACCTATTGTATATCCAAAAATTTGACTTCCTGTAAAATTACTAGGAAGATTTATTGGATCACTATAACTTGTTCCGTCATCATTGAAAAGATCAAATAACGGAGCTTGATTTATGACCGTATGTTGTTGAGATTTTTGCCATATACTTCCATCAAAATGCCAATCAGTACCATGATTAATAACTCCTAAATCAATAGAAACTGCCGCCCCTACTGGGACAGTTGTATCTTCTATTAATTGTATTGTTTTATTTTGATCTAATGTTACACGATAAATTATCGAAGCATCAGCAGACGAATTGAATATAATTCTATTACCTTGCTCTATTAAAACTTGGTCTATATAATACCCTAAATTTCCGTTAATTTTTGTAGGGTCAGTAGTAATTGTATCAAGGAAATCAACATTAGGAATACCAACTGTTCCGTAGTTGTATAATTTAAGGTCTGGTGCAAATTCAATGATTGGTCTTTGTGCTCTAAATTCAGACGGATATACTGGTATTTGATTTTTATATTCCGCTGTAACTCTTATAACTTCAGCATGTACCCACCGATTATATCTTGACCAAGAATTAATATCTTGACTTGCTCTATTAATTGTAGTGTATTCTGGTGTTAGTGGTAGAGTTTTAACATTATCAAACTGATATAAATCAAACAATGCAATATCAAAATTTTCATCGTACCGTCCAGCAATTGGTTCCGGAGTTATTAAATCTTGGAAATTAACTAATCTTATTCCAACATCACTTCCAACACCTTCTACAAAATAATCATTTTCATAATATGCACCGGCTTCTGAATTTATAAATCTTAATTTTAATCCATTGGTTAGAGTTAACCCAGTAGTAGAATTAGTATAACTTTTTTGATTTAGGATTTCATTAATTATTTGATCTTCTGTTTCTAAAACTTCAATAGTGTCTGGTCCCATTACTAACCAATAGTAATTTTGATAATTTACCAGCTTGTCCCAATCAATAAAAGGATTATAAGAATAAAAATCACTTCTAAATAACCTATCAAAATTAGAAACATTTCCGCCTTGAAGAGAAATCTCATTAACTAAATCGTCTATCCCAATCACATCTTGAACATTAAACAATGCATCATTTACAATTAATGCAGGAGTTAACTGATAGTTGGTACGGAGTGCAGATGGCTCTGAGATGTACACATCACTAGTTGAATTGTATGTTGGAGTTACCTTAGATCCAATATAACCATTTATTCTTTCTAACTGCGGCGATTGTATCCATTGGTCTATTGTGGCAGATAGGAATTTATTATTTTTTTCTGTTCGTAAATATTCTGGCAAAAAATTAACTGATTTTATTTTATTATTAGCCATCTATTCAACTTCCATTTGTAATAATTTGATTTTTTGAATTTAGCTGACTAGCTGTGATTTCACCTATCACCTGTATATTTGCCGCAGTTGCACCGCTGATAAAGATTTCACTACTTTGACACGCTACCTCATATAGACTTCCAAACCCAGAATTAGAACTCGAAGGAACTATAACAAAGTTAGTTATATCAGGGGTTAAAAGATTCATTACGTAAGTTGTTAATTCACTAAAATAAAAACTTTCTCCAAAATCCCAATTTTCTAAAGCAAAGAAATCATTAATAGCATCTAATATTCTCGATGTAATACTGTTGGCGCTGGCTGTACTTGTACGACTTTGAACAGCCTTAAATATTGCTTGTAAATTTAATTCAGCTGTACTACCAAATAATATTTTATACTTAACAGGCTGATACACAATTTGATCACTGATTGATTTTACCAATTCTAACTTAGCAGAATAATTACTTTCAAGACTAGCACTAGTTGGCACTGCAGGCTCAGACCCTACTCCGCTAATCAACCAATTTCTAAAAGATGTATTGTAATCAGAAGTTAGCATGTAAATATCTATAATGTTACTCTTACTAGGATCAATTCTAATATTTTCTCCGCTATTATGAATATAATGTATTTTTAAGTCAGCTCTTCCAGAATATGCAAGATACTCAGATTCATATGTCCAAGGATCTGTAAGATTTATTGCTGTCGGTGTATAACTTTTAACTACATTCACTGCGGGATCATAAAAATAAAATAAATCTCCTAAATTTGCTTGAACTAATCCAGCATTAATGGCATTAGTTGCATCAACTGAGGTAGCATAATCACTATTCACTTCTCCTGTATACAAGTAATATGTAACAGTATCAGTCGATAATTTGAAATATACATAATTATCTTCAGGTACAATATTAACAAACCCGTCAGGATTATCAATCTGTCTAGTTTGAGTATTTTCATAAAAACTAACTTTTACTCTTTTAGGTTCTACGTATCCATCAGACTGTACAATCGAATTATCAATTTGCCATACATAATCTTGACCAAGGTCATCTAACGCCTGGCCAATAGGTTGCTTTTGCCATCTACCGCGAATTTTTCTAAATGTTGTATTATCTACTGTATTAAGATAAAAGTCTCCGTTAATTCCAAAAGCCAATTGATTCGACACCGACAGCGTATCTGGGTCAATTGTTCCATTACTCCAGTTATTCTTAAAACTAAGATCTGGGTTAGTACTTAAAACTATAATTTGATCTTTTAATACTTTATTATTTGTAAAGTCATAATTTTTTACAGAATTGTTAAAATAAAAAGATGTTTGTTCTTTGCTTTCAAAAACATAATCAGTAAATCTATATCTGACTTTATAAGCGTTACCTACCCAATTAAACGAAATTAACCAACTAGCATCTAAGTTTAAGTTATCTAAATTTCTATGATAGTTTAGGCTAAACGGACTGGTTAAATCTAAATTTGTATCTGTGATAATGGCCCAAGTTCTGTCAACCGTATCAAAAGTTAACCCAAAGTTTCTATGATTTAGACAAATGCTAACTAACTCAGATTCAAAAGCATACGAATATTTGTTTATAAACACTGGAATGATCTCTGTTAAAAGAGAACCATTAGGTATTACTGTGCTTAACACTAACGGACCTTGGCCATTGTATAAATTACCCAATCCATTATTTGATCCGTCTCCTACTACTTGAAGAACAGTTGCCCACAAATTTCCATCAAATTGTAGTAATGCTCCAGGAGTTACATATATTAAATTACTATTAGAATATGATCCAAGACTTAACGGTTTATTATTACTATCGTACAAATATCCTTGACTTTGTCCCGATACTTTATTAGTTAAATTCCAAGAAAAATCAAAATCTGTTAATAATGCTCTTGGCCAATTATCAAGATAAAAAGATCTAATTCCAGGTCTAACTAAAATGTCTTCTATCTGTTTTTTAATCACAGAAAATATATCATTTTTACTAGTAAATGTAAATTGAAAATTTTCTTCTTGTTGAGATTTATATAAAATTCCGTCAGACGCAAAAATGTTAGTTGAACTATACTTTCCAGTAGCATCATTGAGATCAAAATATTTGCTTAACCCGCTGGTAGATCTGGCGATACTTTTTAATTTAAGTATACTGCTACTAACTGTTAGTGGAGTAATATTATAATCTTCAGCAGTGACCATACGATTTTGTGTATAGTAAGCCTGCGGCGCTTTAGTTTTTATACTAGCATTTGATTCTGTTGAAGAAGCATTTGCTACGGTATATTGTAATGCCAATGTTAATGTTAACGTGTGTCCTTGTCCAGACTTATTGAAATAAGGAACTTTTAGAGAAATTCCAGACATTTGATCTGGACGGATTGTGTAACTTAGTCCATTACTTGTACGATAAAAGAATTGAAATCTACCTTTAGGAAGATTTCCAAAACTTCCATCAGCAAAATTTAAGTCTATTTGATCTTGATCACGGGTTCTAATACTAAAAATATTTCTTTGATTTTGATCTAGGCTATTGTATATTACATTGTTTCCAACAATATCAGGAACCTGTGTCCATAAATTGCTGTAATTTCCATTAGCATCTAGTTGCCATAGCCATGTGTCTGTATTGTTAATATTTGATGCATTAATGCCTACTATTTCGTTAGGCACAGGGGTGTCTATAGAAAACCCAGTGGCTGCTACGGTCCCTTGTTTGAAATACATGAAGAATCCTGTATTAGGACTACTAGCGCCTTGATTGTCGTTTTGATATAAAAAATTAATTGCTCCGCCCGGTATTGGGGCTTTTTCGTATATAAACGAACTATCTGAAAATGTTGCCGGAACTATTTCAAACACCATACTTGTACCGTTGATATTTTTTGAAAAAGTATAAACTGGTACATCTGTATTAGAACTATTAATGGCATATTCTTCTGTTGGTATTCCGCCGATAATACCTTTATCGTACGGAGTTCCAAATACATAGGCGCCATTCATTGCAGAATTTAGAACTGTAATAAATTGACTGTACCAATTGTTATTAGTATAGTCATTCCAAGAAATTGCACTGTTGGCTAAATTAATTCCGTTAATATCAATAACGTTATCTGTAGTAGATACTCCTACAATTTTTAATAATCCGCTTGCTGATAAATTCCTAGAAGGAACGTAGCTGATTAATTGTGCTAACTGTAATATGCTGTTTCGACGTTGTGCTGTTTCTAAAAAGTTTTCTCGAGCATTCAAATCAATACGAAAACTAAGGTTTTGCCCAAGATAAGCAATTACCTCAATTAATGCCATATACTCGCTAGAGTCAATATAGTCGTTAAAGTCTTCAGGATATGTCTGTTGAAGATAATTAATCATCGATCGGCGTAGAGTTTCAAAATCATAACTTTGAAAATCTGCGTTGCGGAATGATTGATATATCTTAACCCAATCTTCGGCCACTAGTAGTTTAGAGTTAGTTGCTGGAATAGTCATAGTTTTCTTTGTAGATCACGTATTTATGGTTAAAATTAACCTGGTATATAATTAACTGTACCAACAGTATTTGTTAAAACTGTTAATCCAATTTTTTGATCAAACGATAATTTCAAATTGGCAGACTGGTCTGTTTTAATTAATTTTAAGGTCAGCTCTAATAGATATCCTTGCTCGTATTCTGTTAAATCTATTTGAACAGGGGTTACTCGAGGATCGCTAGTACAAATAGCAGTGATGTCATCTGTTAATATTTGTCGAACTTCATCGGTAAGTGGTTCCATTAATAAATCCCAAATTGCACTTCCAAACTCAGGATTCATTACTCTTTCATTTTTTCTTGTATTAAAATGATTAATAATATCTTGCTTAATTAATTCAAAATCATAAAGGCTACCGTGCTGATTACTATTATTACGAGAACTGAATCCTCGATAAAAATGATCAGTTTGTACAGCCTGTTGATTGACTGCGTTTGGAGGAGTAATTACAATATTTTTATATGGCATGATAGTATTTATTAGGCAAAAGCTGTTCCAGTTTTAATGGTCGCAAGTTGACTTTGAACATACGGTATTTGTCTTCTAACATAAGACGAGGCGTCTGCTTTAGTTATATAGCCTTTGCCCCCAACATCTAACGGATTCTGTTGATACTGAATACTACCAGCCCTCCACATAACATAATCATTACTTTGGCCAACTGCAACCGGCCAAAGTATAGCCATATATAGATCTTCTAATGTAGGATTTTTTACTCGAGCAATAGGACCGGCTAAGAAATATTTTTCTACCCAATCCATCTGCTGAACTCGAGTTAGGCTGGCTAGGTAGTCTGTGGTGGTTCCTAACCCAATAGCAGTCTTAGGAATAAACTGTATTAATCCAGTAGCACCTATACGATTTCTTAAGGATGGGTCAAATGTTCTACCAGTTTCAAACGCCATGCAGGCCAATAGATCCGCAGGGGAAACATTTAGTCTAGCAGCCACAGAATTAACCTTTTTAATAAAAGCATCATCTTTAGTCCAATCTGCAGGAATGTTAGCAGGAGTAACTGAAGTTGCAGAATTTGCAGTAGGTAATTGATTCTGTCTTCCAGCAGTTGTAGACCCTGTTAGCACATCTGTTGCAAATGGACTGAACTGTGTTGGATTAATATTTTCATGCTGACTCCAAGGCTCGTGCATTGGAACTCGAGACATAATAGAAACAAGAGTTCCATTATTATAAAATGCACCGTTAGCCCAGCCAGTGCTAGTACTGACACTAGGAACTTGAAAAGTTGCTAATGGATCAGGAACATCAGGAGTAACAGGAACACTAGGAGTTGCAGGGACGCCATTCATATGTATTAATGCGGCAGTTTCTAAGTGCATTCCTCCGCTGACAATGTTTGTACTTCCTGCCGCAGTAAAATAATTAGTGTTTCCATTAAGACCAATATTACCGCTGGCTGATGCTCCTATATCTCCGCCTACTTTTAGATTATAATCAGATGTGACTGTTTGATTATATTCACCTTTAATAGAAATTTTTCCGTCTTGTTTTACTAATAAATTGTATGTTCCGTCAATATCAAACTTTATATCTCTGTTTGATTTAATATTAAGATTTCTGCCTGCTTCGATATTAATGTCTCTATCAGCAAGAAAATTAAAATCGTTCTCACTGTGTATGCTTACAGAATCTTGAGCATATATATCAATTTTACCGTTGCCTGTCATTTCTAACCATGCTGTTCCTTGAGCATTAGCTATATAAATTAAATCACTGCTGTTATGTAATAGTATTTGATGCCCTGTCCTAGTTCGTATTCTTACTAACTCATTTTGACCAGACTCGTCCCCGTCATCCATTACAAAGGTACTACCACCAAGTCGGCTTACTGGAAATAGTCTTTCACCTTCATATCCAATTTTTTTACGGGGAGCGCCATTAGAAGTATCAACTGGACCAGGAGTACTAATACCAAATACACTACTTGGAATTTCTCTTCTGGCAGAACTAGATGTTACTCCGCGAATTGTATCTAGTATCAACCCTTGTGCCAATAATCGATCAGCAAATGGATGAATCGGTTTAGGCAAACTAGAAGTTTTTTGGTCATTGCCGTCTTGTGTTTTTCTTAAAACTTCAGCTACTGGAAGATATCTTGTGCCATACTTTTGTTCTTGTTCTGTATTCATTGCGACATTTTGACTAGCCGCTATTCCAGGAACCATATGATTTTGAAATTTATCTTGTATACATCCTATCCAATATCCTTCCCCAGCGCCTACTGGAAATATAACAAGAACTTTAGTTCCCACGTCAGGTGGTATCATCCACATGCCGTAAGATTTTTGTACATCATTAAAATCCCCAGAATTATTTCCTTCAAATCTAGCCGATGTTACTCCGTAAAAAGGCGAAAGATATCTTACAGCATATATCCGTGATTTATCATAAATTGAGGGAGTAGCCAAATCATTGATTATCATTACTTCTAATCCTCCCATATAGGTAGGATCTAAATGATTTGTTACTTCTGCAAGATACGGTCCAACCCCAAGAGGCTTTGACGGGGAAAATTCATCTGCTGCCATGTGTTATCCTGTTCTTAATGCGTTATTTAATTTAGCTAATGGGCTAGTCACACTATTTGTTAATCCTACAACTTGGCTAGTTATTGCAGGAGATAATTCCGAAACACTAACCCCCCGTGTTTTAGCCAATGCTTCTAATCCTCCTTGAGAAGCTACTCTTAAATCATCAACTGACAAAGGTGCTTGAAGAGGAGCCGACGTCCTCGGTTGCGACGCTGGAATATCTAAATTAGACAAATATTTGAAACTTACTCCGTCATCGACGGCTTGACTTAAATTAACATTTGCTCCTGCGTTTCCTACAGAGTTAATTGCCGATTCTGCTCTACCAGATAAATCTCCACCGGATAGTCCTGCTAATTGAGTAGTAGGATTATAAATGTAGGAAGGTAACGATGATCGAGATATTCCTAATGCAACATCAATGTTAGATTGAGGAGTTGATAAAGAATTTATATTAACTTGTACTGGAGACAGTTGATTAGACACCCCTAAATTATTATTGTTCAATCCTAGATTAGCAAGATTTGATACACCCTGCGACTGGCTTGGAGTAATTGTACCTAGTCCGTCTGGTCGATTAGGAAAGTTCGATCCTAACGTTGGAAATCCTATTCCAGTGAGTAAAGATAAACTACCATTACCAGGAGTACTTATATCAGTATTACTGCGTGTATCTTGAGACTTTGATCCTGCTGGATTAGATCCTCCAACTGTAGTAATTCTAGACCCAGGATTTCCATTTAGAGCATTCGTGGGGTCTTGTCCAGGTACTCGAACTAAAGAAAGTCGTTGTTTGAACAATCCTTCTTTGAACGTATGCACTACATTTCTTACCTGATAAGCTCCATGGAATGGATCGTTAACTGTCTGATTATACGATATAAATCCATTAATCCCAATATCATCTGGATTCTTAAATTGTATATTAACAAAACAAGATTTATTACGAGCCGCAATTTCGTCGGCCGCATTAGGTTGATTTCCAATTCCTCCTGTAACTAGATAAAAAGGATCTCCTAATATTTCTATTTCTGCTGTGGCTAAACTAGATTGTGGTTTAATAACTGCTTTATGTAGGTTATAAGCTAACGCAAAATAAGGATCGTCTTGTCGTAATATACCATTATTAGGTTTGTTATCCATTTCTGCAGTGGGGTCAGTTCTAGTTGGAGCAGTAGGCTCTCCTGAAGTGTTTGGCTTTGCTACAACTCTCCCAGTTTGTACAGGTTCAGTATCTTGTGTTGGACTAATTCTCGATTCTTGAGTAGGCTGTTCATTAGTTCCACGAGCTCTGGGCATTCCTTCATAAAATAAATGATCATAATTTAATCTAAAAGATAATAATTCTCTATTTTCTCCTGTGTAAAGATATTTGTATGTTCGCACACATTCAGTAAATAATTTAGATTGATTTATTCCTAATTTTGCAAACTCTGGAATACTTGTATAATGTATTTCAAAAGGAGAAATTACGTATGTGTATATTCTCAGCGGTACATTTCGTATTTCATTTCTTCCATTTTCTTCTGTTTCAATTTTAATTGAAAAATATTTTACCATTCCTGTTTCTGGATTACTCCACGCTTCAGCTCCCTGAGTCTCATATAAACTTTTAATAACACCCCTGATATAGGTGCTGGTTACAACAAGATTCGACAGTATTTCGTAAAGATTTTGATT
>Ga0209500_10001402_pt1 | contig 18141 bp, 19 predicted proteins | sample S_140212_EF_Meta_FD_187323 | JGI IMG/M metagenome (GOLD analysis project Ga0209500, IMG submission 187323) | Freshwater microbial communities from Lake Simoncouche, Canada to study carbon cycling - S_140212_EF_MetaG (SPAdes) (version 2) | ecosystem: Environmental > Aquatic > Freshwater > Lake ... | reverse complement strand
TTATTATTTATTACTTTTATATATAAACTACTTAAATAATTTAAATTATTTTAGTCTTTAGATGATTTTCTTATTATATTTATCTTTATAACTATAAATATAGTTTAATATATAGTTATAACTATATATTTATATACTTTTATTAAGTATTTATTTAACTTTTACTTATTGATTCACCATAGAAGACGATTCGCCCAAAAACCAGCTGAATCTTTTTTACCCAAATCCTTTTTATGTCTTATCTTATATAACTCTCTGCGTTTATCTGCGAATACTTTACCTTGTGTTTTTTGATATGTTGGATAATCTCCCATACCTAACGCTCCTATAGATGCAACTTTATTTCCATCTCTAAATACATCTATCTTCTTTCCTTTACGTGTTGATGGTTTCACTTCAACACCTAACTTCTTCGCCTGTGCTTTTGTATATGGTAATATATCATACATATAATATTATCATATTTTTAGTTCTGCTGGTTTATTTATTTGATTAGTTGGAGTTAATTTGAGAGATGCACCTGAACCTTCATCATCGCTTCCTCCTCCAGTCTGTATATCATCTAACCTTATTACACGGTGGATTCTAAATAATCCTCCACAAAAACTTAACTCATCTATGTTGGCTTTCAAACAAGCCTTGATAGCTAACACAACTATTGCACTTCCTGATGAAATCAAGAATGTCCAGAATACTTCTGTTAGCATATACATATAAGACTAAAATAATCTATCAATAAATCTTTGCATTTCATCAGTTGATTCTATAGTTTCGTGCTGGATTGTCGCTAACCATTCTTCGTGCTTATCATGAATATTTTGTAAGTATGATAATTGAATATCTTGTTCACCATCTCTATTTCTTATTCTTATTCTCTCCAAACAATCATCAGGATTTGAACGAAGATATACTATTTTATCAACTGGCATCATAAGTCCATTCGCCATATATTTTAAAATACTCCATTCAACTTCTCCAATAATTTTATCATCATATAACATCTTTCCAAATATAAGAATATTTGATATAGGACTACGTTCAATAATAACAGTATCTTTGTTTGATAATCTTTGAATCTCTCCCATCATATTGTAAGTTATTGTTAAGAAAGTAAGAACCTGAAATGACATTGCATATTTAGATTTATTTTCATAGAATAATTCCAAAATATTTTTCTCTCCTTCTTTTATTTTTTCCCATATGTCTAAAGATTCAGGAATGATATGTATATGTTTATTGTTATCTTGAATAGCACGTTTTTGGATTCTTTCTAAAAGCATTGATTTCCCAGCTCCAATATTTCCTTCAATAGAAATTATAGGCATTCTATAATTTATATTTAGATTAAATTATGCGAACCAATATCGCATCGGTTTTTCAGGACTCTTTTTATGTTCACTTATTGCTATTGCAATACGCTGACGCATAGCACGTTGCTTCGTTATTGGTTTCTTTGAAAATACTTGTCCTGTTGTTATATCTTTCACTACGAAGCCATGCTGTTTCTTTTCTATTTTAAATGGCATATATACTATTAAAATATATTATGCTATTCTTGTATATTGAACATAACTACTTGGAGTTGATGGATTAGAAATCGTAAGTGTTCCTGAACCTGCTCCCCAAGCATCAAGTGTTATACTATGACTTGTAGATGTAACTGCTATAACTACACTTGAACCTGTGCTAATATTAAACCCTGATATTCCATAACAAGCAGTAGAACATTTCTCTGCTGAATTATATTTTAAAATAGCGGTGACTACTAAACCATTAGTAGTAATAGCACCGAAAATATTATAACTAACAATATAAATTCCAATAGCAGGTAATGTAAAAGTGCTCATTAATTTTGGACTGCCTGATGTATTTGCTGATGTAATAGTTCCCGGTGTCATACCAAATGAATTAGTATAACCTAATTGAGAACTGATTTGCACAGTTGATGTTCCTAATGAAATTGTATCTACTGTTGGATTTGTTAATACAGGAGTGGTTAATGTTTTATTTGTAAATGTCTGTGCACTGTTTAATAATGCGAATGTATCATTCACGTTTGGCTGTGGAACAATTAAAGTTCTCTGTTGAATAAAACTTGTAGGTTGTGCTCCATTATAGAAACTATATAGAGTCGTTGGAAAATAAGTTATTGTAAGCGGTGCTGATAACGAAAATGTCTGCGGTTGATAAATAGAATATGTAGTTGGTGTAAATGATGTATATGATGAACTAGCATATTTGAAATCACTTACTGGATTATAAAGATAGATTGTTTGCTCTGGAATTATACTATAACTAGTTGGAGTAAAGGCATCTGTATTATTTACTGTAGGACTATATACTTGAAACGAATCATTCCTATAAATATTAACAGTTGAACCAGATGAGAAAGCCACGTCAACTGGTGCTATAAAAGTAGTTACCCAACTCCTATGATTAAATGTAACTCCATAATAAGTTCCAATTGCATCTGTATATGTTGTTACTGTTGCTACTGTCGCACCAGTCGTATATTGTGGATATGCATAGAAATCAACGAAATCTCCTACTGATATTAATGGAACAGATGATAATGTTTTTTGAACATATATTATTGTCTTTGTTGAAACAGCTCTACTAGATGCCACTAGTGTATATGTCTTTATATCGCTACTTACATATGCAGGGTCTGCATTAGCACTATTTAATGTTGTTAATGCATATGCTCCTGTTGCAATTTGTGATGAAAACCAAGCATTCTTTAATTCGTTCTTTGCAGTTCCATCTACAATTTCTACTATGCTTCCTAATGCCAGAGCATTTATGGTGGTTCGTTGAGCATCTGTAATATTTAAAAATAAAAGTCCATTACTACTTACATATCCAGTTATAGCTATTACAACTGGGGTATTTGTAACCAGAGTTTGATTCTTATATGTCATGGTTGCTCTACTGTATCCACCAACTGCTGTAGCTATAACGAAGCCTCCATTATTGTATGTTGTTATATTTGAATTATAAGCATATCCATTTACTACTGGTGCATATTGATAATATAAATAATTCGTTGTTCCTGATTTATATATTCTACCATTCACTAATGTTGGTGTTAATGCTGGAATATATGAATTTGCTATTGTCAATTCACAATCATTGGCTGTTCCTCCAGTTGCTGTAATATATGCACCAAATTTATTGGATTCTGTTCTCGTATATAAAAGACTGCCATTTGTAAATAAACTTCCTGCTACTGCATTATATATTATTCTTGTAGCACTTATAGGATATACTGTCTTCGCTGTTATATATGCTGTTGCCTGTGTTGATGATGCAAATAAAGTAGAATACTGATGATATGTATCACTTGTTCCCGGCGTTCCTGTTGTTACAAAAACACTTAATTGTGGTGCAAATGCTCCATAGAAATAAGTTCTTGCTGGAAGTGGAACAGTTGTAACAAAAAATCTTGTTGTTCCATTATACAGAATTATTCCCGTTGTTGTATCTGTTAAAGTTGGAGTTTGAGTTCCCGATATAGTAAGTGTTTTGACAAATGAATCTGTTGCTGTTATATAAGGTTTTACACCATTAAACCCACCTCCTGTTATAAATTGTCCAACAGATACAGTAAAATTTTGTGTAGGTTCTATTTGAAATGTATTTGCATCTTTTATATAACCTAATCTCGCAATTGTATATGTGGCTGGTATTAAACCTGAACTCGTTACAGTTCCATTAGTTGTATTTACAGCTGTAATTCTTGCACCTGCTTGATGCCCAATAAATTCTCCCACTACTGGTGTCACTGCGGTTGAATAATAAAATAAAGTTGATGATAAAGCTACTCCTGTGAAAGCCACAGCTGTTGCTGGAACAGGAGTTCCTACACCTGTTAATCCATATGTATTTGTAGAAGATAAAGTAGATACCCTTGTATATCCTGCTGAACCTGAAGTCAGCCCAGTTCCTTGTAAGAAATTATTAACGGTTAATGTTGTTCCTGATTCTACAATTATATTCGTTGATTTTATATAACCATTAAATGTAGTATTCGCAGATTGTGTGGTTGTATTTGCTAGAGTGAATTGATAAGAACTTGCTGTATAAGCACTTATACGATTAAGAACTGTAGGGATTCCTGTTCCCTCTACAAAATTATTTACTGCAAATTGTGTATTATTATTTGTAATTATTACACCAGTAGTAGATGGAGAATATCCCTGAACAGTTCCAGAAGCACCTTGTGAAGTAACCGTGCCATTTGATAATGTAATTGTATTATTTACTGCGCTAAAAGCAGATACTGTAGTTCCCTTACTGAAATCACTTGATAATCCTGAATCACGAATAAATTGATTTACTGCTACAGAAGTTGTTGTTACTACATTTAATTGAGTTGGACTATAAGCATAACCTGTAACAGTAACGGCAATTGTTGTTGGGCTATTTGTTGCTCCAAGAATTGTAGCATATTTTGGAGTTATTAAAGTATCTATTTGCGAAGTGGTTGCACCTGAACCAAATAATGTTCCTAATGGTGGCATTGAATTTGAAATTAATCTACTCAAACTATCATATACTCCTGTAGTCGTTGTTCCAGTTACTGTTGTTAAACATGCTCCTTGTAATGTTATTGTTTTATTAGTAGCATTTAAAGATGCAACATATGGAGTTATAGCAGATGTTGTTGGAACACATACATCATTTACAATAACTGATTTATATCCTTGTGTTTGAATTACAGAGGTTGAACTTGCATATCCATATACTTGTTTTGTAGTAAGAGCTGTTGGAACTGAACCAAATGCTGGACTGAATGTTACGATTTTATTTGTTGTATCAATAGCACTTATTAGAGAACCTGTTGAACCTACATTTGTTATTCCTGCCGCATATTGTGATGGTGAAATATAATCTCCTACTGCTGGAGTAGAAATTGCTACTACATATGCTAATTGTGTGCTACTTATTGGTGCACCTTGAAGAATTCCAGTTGTTGGTAAAATAAAAATACCCGGTGATAATAATTCCAATTTGTTTGTAGAAGTTAAATTTTTGACAGTTATATTATTATTCACTGTTTCATTCTGCGTTGTCAGTAATGTATTTACAGTTGCATTTTCAGTTGTAAGTAAACCAGTTAATGTTAGATTCGTTGTATTAATACTGGCTGGTAAAGTGAATGTTCCATTTATTACTACATTATTAAATGTAGCATTTGATACATCTGTTATTCCATTTGTAAAAATTGTTTTGTTAGTTAGTGTCTGGATTGAATCAGTAATAACTACATTAGATTTTAATGCTGAATTACTAATAGAATTAGATGGTAATGTTACTGTTCCATTTGCTACAAAATTATTAACAGAAATAGTTGTTGCTGGTGTATAAGCCGTATTTTGATTTGTTAAATCTGTAAATTGAATATTCCCATTTAAAAATATATTGCCTGTTGTTGTTATTCCTTTTATAGATAGATTATTTGATATATCTACATTATTAAATGAAATATCTGTTGGAATAGTTGTATTAAAACCTGCTGTTGTTTGAATAGTCCCGTCTGGAAATTTAAGAAATGCTCCATTCTTCAGTGTTATATTATTACTTATATCAACATACTGTGAATCATGAACTATAAAATTTCCTGATATTTCCACGAAATTTTTGAAATATGTTTGTATATATTTATTTGCTGTTGGGTCAGTAAGCCAAGTTGCCATATATGATATGATTATATAATATATGGTTGCTAAATTTTATTTATAATTATGTTAAAAACTGATAAACAACTCCTACGATTTCAGTTGGGTCAAAATTAACCTTACCATATAGATTTATTTCTGGCACACCAATAGCACTCGTAAGCTGGTTTCCAATATTAATAACTGTTGCTGTTTGTCCAATATATAATCCTGTTAATGCACTTGGTGTATCTACGTAATTCGTTATTATTGATTGACTTGTTACTCCAAGTGTGCTTATTTGAGTCCCTGAACTACCAGTTTGTTGAACATTTATAGCATTATTTTGAACTGTTATATTATTTCCTATTACTGTTTTAGTTGCTGTATTGCCAATATTTAACTGTGATGTATTATCAAGTGAATCCACTAAAGACGCATACATAGTTTGAGTTTTTATTGTAGTAGGCTGAATTTCTGTTTGAAATGATGATGATGTTCCAACTGATATTTTACCACCTGATGTTCCATCTAAAGTGATTCTTTGAAATCCATCATTTGTATGAACTTGTAAGAATCCATCAAATTCTGTATGTTTATTTCCTCCTACATCCGTGTAGGCAGTTTGATAAGCTGTTTTTCCTTCTACTACTACAAGGCGGGGTTCTAAATCTGCTATAACTGCTTCAGCTGCCGCTGTTCCTGCCTGTGCACCGGAAATTGCTCCTGCCTCTCCTCCTGCGGTTGCTGCTGTTGATGCTGATACTGCTGCTGATGCGGCTGATGCTGCCGCCGCTGAAGCCGCTGCTATAGCCTCTAATGTAGATTCAGCTTGTGAGCCTTTTTCACCTTTTGCACCTCGTTCTCCTTGAATTCCTTGAATTCCTTGTGGAATTATAAAATTAAGAATTGCATTTGATGCTGTTCCTACATTTTCAACATATGCGTTTGTTCCTGCTGCACCTGTTATTGTGCTATTTACAGTTACGGTTGCATTAGTTCCTGCTGCTCCCTGATTTCCAGTATTTCCTTTTTCACCTTGTGCTCCAGTTGCTCCAGTATCTCCCTTTATATTTGTGCTTACAGCTTGAACTGTTAATATGACTGATGCTATAGCTGGTTTTGTTGGACTGCTTCCAGCAGTTTCATATAATAATTGCATATGAATATCACTTGAACTCCATACTAATTGTATATAATCATTAGCATTTAGTGGTAAAATATAATTCCACGCTATTATTTGTCCATTAGAATTTCCAATATTTTCTTTACCTGTTGTTGAAGCAATATCTACACCATTCACACGCAACCAGATATATATTGTCCCATTGCTTCCTTGTGTTATATTTGTTTGTGCAGAGAACTGAATATTATAAACACCAGATAAATCTACCTGTATTTGACTTGTTGAGCCTGTTTTATAATGAACCTTATTATTTGATGCATCATAATTATTAAAAGTCATAAAATTAACAGCATTTGCTGAAGGATTTGTTTGGGTTTGTAAGCTCCAAAAAGAACCCCAACTTGCGATTCCCAAAGCTCCATTTCCTCCTACTATATTCAAATTATTTACATATAAATTTGTGAAATATCCATCTTCGCCAGTTATTGTTTGAGCTGTTACAGAATTTGCGTTAATATCAATAATACCTGATAAAGTATTATCGTTAGAAATATATCCACCCGATAAGTTATTATCCATTTATATGTGGTGAGACATTTTATGTTAATTTTAAGGGTGCTTGATTTGTTATATATCTTGATTCAGTATCATCATCTTCTAATTCAAACTGAAGTATTAATTCATATTCTTGGACATTAGCCATTGCTATTCCTGCATCATTATAAAATCCAACACAAATATTTGCATTTGATGGGATACTTATTTCAACTCCTGCTGTTTGTGTAGTATCCATTTCTAAATACCAATCTGTATTAACTATTGGGCTTATAACTGGTTTCACGATTCCTAAAAGAACTCCATTTAAAGGGTTTTGACTTATTGAAGTTAATCCACCTATGCGAACAGTTCCTTTATTAGCTGCCCAAGTTATTCCTGCTGCTGATGTAGATACAAGTTGTGCTTTTACTCTACATTTAGCATTAGTATTTAAATATCTTTTAGCATTCATAGATGTAGGAAATACTGTCTCCCAATTAACTAACCATCTATAACAATTTAAATTTCCTGTATCTATTGGTTTCAAAAATCCAGAGGTTGTTTTCGTATTCAAATACAAACTATAAATTCTCATCTATATTTTAGTTGGATATATTTATTTCTATATTATCTTCTATTTCTGGATTTACTGCAACTAAATTTCCAGATAGGTCATATCTATATAACATCTTGTTTTCTATTTCTGCTGCTAAATCTGCTGCTTCTTTACGCAAGTATTCTGCTGTTTCATTTATTTCTTCTTGACTTGATTCCATTTTTGTCATTACAAATGCTGTTTTTAATACTATATCATTACCATATAAGCGTTCAGCTTCTGCTTCTATCTTCTCTCGTTTCTTCTTTAGCAAATACTCCATGTATATATAAATGAAATATAAAAATCGGCTAAAGTTTTACTATATTTTCTATTTAGTATATATATGCCCGTAGTTGAAAAAGTTAAAAAGCCTGTCCCTATTGAAGACTCTCCTGCAGTTCCAGAAGATTTATCTATTGAAAAACCTCGCACTCGTAAGCCACCAACTGAAGCAATGAAAGAAGCTGGAAGAAAAAATCTGGAAAAAGGTAGACTCGCCCTACAAGAAAAGAGAAAAGCTACTGTAAAGGAAGAAAAACCACCTACACCTTTGAAGGTAGTTGTTCCACCTATTCAGGAAACTGCCCCAATTCCTCCTCCTTCTGCTCCTCGTCCACGCTCTCGTAAAGTTATTTATCAAGAAGAAAGTGAGAGCGAAGATGAAGTCATTATTGTAAAGAAAAAGAAGAAGCCAACAAAGAAAGTCATCTATCAGGAAGAAAGCGATGATGAACAGCCTATTATTAAAAAGAAGAGCATTCCTGCAGTGGAAAGAAACCAATCTCCTCCTCGTTATATCCAACCTAGTGCTGTTATCAGGTGGATTTAAGCTAAAAATATTGATAAGAATCATTTAAAATTTGTTTAGTTTTCTATATATTTATACTATATTTAAAAGAAAAAAGGATTTCAATAATAATTGGCTACTAAAGTTATAAAATATCTTGAAAATGATTAAGATATTTTACGAGTATTTCCTGTAGGGTCAATAAAAGAGAAAATATGTTCCCTTATTTATAAACTTATTGAGATTTGTGTTATATTAATAAATTCCATCCAATCCTTCAATCCATCCAAATCCTCCAACCCTGAAACCCTGAACCAACCCTGAACCTTACTTACTTCCCTATTTCCATTCTAAATATTATATTTCCTTACCTATTTCAGTGTTAAATAATAAAATAAGAATAAGAAAGAATATCATAGTTTCAGGGTTTCAGGGTTTCAGGGTTGGAATAGAAATTGGATGGATGGATGGATGGATGGATGGATGGAATTATTAATCCATTTTTCCAATAATCCATAAAAAAGAATACAAGTTTTAAGCAACCCTGAACCCTGCAACCCTGATTCTTATTTATTTATAACTTCTTATAGTTTATAATGTTTTTTCAAGGCAGGAATATCAAACTGCCATTTCTTTTTACTATCATCACGTTTCATCCCTGACACTTTAAGATTAGCAAGTTTGCAACCAAACTTAATATTATTAATGGTATAATCAATATTATTTGCTTCTTTCCATTCATTAAAATCCAAAAATAACTGTGAATTTTCTTGGATAACTCCTTTTTCAAACATGTATTTTGTAGTAAAGGCTTCTAACCATATATCAAGGATATTTCTGTTGGCATCTTTCAAGTTATTTTGATAAGTAGTATTTGGAATAGAAAGCATACCAAACTTATCCATATCTGGGATTTTTTTGAAATATTCATATATATTTTTTACTACCATATCATCATCAAGATATTCATTCATTTTTTGAAAATAAACCTTATCTCCACATTTTTCATCACTACTACGAATAATTATATTACGTCTATCATCTTGTGTTGTTGTTATAGGGTCTTCTTTATTTGTAGTATTAATAAATCTATGATGCGATGTTATTTTGAATGGAGTTTGATTTTTTCCATTAATGATTAGGGAACTATCTGTAACTAATCCCTTAAATTTACCTTCTGCTTCCAATGTATCTTTTTTGGATAATTCATTTAAATTTACAAGAAATGAAGACATCATCATAGAATTAAAATTTCCCCATACATCTCTTGATGGGTCTGTAGTTTCAAATACTTTTTCTGTTCCTAACATTCTTGATAGAAGTTTCAGTAATGTTCCTTTTCCAGCACCCTGTTTTGATATGAATGTTGGAACAATAGATTTTACAGCTGGAAATTGAATCATTTGTGCAATATATTTTACAATATAATCATAAACTTCTATTTGATGGTCACATAATATTTTGATATGATTTAATATAAATTCAGTTTTCTCACAATCCGGATTAAATGTAAAACCTTCTACAATCTTATTCTCAAATGTAAATGGAATCCATAAATTGAAATAATCACTAGGACATTTACTATTATCAGGATAAATATCCATATTAGTAAATCTACGAATTGCAGGATTATTTGTAGTCCATTTTTTAATGAAATTCTCTGTTTTTCCAGTATTTTCATCAAAATATTCCATATGACAATAGGCATCATTTAATAATTTTGTAGACATTACCATAACATCATTCTCACGCAGTTTTACATAACATCCTTTTTCAATAATTTTGAAATGAGTTTTTTCAAATTCTGTCGCAAAATAAGGATATTCATGAACATCAGTTGCGTTAATAGATTCTATAGGTTCAGCAATAACCATTTTATTACGTTCTTCAATAATATCAAACATTATATTATCATTTGAATAATCCTTGAATTTCATTTTTATTGACAGCCCAGTTTTAACTTTGATGATAGTATTCAAATCATTAATTAATGCATCTTTATCAAATGGTTTATCTGGTGGTGGAATACATAAACCATCATATTCTAAACCACAAATAGTGGGTTTTATAATTTCTCTTTCAATTAAGAACTCATAGCAAATATATAAGATATGATTCTCTATAATTTGAAACCAATAGGAAATAACACGGCATTCTGTTTCCCATTTTTCCTCATTATTTTGCTTTAATTTCTTTACAAGAGTAGGATTAGAAGAACAAACCTTACGCATAATAACTTTACATTCATCCTTATAATCTTGAATAAGTGGGTGAACTATTTCTTCGTTTTTTATTTTTTTGGGTTTATATCCCTTTGATAAATCGCCTTCTGCTAAATTTTTAACCCAAGTTTTAAAACCACCACCATATATCATCATACAGAAACAATATTTTATATCATCATCATTTAGTTTTTTATCTTCATCTTCTTCATCTTTATCTTGATAAAATTCAATTAATGTCTTGCAAATTTCATCAAATGAATAAGCATATTTTTCAAATGCTGGTAATGGAAATTTATTCAATTTTCCTATTTCAATCGCTATGGATGGATGTCCCTTAACCATATCAAGGTCTAACCAACCTAAATATTTGAATAGTGTATGTTTAATAAATTTGGCATGTGGTATAATACTAATGTCCTTATCAGGATAAAATCTTCCTAACCCGTGTCTTTGATTATGAAATACTGATAACTGATTATTATTTTTTATATTACGAAGAATACAAGAATCTAACATAGTTTTCATTTCTTTTGTAATTTTTGGGTCTTTACTATCCATAAAAAGTTGTAGCAAATATTTATCAGTAGGTTCAATAAATCTAGCCTGAAATAAGGGATATTTTGGAACATTTTTAAGAGTGATAGTAAGCTTGTCAAGAAATGGTAGTGTAGTCATTTTCCTTCTATATGTTATATTAAGAAATAATTCTATATTGTTTCAATTTTATACATTTATAAAAAAATGTATAAAAAAATGCCTAAAGATTCGCCACCGATTAATTCAATAAAATTGCCAAGAATTCCTTTTGTGCAAGTTTGAAATGATATTTTCGCTTCATATATGCTTTCAAATAATCATTATATTCTTGCTTATTTGTTTCACGCCAAGAAATTATTGATGTTTTAACTTTTGAATATCTGCCTTTCATACTAATATATATTAAGAAATTCTTTCTAAATAATTTCAATTTTATACACTTTTAATATATGAGTTAGAAACAGACGCAGATGAACCCATTTCTTTCATATCTTTTGCCAATTCCTGATTCACTTGAATAGTATCGCCATATTTATTTGTCAAATAAACCTTGCGGAATCCATTAACACCAATATTCTTCTTATCAGGGAATATTTTATTGATTCTCTGGTTAAGTGTTACAGAATCCAAACTTTGCCCACGTCCATCAATTAAAAGATAATCATGGGTATTAACTTCAATCCATTTTTTCAAGATAGACATCAAAGGTGTAGGAATTGCGAGAGTTTCCTGTCCATGACTACGCACAGTCTTGAACTGATTAAATACGAAGCATTTATGTTTATAATCAATATAGTTATCTTTATTTTCATCTATATCACCGTGAATCTTGAGTGCTGTAAAATCCAATGCACGACGTGGGCTTATGAGCTGTCCTCCATATAAATTTAATATAATATAAGACTGAAGACGTTGTAAATCTTGCGATGTCTTTGTAGCCTTCTTATAAATAAAAGATGATTCATGTTTTAATTCATCAAGTCTCTCTTTAATAGCATCTTGGGTAAGCCAATTAGCTCTTTGTTTATCAGTAAGTTCTTGTTTATCAATATCTGTTTCCTTGTCCTTTAAGTCCTTTAACATCATATTTCTATATGCTTCATCTTTATCAGTGCATACAACAATAGCAGCTAACATAGTAGCACGTCCTTTTGGTTTTAATCCATTTTTAAGATATTCAATAACATCATCTTTATGTGTAAGTAATTTATCAGTATTAATTTCTTCATCTTTTGGAAAGACTTGCTTGTATAGTCTGCGAATCAAACTGCAGTAAGTATTTACAGAACTCTGTGATAATTTTGGGCGTTTTTCTCTAATAAATTCTGCTAAAGTCATTCTATAAATTATCTAAAGATTATATTTCTGGAAAAAGAAATTTAATGTTGATTATTTCTTTGTTCAAATTGTTCCCACAATTCAATATATCTTTTTTCTAAATCCCGTTTATTTTTTCTTACAAATTTCAGCTTTTTTTTCAAAGCTTCTTCTTCTTCTAAAAAAAAGAATAATTCCTGTAAAGCCTGATTTCTTACAGTATGTAGCCAATCACAATCTAAACAACAACTTGCAAACTGGTTGTGTAGAATAGGTTTAGAACAATAGAGACAAGCCATTTATAAAATAGAATGAGATTTATTTTTAAACTTTAAACCATAAATTTATCTTTTAAAGAAGTATATAAATGGGCATCTATTAATCCTAATTTTGGTGCTGTATTTACAAATCTTCCCTTATGTTTTTGGGTTAATCCAAGAACAGAAACAGGGTCATTCCAAGTTCTAATATCTGTTTGATTCTTTGGAATAGTTTTAAAAGCATCAGTAAATGCAATAGCTTTATTATGTGTTACTATCTTACCATGTGCACCTGACATCTCACTCAATGCACCTCCAAGTGAATTTCCAAATACATCAGCTGGTTTACCATATTTAGCTTCAACTTTTTTAGTTAATTCTCTCGCTTGTTGAACACGAGGAGCATATCTACCAAGTCCTAAAGCAATCAGCGGGTCATCACGAACCCAGTCTAGAATATGTTTTGAACCACGAAATGTAATATGTGGTTTTCCCATAGCATCCAGAAAAACCTTGCTGTTAATATTTGATAATGTAGGGTCTAAAGTATAACCGGATTTCAGTAAGGTATTTTTAGCTACATTTGTAGGTTCATAAGATGCTTTTAGCAATGTTTTCAGGTTATCTTTTTCACTGTAACCGTTCATATAGAATATGTAAATATAATATAAATGGCTAATAATTTTATACAGGATAGTAAATCATATTGTCTATCAACACGAGGTAGCGATGCAACAGTGCTAAATAGTGATACAAATTTTAAATCATATGTAGCATTTGATATTCCCGATTTTTTAACTCCAGATGATTCAATAGCCTATGTTCAGGTTTCAATACCATATATAGTTATTCCAGTTTCATTCTTTCAAATAAATGAAACAAATAATATGTTAGAAGTAATAGAAAATGGAGCAACACAACAATATTATTTTGAATATGGAAATTATAATGCACAAGAATTTATGACAGATTTTAAGGTGATTCTTCCAACAAGATTTAGCATATCAATTGATTTAGTCAATTCTAAATTCAAAATAACAAATAGCACATATAATTTTACATTTACAAGTAATTCAACAATTGATTATATAATGGGTTTTAGCGAAACAATTACATCAATATCAAACACACTGTATATGAGTCGTGTGTATAATTTCTTACCAATTCCAAGAATTCTATTACATTGTCCAGAATTAGGAAATGGTTCAAATTCACAGAATGCAGATATTATTTTAGCAATTCCAAATAATTCTAGATTAAATTCACAAATTGTCTATAATGCTCCACAAATATTGACTTTAGTAAAAACTGAACAAATTACAAGACTAACATTTAAATTAACAGATGAAGGTGGAAACCCAATAAATTTTAATGGTGTAGCAAGTTTCTGGACTGTTCAATTGGATATTTATAGAAAGTGGATTCCAAAACCAGAAACATTTGGTAGTTTAGTAAAAACAAATAATCAACAGGTTGTTCAAAAAGCAATAAAAGATGCGGTAATCCAGAAATAATTTGTAATCATATAATATAAATGGCACTTCCTATCCAATACGCTATTCCCGAGTTAATGAAGTTGAGCGAACTTGATTCAGCTCTCCCTGATGGAACTACCAGCAAGACAGTCCGTGTTACACCTTCTAACTTGTCTTCTATTGTTTCACCTACGTATACTGCTCCTGCTGCTAATACTATTATGCCTGATTCTGCCTTTAACTCGCAGAATGTGCAGTTTGATATTCCTTGCCTTACAAATTCTTGGATTGATACACGCCAGACAACCATTTCTTTCCGTGTGAATTATGAGGTTATTTCTGCTGGTGTTACTTATCAAGTTGCTGCTCTTCCATCTTTACGTGGTGGTGCTTTTTCTTTCTGGGATGGACTTCAAGTTCTTTCTCCTCAAGGTTCAGTTCTTGAATCTATCAGTGAGCTTGGTTTAGTGTATAATGCTCTTACACAGCTCCAAATGTCAAATAGTGACAGAGATGGAGCAGCCCTACAATTTGGAATGTATGCAAACGGTGGTGACAACGTTGTAAAAGGACATACTCTTCCATTTTTAGGAGCAGTTGGTGCTGATTTAGCAGCTACTAATAATGTTACATATTCTTATTCTTATCCTCTTATCTCAAGTGTCATTGGAACTGGAGCTAGTAAGTTTTTTCCTATTGGTTCTATCCCAAAATTACAGCTTATTCTTACTACTACTAACATACTTCCTATTACTCTTGTAACTCTTACTGCTGGAACTGCTGCTACTTTTAGAGTTACTATTAGCGATATTGTTCTCAATCTTCAGTATGTTACTCTTCCTCCTTCTGCTACTCAAATGATAGAAGCTTCTCTTCATGATGGTAAATATTATTTACAAGGAAATACTTGGCGTGTGGCTGCTTCCACTCTTTCTGCTGGAAGTGCTGGTTTCTCAAGCATAATTGCTGGTGTTCGTGGTTCATCTGTCAAATCAGTTCTTTATTCTTTTCAAGAACTTTCTTCTACTCGTTCGCCATTTGGTAAATATGATTCCAAAAATCCTATTGCTCAAACTATCTGCTTTAATGCCAACTCTATTCGTTATCCTTCGCTTCCTCTTGAAGCCCTTCTCCATCCTGCTCGTGTTATGACAGAGCTTCAACGTGCAGTTGGTTCTTTCAATTCTCCTAATCTTAAGAATGCTTATTTACCTGAAAGATTTTGCAGACTTCCTCTTGGTGGTGATGCTCAATCCCTTACAGCCAACGCATCAACTCAAGATTATTATTACACAGTTGCAATTTCTACAGCTGGAAATGCTCTTACTGATGTTAATAATGGACAATCCAGTTTCTTCTTTGGTGTTGATGTTGAGGATGTAAATTCTGTTGGAATTCTCTCTGGTATTAACCTTAACTCCAGTCAGGCTTTCCTTGAACTCAATGTTGCAAAGGCAATTACAAACGCTCATACAGTTTACTGTATGTCTTGTTTGGATAACATTATTATTGTTGATGCTCGTTCTGGACAGTGTGATGTTAGAGTTTAAATATAGAATCATTCAATAAAATATAATCATATTATAAATAAGTATAATATGATAAGGGTTCAAAAAAATGAAACTCCTAATTTAAAACGCCCGAAGTTTAGCGTAGATGGAAAATTAGATGATAAACTAGATTCATTTCCACTTACAAGCTTAATGAATAAATCTACATTCACATGTTTTCTTGGTAGAGCAGGTTCAGGAAAAACTTCATTACTTACTGCATTTTTAAAAACACCAGCAATGTTTCATAAAGTCTTTAACCAGATATTTGTTTTTATGCCACCGGGTTCTCGCACATCAATGAAAGATAATTTCTTTGAAAAGCATATTTCACCACAACAACTATATGATGAATTAACATATAATAATTTAGCAGATTGTTATGAAAAAATTCAAAAGGCAGCAGAAGATGATGAAACATCTTTAGTAATTTTTGATGATGTCCAGAAGAGTCTTCGTGATAATCAAATACGTAAATTATTTTTATCTATGGTGAATAATCGTAGGCACGGAAAATTATCTATGTGGATTGCTTGTCAAAATTATAAGAGCGTTGAACCTAGTGTCCGTAATGGTTTAACAGATATATTCATATTCAAAATAAATAAGAAAGAGATGGAAACAATATATGATGAACACGTGGAACAGCATCAAGATAAGTTTATGGACATATTGAAATACTGTTTTAAAGAACCTCATTCATTTATGTATATTAATACAGGAAGTCAAAGGATATTTTCAAATTGGGATGAATTACTTTTAGAAGATGAAGAAGAGAAATAATATCTACAATGAATATATAATGCTCGGTCATAAAGGAAAACCCTCTGGACGATTTGGACAAAAAGGTGTTTCTACATTTTCACTAATTGGTGGATTACATAAAGGTCACGAAATGGGTGAAAAGAAAATTATGAAAGAAATGGTAGCTCAAGCCGCCAAGTATGGTTCACTTGAAAAGAAATAGATTTAGCGATTAATATCTAGTTATATCATATATGCCACGTAAAATAAAACAAAAACAGAAACAAAAACAAACGCAGAATGTTATTGTTAATATACATGAAAAGAAAGTTAAGAAGAGAAGGATTCATCGTAAGAAAGAACAATTACCATTACCTCCTTCAGTAGTATTAGGTTTACCAAAAGTTCCACCTATAGTTGTTCAATATACTGAACCTGCTTCATTAAGTTCTGCACCTGCTCCTACTGCTCCTGTTCCTGTTCCTCCTGCTCCTGCACGAGCAACATCAAGTATGTTTACAACACCAGCAAAAGAAACAATAAAAGAACCTGCTAAAATTATAAGTGCTTTTACAAGAATTCAAGAAGCACCTTCTCCAGCATCATCTATAAGTTGGATAGAACCTGTTGCTGAAGAACCAAGAAGAGTTCCTATATCAAAAAATCTACCGGTTGGTAGTATTGGTGAACCAGCATTCTTTCAACCTATTCGTTCATCAAGTGATATATTGAGAGAAGCTCCTTCTTCATTTGAAAATTTGATTCGGTCACCATCATCATCACGTGAAGAATTATCAGCAATTTTTAATCAACCACCATCACCTGAACCTCAATTTAAAGCACCAACACCAACACGAGGAGGAATTGTAGGTGGTGGGGTTGTTGCTTCTCGTGTTGCTGCTATAGAAAAGAAAGGGTCAGGAGAAAAAACAAAACAAGCGAGAGAAGTAAGACAAGCTCTACAATTATCACAACGAACTGGTGCAGATGTTAATGATACAGATTTATTAGATGGATTCTATGGAAACCTACCAAGTGGAAGAAGAAGAGTTCCAACTACTGAACAAAAAGCAAGATTAGAGAAATTAGGAAAACCATATATACCAAAAAAGAAGTAATAGTTAAACAAATACTTAATAAAAGTATATAAATATATAGTTATAACTATATATTTAATTTAAATTATAGTTATAATATGATTATTTATTACTTTTATATATAAACTACTTAAATAATTTAAATTATTTTAGTCTTTAGATGATTTTCTTATTATATTTATCTTTATAACTATAAATATAGTTTAATATATAGTTATAACTATATTT
>Ga0209500_10001401_pt1 | contig 18144 bp, 15 predicted proteins | sample S_140212_EF_Meta_FD_187323 | JGI IMG/M metagenome (GOLD analysis project Ga0209500, IMG submission 187323) | Freshwater microbial communities from Lake Simoncouche, Canada to study carbon cycling - S_140212_EF_MetaG (SPAdes) (version 2) | ecosystem: Environmental > Aquatic > Freshwater > Lake ... | reverse complement strand
AATTCGCCACCGCAGGTTCGATCATCATCCGCCAGCGCGGAACCCGCATGAATGCTGGCCGCAACGTCGGTATGGGCCGCGACCACACCCTCTTCGCCAAGGCCGACGGCCTCGTCAAGTGGGACGCTGAGCACCGCAAGGTTGAGATCGTTCCGACGACCTCCGCCGCTTGCTCGATTAAGTAAGCTGCTCCGCCAGCCTCCCGAGAAGCCGACCATCTGGTCGGCTTCTTTGTTTTACGGACCATACGACGACGCTCCCCTCCCCTGGGAGCGGCCCAGGTCTCGCCTTGTCCTTCGGGCCGACGCCTAGCCGGCTCGGTTACGGATGATTTCCAGTGTGGACTGGAAAAGCGATCGGGTGGAATCGGCGTACACTCGGTCATGTACGACATAATCGCAGACGCGCTCGATGGCCTGAGGATAAGCTCCGCATGCACGCAGTTCGACTACGAGCAGTTGCAGCTTTTCCAAGGACATGAGCGTGACATCGACTTCGGCTTCCTCGCGGAAACCATATTCCGGATCTTCATCCATCTCCCGGCAGTGGGTGATGTTCTGAGTGAGGTGCATTGGGGTGCGCTTTCAGAGTAAGCCCCCACCCGGCTAAGCAAAGCCCCGCGATGTTAAGATTCCCCGACCCGCCCGTGCCAACGAGGTGACAGCCTTAGGCGTCCACGCCTGCCTGCGCAGCCTGGCGGAACTTCCACGCCATGGCCAGCGACACGACAATCAGCCCAGTCGCTAGCGAGATCCAGATGCCCACGGCCCCGAGGTCAAAGTAACCGACGGGAATACCGAAAATCCGGAACCCAGGCCGGAAAGCCAGGGCGAGCGCCAAGGGCAAGCAGAACAGCCAGTAGACGATGAAGACGCTCCACGAGGCCCAGGCGGCCCGATTGACCGACCGGAGGAGGTAGGCCGCCACGACCTGCACGCCGTCGAAGGGCGCCCACACGGCGGCGAAGATGAGCAAGGTAGAAGCGAGCGCGGCGGTCCCGGTACCAGCGACGCCATACGTCGCCATGAGCAACGGGCGCAGCAGGATCATCCCGAGGCCGTAAGCGGCCATAATGAGTCCGCCCATAATCAAGGCGCCGAGGCCGATGGCCTGCACCTTACGCGGGTCCTTGGCGCCATAGGCTTCGCCGACGCGGATGCCGGCGGCGATACCCAGGCCGAGCGGCAACATGAACGCGGCGGAAGCCGTACTGATGGCGACTTGGTGCGCAGCCTGCGCAGTGGCGCTGAGCCAGCCGGCCATGACAGGGACGATGGCAAAGATGCCGACTTCACTGAGGCTATGCAGACCCGCCGGCCAGCCGGTCTTCATGAGTCGACGGAAGACGGCCATCTGCAGGCCGTCGGCCCAGCGCACCTCACCTCGGCCAGGCGTGAACCAAAGTCCGATGAGCATGACCAAGCGGGCGACGAGCGTGGCCCAGCCAGCGCCGGCGAGTCCCAGCGCCGGGAACCCCCAATGGCCGAACATCCACAGCCAGTTGAAGAAGATGTTGGCGAGGATGCCGAGGCTCAGCCACGCGAGCGAGATCCACGGCTGGTGCTGCGAATCGCGATGCCCACGCAAGGCGTGGAAGGCCAGGCCGGGCACCATCGCCCACGACATGAGGATGAAGAACTCCTGCGCCTCGTCCGAGACAGGCTTCGGCGAACCGAGCAGCGGGATAAACTGGGCTGACCAATGCGAAACAATGGCGGCAACGATGCTGATGACGACGGCCAGCACCATACCATGACGCAGGATTGCGGGTGACGACTGCTCGACGCCCGCGCCGTTATCCTGCGACTGATACACAGCGATGGCGCCGACGACGCCGATGCCGAAGACATAAGGGATATAATTGAGGTTCGAGGCCAAGGCCGAAGCGGCCAGCGCGGTCTCGCCGAGGTGACCGGCCATGGCGACATCCACGACAAACATCAGGCCGTAGCCGAGCATCCCCAACATGATGGGAATCGCCAACTTGAGCGTGGGGCCGATTTCGGCGCGGATGGTCGGCGAGTTGTCCAAGCCCCCAAGAGGAAAGGATTACCTCCCCGTTGCGAGTCAGTTCTTCGGCCGACGGTTCAGCGTGTAATAGGCATCCGCATGGTCCAGCGATTCGCCAGCCACCGAGCGAATGCCATCGGCATGGAGCTCGTGGATATAAAGTTCACGGAGACCATCGACCTTAAGGAGTACGCTGAGGCCGTCCGCGGCGACTTTGGCCGAGACGATGCCATTCGGGGCTACCTGAATCTCGTCGCTCCCATACGCGCCCGAATAGAAGAGCGTGTAATTAGTCATGCGGTACGAGGCGACGTCCCCGGCACGGGCGACATCAACGGGCTTGGTGAAGGTAAGCTCAAAGCCGTCCGGCTTAGCCTTCATCTCTTTGATGGCGAACGGCACGGTGCCGTTATAGCGAAGGCGCTGCAGGCCGTAGGCCTTGGTGCCGAGCGAAGACCAGCCGCGGCTGGTCATGCCGACCATGAGCGAGCCGTCCGGGGCAAAACTGAGCCGCACGATGCCGGAGGCGAAACCGCCGACGAACGGGAAGCAGGCGCCCTGATACTCGCCTTCGATCTTCTCCATGAAGACACGGCTGATCTTGGCGTCGGTGAACTCGGCCACGAACATCTGCCCGTCGAACGGTCCGAACTTGCCGCCGGCATCGCACGTGGCGAGGTCGGTGCCGCTACGTCCCATCTTGTTATAAGGCATCCAAATCGCGGGCGGACGCATTTCGGGCAAGGCCTTGAGGGCTTCGGGGTAAGGACGCTTCTCGGGAATCTTGGCGGAAAGCTTGAGCGGCGACTCCGGCAACTTCTCGGAGGCGATGCCTTCGGGGTTTAGGAAGAACGCACCTTTGCGCAGGTGGTAGATCGGCGTGGTCGGGATCCAGGTGCCCTGCTGATCGACGCAGAACATGTCGCCATCGAGGTTAGCACCAAGGCCACACGGCGAACGCATGCCGGCCGCCATGGGCACGAACTTACCGTCTTTGCCGAGGATGCCACCCCAGCCGCGCCACGGTGCCTTATTGTCGGCGTGGTCACCCATGTCCACATTGAGCGTGACCCAGAGCTGTCCGAGTCCGTCGCGCTTGGGGCCGTAAGCATAACCGTGATAGGAGCCGGAGACGTTCCAGCCGGCGCCGGCAGTGAGGTATTCGTCGGCGACGCCGTCGCCGTTCGTGTCACGCAGGCGCGTGGTCTCGGTGCGCTGGGTGACGAGTAGGTCCTTGCCGTCGCGGAGCAATCCGAGCGGTTCGTGCAGGCCGGAGGCGAAGAGCTTGTAGCTGACTTTATTCGGCTTGGAATCGAGCACGCCGTCGAGCACCCAGACCTCGCCCTTGCGGATCGAGAGCGCGAGCTTGCCGTCCGCCGTCCAATCCATGCCGCTGACTTCCAGGGCGAGTCCGTCGCCCGGCTTCCAATCCTTGGCGCGTGTGTCCGCCGCGGTGCTCGCAGTCAGGATGTCGGCGATGTCATAAGACGCCGCAGAAAGCGAAGCGGCGGCGAGGAGGGCTGCAATCATGGCTTTCATTTCCAGAGATAGGTAAAGACGCGGAGGCCTTGGGCGGAGGATTCTTTGACGTCGACAATCATACCTACGGGATGGGTGATTGTCGGATTGAAGTCGGGCGTGGGCGCCCAGGTGACGGTGCGGCGAAGGCCGTTCTTGATTCCCTCATAGGTCTCCTCAACCTTCACGCCACCCTGTTCGTTGAGGAACGTGGGGTTGCCCTTCGCATCGAGACGGTAGCCAAGGAAGCGGCCAGTGGGCTTAGGCCAAGCGACAACCTCCGTGCCGATGGGTTTCTCAAAAGTCGGGAAGCGCGAGTACCAAGTGAGATAGGCGTCAAAGAAACGCCCCTTCCAGGCGAGGCCAGGGCCGCCCTTGTCGCCGTCGTAGGCGAGGTGCACGCCAGTCGGGAAGCCCACCAGGATCGCGCGGACGCCAACGCCGTCGGTAAAGGCGCGCTGCACGACGGGCCGGTCTTTCGGCACAATCTCGAACTCGCCGTTACGATTCTGCGGGAAGCCCTCAGGCTCTCCATTGGCGCTTTCAACGAACTTGAAAATCGAGGCGATTTGCTTGTCGGTGTCGCCGCCAAGGATCGTGGAGTTGAAGGATTTTCCGCCCGGCCAGAAGGAGGGCATCAGCGTGCCGGGACGATAGCCTGCGGGATTGATGAGATACTCGCGTAACCAGCTTTCCTGCAGGCGAGCGGCGATATTACTCAAGTCAGGCCCTTGGACGCCGAGAGACGGGCGATCGCCCCAACGGTGGCAGGTGATGCAACCCGCCCCACCTTGCGTGCCCATGAGCTTACGCCCAGCGGTGTCATCGCCGCCTTCGAACTTGATCGCGGTACGCGCGTCAGCGACACCGAGGAGCTTGGCGAGGTCGACCGTGGCCGCGCCGAACTGCGGCATCTTGGTCTTCAGATAGGGACGCACGCGGGTCTCGTCTGCTTTATTGTGGCTCGTGAATAGATCGGTGAGCTTGGCTTCGACGCGCGGGGCGAGCACCTTGGCCAGCCACTCAGGGCGGAGCTTGCCGCCGACGCCGGTCAGGGGCGGCGGGTAGCGACCAGTGTCGCCGAGATTATGATCTCCCTGGAAGTAAGGCTTACGCGCGGCATCGGGGCCACCCTTGCCATCGCGCTCATGGCAAGCGATACAGTTGAGCGCGTGCAGAGTGAGGTCGGCAGCAAGTTTAGGCGAAGCGGCCTCGTACCTCTTAGCGAGGAAGAGCTTTAACGAGGCGCGTTGTGCGTCGGAAAGTGCATAGCGCGGTCCCTTGGCGTGATCGGCATCGAGGCAGCCTCCTTCGTTCTTACTCAGCGCAACGGGCTTTGCCGCGGCATCCTTAGGGAGGTCGTGACAGGCGGCACACTGGGCAGCGATGACGGCCTTGCGGCCAGCGACCGCGAGGTTCTTGTCCGCGACGAGGGAGACGACGCTTTGATCAATACGTCCATCGCTGCCCTGGAATTCGAGAAGGTAGCCAGCGATGTCAATGGCGTCCTGACGATCCATCACGGTCTTGGGCATGCGCCCGTCGGTGCGCACCTTCAGGGGGTCGAGGATGAAAGCGCCAAGACTATCGAGGCTGTACTTCGCCTTAAGGTCGCCGAAGCCGACACTTCGGTGCGTGAACTCGGAAGCCTTGGGCACGCCTTCAGCCGGGATGAAATCCTTCCCGGGAGCGTGGCAGGCGACGCAACCCAACGTGTTGAATAGTTCGCCCCCGCGTCCACCGTTAACGTGCATGATCTTCGCCGCGGCCTTAGTCGCGGCCTTGGGTTGCAGGGAAGCGAGATAGTGTTCGATTGCGACGAGCGTCTTTTCATCGGCCTTCGCCAGCACCTGCGGCATGACTGTGCCGGAATGGACCGACGCAGGATCGGCGATGAACTTGCGGAGCCATTCGGAGCGAACGCGCTGGGTGACCGTCGCGAGTACGGGTCCGCGCATGGCCGGCAGACCGGTATCGCCACCGTGGCAATTCACGCAGCCTAGTTCATTATAAAGCAGACGTCCACCCTCAGCCGTCGGCGCCGACGTATGAAAACGCTCAAAGCCGGTGACGAGAGGCTCGGCGGCCAGTGCGGTCGCACCGAGCAGGATTGCGACGCGTAACATCATGCCGTCTCGCGGACGCACTGATCGAGATAGGCACGCGACTTATTCACCGCTGCAGTGACCTCGCCGACGGTGGGCAGAATCGGAATCCCTCGCGGGGTCGGGTGCATGAAGATCTCAGCCACGCCCTTGAAGCGGACGTCGCGGAGCGCCTTGACAACGAGACGATAGTCGAGGCCGCCGCCGTAGCCGGGAAGTTGCTGCATCTCGACCTCCTTGCTGGCCTTCTTGAAGATACCGGCGGAGTGCTCCTGAAAATAGACAAACGGGAGATTCGTTGCGCCCGCGTAGCGGATGAGTGCCGGGATTTGATCCTGCCACTCGTGCAGATGGTGCGGGGCGAAGGCGATGCCGAGATTCGGCGAGGTATTCAGGTCGGCGAACGCCTTGATCGAATCCGGATGGTGGAGCGCCTGGCTCACGTGATTCTCGATCGCAATGGTCACGCCGAGCTCGGCTGCCTTAGCGACGTGCGGCTTCATGTCTTCGAGGAACTTGGAGATGGCCGCTTTGGCGGCGGCGCCTTCCGGATTCTTCGGGCCAACGCACCCGCAGACCACGAGGTTGCCGCCGTGCTTATTCACCCAAGCCATTTCTTCCTGTAGTTTGAATGGGCCCAGCGGGTAGCGCGTGCTGGAACCAACGCGGACACCGTGCTTCTTTAGCAAAGCCGCGAAGGCTTCTTCACCGAGCGCCGTGGCCTGCTCGCGCTGGTCACCGTGCACCTTACACCAGATATCGATCGACTCGGCGCCCACCTTGGCGACCTCGGGCAGGATGACGTCGAGCGGCATCGTGCCGTACAGCGCGGAAGACAGCGTGTAGCGGATCTTGAAGTCATCCTTGGATTGAGCCCAAGCCGACATCGCCGCAAAGACCGCGGCGGCCGGGACGGTGCGGAGGAAATCGCGACGGGAAAGCATAGCCTTATTTCTGGTCGCGCTGGGCTTCGAGCATCTTGATCCACGGCCCGACGAACGAGCCGTGGTCATGGAAGGTACGGCCGCTGACCATGTGACGGTCGATGACAACCGGGGCGTTGACGAAGATGCCGCCGCAGATCTCGAGGTCGAACTTGCACTTCGGCACGGTGGCCATGTGCAGGCCCTTCACGATGCCAGCGCGGGCGACAATCTCGACGCCATGGCAAACGCTCATCATCGGCTTCTTGTGCTCCCAGAACCAGCGCGTGGCGGCCAGGAGGGCTTCGTCTTCGCGCAGATACTCGGGGCCGCGACCGCCACTAAAGAAGATGCCAGCGTATTCCTCTGGCTTGATGTCTTTGAAGGCGATGTCGCAGTTGATTGTGTACCCCTCCCACTCCTTGGTGATGGTCCAACCCGGCTTCACTTCATGGAGCACCGTCTGGTAGACGCGCTTATCGATGGAGGCGAAGACAGGCTGAAAGCCGGCTTCCTGCAGGCGGTAGACCGGATACATCGTATCGAGCAGCTCGGTGGCGTCGCCGATGATGATGAGCACCTTCGGCTTCTTAACGTTCTCGGGCTTGTCGGCGCCCGACGAGATCGAGGATTGGTTCTTGTTATCGACGAGGGCGGCGGAAGCCAGTGCGCAAAGACCAAGCAAGCCGACGGTGAGGAGGCGGAGTTTCATAGGGGTGATAGGACTATATCCTTTCTTGCCCGGAAAGTCATTACAGGTATGATGCACTAAAACTAAGGTTTCTGGTCAAACCTCATGCCCTCTATCGCCCATCGCCGCGCCCCGCGGGTCGCCCTCCTGATCGAGACCACCCGCACCTATACCCGCGAGCTCCTCGCCGGCGTCCGCAGCTACGTGGCGGCCCACGGGCCTTGGTCGACCTACCTCGAACTGCGCGCCTTGGATTCTTCTCCACCCGACTGGCTAAAGGACTGGGATGGCGACGGCATCCTAACCCGCACCTTCAGCGCGGAGACCTCCAAACTCGTCACGGCGACCGGCCTGCCTGCCGTCGAGCTCCGCTCCACTCACTTTGCCGGCGGCCGGCCGCTTGTCGGGTGTAACAACCAGGACATCGGGCGGATGGTGGCCGAACATCTCTACGAACGAGGCTTCCGGCACTTCGCCGCCTATAGCCAACGCAACGAGGAATTCTTTGTCGAACGGGTGGACAACTTCAAGAAGGTCGTTCGCGCCTATGGCCACCGCTGCCTCGAGCTCCCCGAAGATCACCCGGAACGTGTTCCCGACTGGGAGCAGAGCCAATCCCGCCTGATCCACTGGATCGCACAGCTCCCCAAGCCCATCGGAATCTTCGCCGCGACCGACCAACTTGGCGTTCGCCTACTGGAGGCCTGCCAAACCGCCGGCGTCGCCGTCCCAGAAGAAGTGGCGGTCGTCGGCGCCGAGAACGAGGAGACGCTCTGCAGTTTCACCACGCCGCCATTATCCTCGGTCCGTTTCGACGGCCACGCCGTGGGCTTCGCCGCCGCCGAACTCCTCGACCGGATGATGCACGGCCGGAGCAACCGCACCAAACCCGTCCAGGTCGCACCGAAAGGCATCGTGGTGCGCGGCTCTTCCGGCGAACTAGTGATTAGCGACCGACTCGTAGCGCGTGCGGTCGCGCTGATCCGCGAAGGCGCCGTCCACGGACTCGACGTCAACGAACTATCCGCAAAGCTGGGCGCCTCGCGTAGCACGCTCGACCGCCGCATGAAATCCGTGCTCAAGCGATCTCCGAAGGATGAGATCTTGCGCGTGCGCTTCCGTGAAGTGGAGCGACTGCTCCGCCAGACCAACCTCACGATCGACCTGATCGCGGAGCAGACGGGCTTCACCCACAGCCACTACCTGCAAGCCGCCTTCAAGGCGCGCTATAAGCAGACGCCCGGAAAATTCCGGCGCGCGAAGTCCTGATCAGCGATTGAGGCCGACGACATCCTCGGGCTCGGCCCAGGCGAAGACGGTGGCCTTGGAGCCGACCCGTTGGCGCGGATTGGCTTCGGAGATCTTAAGGATTACGCCTTCCTTGGTCTTGAAATCGTGTAGCGAGACGTCGCCCTGAAAGAGCGAGGCCACGATCGAACCGGCGAAGGCGTTCTCGTCGGGCGCCATGAAGTCGAGCTTCAGGCACTCGGGACGGATGCAGATCACGATCTTTGCGCCTGGGCCCGGGGCGTCGTCTGGCGTCGCGAGCGCACCGCGCACTTCTCCGACCGCGGTCTCGGCCACAAATTCGCCTGCGCCGACGTGTGTCACCTTGCCGGGAATGAGGTTCGCGGAACCGAGGAACGTCGCAATCCAGCTGTCTGCTGGCCGACGATAAAGGTCAATCGGTACGCCGGCCTGGACGATGCGACCTTCGCGCATGATCGCGAGGCGGTCGGCCATCGCGAAGGCGTCCTTCTGGTCATGCAACACGCAGAGCACCGTCACGCCGGTCGTGCGCACGAGTTTACGGATAACGTCGCGGACCTCGAGGCGTGAGGCGGCGTCCAGATTACTTAGGGGCTCGTCAAGGAGCAGCAGCTTCGGACGCAACGCCAGCACGCGGGCGAGCGCGACGCGTTGCTGTTGGCCGCCGGAGAGCTCCTGCGGCCGACGCGCGGCCCAGCCATCGGCGCCGACGAGCTTCAACGCCTCGAGGGCGCGCGCCTTGATCTCGGCGGCCGAGATCTTTTCGGCGTCGAGCGAGAACGCGGCGTTCTCAAGGACGGACAGATGCGGGAAAAGCGCGTAGTTCTGGTGGACGAACCCGAAGCCGCGCTCGGCGGACTCAGCGAAGGTGATGTCACGGTTATCGAGCAACACCGTCCCACCCTGGGACTCGATCTGGCCGGCAAGCACCTTGAGCAAGGTCGTCTTACCGCTTCCGGACGGACCCAGCAGGCAACACAGCGTGCCCGTCTCCACGACGAGGTCGACCCCCGCGAGGACGGGCGTCGTGCCGAACTGGCGGCGCAGGCCGGTGAGGCGGAGGGTGGGCACGGCCGGAACCTAGGCATAAGCCCCTCCGGGGAGCAAGGTCGCCCGCCGACTGTGAATGATTTCCCGGACCGCTTCGCCTTCCCACGCTTGCCACGGGGCTGGATTCGGGCAATTTGACGACTCCCATGCGTAACGACGACGAAGACGAGGACGAGAAGACCCCAGCTGCCCCCAAAGAAGGCGGCCCGAGCTCCATGCTCATCCAGAAGAAGTTCCTCGAACAGCGGAAGATCTTCCTCTGGGGTGCCGTCGAAGACGCCTCCGCTCGCGACATCGTCGAGAAGCTCCTGTATCTGGACGGCATCGACCCTGGCAAGGAGATCACCTTCTACATCAACACCCCGGGCGGCTCCATCACCTCTGGCATGGCCGTCTATGACACCATCCGCATGATCACGTCTCCGGTGAAGGTCGTCGTGACCGGCATGGCCGCCTCGATGGGCTCCATCCTTCTCCAGGCACCTAAGGAAAAGGGTAACCGCCTCCTCTTCCCTCACTCCCGCGTGATGATCCACCAGCCGCTCATCATGGGCCGCATCCAGGCCACGGCCGTGGATATTCACATCCAGGCCCAGGAAATGGAACGCCTTCGCTCAGAGCTCAATGAGATCCTCGCCAAGGCCTCGAAGCAGAAAATCGAGAAGGTCACCAAGGACACCGACCGCGACTTCTACATGACCGCCGAGGAGGCCATCGAGTATGGCCTCGCCGATGCGATCGTGAAGAAGCTCTAACGACCACCCGACGCGCATGGCCATCGGCGACCGGGCCTACATGCGTGATCGCTCCCCGCCGCGCGAGCCGATTTCCCTGACAGCCTGGACTGTCGGCATCCTCGTAGCGTTCTTCATCCTCAATCTGATTCAGGAATCCGCGCACGCTCAATTCCTGGGCTGGATGGAGCTCGACGAAAGCCAGCCCCGCGCTTGGCAGTGGCTGACATACTCCCTCCTCCATAAAGAATTCTGGCATCTTCTAGGTAACTGCCTCGTGCTCTGGTGGACGGGCGCGACGGTCGAGCAAGAACACGGCCCGGCCAGATTCCTCCAAGTTCTCCTCGGCGGCGCACTCATCGGGGCGACCACCTGGTATCTCACCGGCCTCGGCGGACTCCATGAGAGTGGCTTGGTCGGCATCTCCGCCGGCGTCTACGCGCTGATGCTCGTCGCGCTGCTCGATAAGCTCGATCACCAGATCACGCTGCTTTTATTCTTCTTCCTTCCCGTCACACTCAAAGTCCGCTGGTTACTCATCGCGGTCTCGCTCTTCTCACTCCTCGGCTGGAGTTTCTCGGAATTCCCCGCCCGCCACGAATGGCTCAACTGGAAGCCCGCTTGGCGTGACGGCATCGCCCACTCGGCCCACCTCGGCGGCCTGCTCTTCGGCTGGCTGGCTTGGCGCTACCTTAACCGGACAAATTGGGCACCGAGCTACGCTCAGGTACAGGAACCCATGCCAACCGACGCACCGAGCCCAGCCTTAGAGACCCCAACCGAGGAAAATACCCTAGGCCGCCCGCTCACTTCCGCCCAAGCCCGCGCGGAAATGGACAGGCTTCTGGATAAGATTTCAGCCGGGGGATTCGGCTCGCTCACTGCTGGCGAGAAACGTAGGCTCGAAGAACTTAGCGCCCGCTTACGCTAAGTTCCCCCACCCCACCCTTTATGCGCCTCAGACTTTTCCTGCTGCCGATTCTTCTGGCAGCACTGGCCTCCGCCCAGACCGCCGGCTTTACGACCACGCAGTCGATGCAGAACGAGACGCGGGCCACCGCCGCCCTTCTCGAGAAGCTGCACATCAGCAAGAAGGACATGGGGTCGATCGATATGAACTCGGTCGTGAAGACCTACTGCGAAAACCTCGATGGTGCGAAGATGTACTTCACGGCCGAGGAAGTAGACGAGTTCATCAACCGCTACGGCAAGACGCTCGATCTCTACCTGCAGCGCGGCAACCTGACCCCGGCCTTTGAAATCTACGCCCTCTTTAAGAAGAAGGTCAGCGAACGCACGGTCTCCAACCTCGCCGCCCTCGACCAGCCTATCGACCTCACCCAGACGGGCAGCTTCCCCGTCGACCGCAAGAAGGCCGAGTGGCCCGCCAACCAGGAAGCCGCCGACGCCCTCTGGGCCCGCCGCCTCCGTCTCGACATGCTCTCCGAGCTCCTCGGCGAAGATCGCACGGGCGCGACCAAGGCTCCCAAGGACCATACGCTCCCAGAAATCACGCCCGAGAAGACCAAGGAAGCCGTCGCTCGTCTCAAGAAGCGCTACGACAAGGGACGCACCTACCTCAATTTCGACCAGAACGAGGTCGAGGAGATCTTCCTCAACGCCTACACCAGCCAGTACGACCCGCATTCAACGTTCTTCTCCCAGCATTCGCTCGAGGAGTTCGAAATCGCAATGCGCAACTCGCTTGTCGGCATCGGCGCTACGCTCTCCGACGAGGACGGCTTCTGCGTGATCAAGGATATCCTACCCGGTGGACCGCTCGACCTCTCCCATCAGGCCAAGTCCGGCGATAAGATCATGGGCGTGGGTCAGGGCGACCAAGGCGAAATCGAAGACATCGTCGGCATGCGCCTCTCGAAGGCCATCAGCCGAATCCGAGGCAAGCAAGGCACGTCCGTCCGCCTGCTCCTCGACCTGGCCGGCGGCGGTCGTAAGACCATCACGCTCAAGCGCGACCAGATTAAGCTCGTCGGCCAGATGGCCTCGGCCCGCGCCTTCGAAGTGCCCAGCGGCAACGGGACGGTGATGCTCGGCGTCATCGACCTGCCAGCCTTCTACGGCAAAAACTCCGACGGCACCGGCTCTAGCCCTTCCGCCGACATCGAGCAACTGATCAACAAGCTGAAGGCCCTCGGCATGAAGGCCCTCATCATGGACCTGCGCAAGAACGGCGGTGGCCTCCTCACCGAAGCAGTCGACATCTCCGGCCTCTTTATCCCCAAGGGCTCCGTCCTCCAAGTCCGCGACAGCCAAGGTCGCTCCGAAGACTACCGTGATGAAGACGAGAAGGTAGCCTGGAACGGGCCGCTCATCGTACTCACCTCCAAGCTCTCCGCCTCAGCCTCCGAAATCTTCGCTGGTGCGATGCATGACCATCGCCGCGCAATCATCGTCGGCGACACGACCACCCACGGCAAAGGCTCCGTGCAGAACATCATCGAGCTGAGCCGCTTCGATAAGAACCTTAAGTCCGCAGTCAAAGTCACCATCCAGAAGTGGTATGCCCCCAGTGGTTCCTCCATTCAGCTCAAGGGCGTCCCGGCCGATATCGTCGTTCCTTCCGTCTACTCGGTGCTGCCGGTCGCCGAAGCCGACCTCGACCGCCCCCTGCCTTGGGATTCCGTCACCCCCACGCTCACCAAGCCCGACGAAGGGGACTGGCTGAAGGCCAAGCTTTCCGACGGCCTGATCGCCCAACTCGCCGCCGGCTCAGCCCGTCGCCAATCCGAACTCCCTGAGTTCCTGACGCTCTCCCGTACGATCGACTGGACGAAGAGCCGGCAGGTCCGCAAGGACGTCTCCCTCTCGCTCGACCAACGCCGGACCGAGCGCAAGGACGACCTGGAATTCCGCGACCAGATCCGCCGCGAACTCTCCGACTACGCGAAGAAGGCTTTCAAGGTCAGCGACGTGAAACTCAACGCCGCCATCGAACAGGAAAAGAAAGAAGGCGCTAGCGCCAGCGCGAAGAGCAAGAAGGCCAACCGCATGCGCGACCCGCTCGAAGACGACGACTGGCCGGAATACGATATCCAGCTCCAGGAAGCGGTGCGTATCGCTACCGACTGGACCGGCCTTCTCGTCGGCCCCTCCGTCGCCGCCGTCACCTCGGCCGCCCAATCGCAGGATTCAAAGAAGAAGTAAACCTGCGGTGGGGATCCGCTGGCATGGTGAACTGCTGCGAAGCAAATAGAGGCCGCCCACCCAGGCGGCCTTTTTGTTGCCCTCGTTCGCCGTATGGTGAACGCAAGGTAGGGGCGAGGCAACGCCGCGCCCGTTCGCATCAATAGGGCATGACGTAGTCCTGCCCCTACCATCGGCCACCATGCGGCGGCCTGCTTCGCATCAGACCCCATGCGACGGTTCCGCGCCTATACTCGATACTCCATACTCAATACTCCCCCTTCCATTCAGCCCTCAGCCATCTGTCATCCGCCCTCTGTCATCTGCCTCAAGGTTTCGCAGCAGTTCCCCCATGCCAGCAGACCCCCATGGCATGCTGTTTGATTTGCCCACTATCCACCCACCCAACAACCTTACCGCATGCTCTCCCCCGAAGCACTGGTCTACGGCACGCTCCTGGTAACAGGCTTCTTGCTCCTCCGTCGCTCGCGCCGCGCTGGCCTAGCACTCCGTCGCCAACATGGCCTCATCGATGGGCAACCCGTTCAGCTTCACACGCTCACCAACGCGCGCGGCGTGGAAGTCTCGGTCAGTGAATTCGGCGCGACACTTACCTCAATCCGCGTCCCCGATATCCATGGCCGCCTCGGCGAAATCACCCTTGGCCTCCGCTCGCTAGAGGACTACGTCGCTGGCAATCCCTTCCTCGGCAGCACCGTCGGTCGCTATGCCAACCGCCTCGCTAACGGCCAGCTGACCATCGACGGTCGCACCATCGCCCTCGCGCAGAACAATAACGGCAACCATCTCCACGGCGGCCTCCGCGGCTTCGACAAGCGGGTCTGGAAATCCGAAGCGATCCGTACGGCGGACGCGTCGGCGGTCCGCTTCACCTACGTTAGTCCCGACGGCGAAGAGGGCTACCCGGGCACGCTCAGCGTGACGATCACCTTCACCCTGCCCGATGATGCCGACGAACTGACGATCGACTTCGCGGCGACGACCGACGCCCCGACGGCCTGCAACCTGACCAACCACGTCTTTTTCAACCTCGCTGGCCAGGGTAGCATCCTTGACCACCGCGTGACGCTGCGTTCCGACCGGATTGTACCGGTGACGGCCGCACTTATCCCGACGGGCGAATTCACGGACGTGACCAACTCGCCGTTCGACTTCCGCCGTTCGCATCCGATCGGCGAACGTATCGGTGCCCCGCACGACCAGCTCCGGCGCGGACGCGGCTATGACCACTGCTACGACCTCGGTACGGACAAGTCCCTGAAGTCCGCCGCCTTCGTGAGCGAGGACTCCTCCGGCCGCACGCTCGAAGTCCTGACCGACGCCCCGGGGCTGCAGTTCTATACTGGCAACTTCCTCACCGGCACCGTCCAAGGCCGCTGGGCTAAGCCTTTCGCCTTCCGCCAAGGCTTCTGCCTAGAACCTGGACTCTTTCCTGATTCGCCAAACCAGCCGGCGTTTACTCGTCTGGGCTACCCCAGCGGTATTCTGCGCCCCAGCGAACAGTATACCCAGAAGCTGGTCTTCCGCTTCGGGGTGATGAGGTAGGGACGTGATTGCAATCACGTCCGTTCGCGGACGGACTAATGGTGTCTGTGCGTATCGCTAAGCCCCCGACGACTCCCTTCCTCCGGCCTCGAACGGCGGCGATAGCAATCACCGCCCTACCCGAGACAACTAGCGCAGCACGCGGTGCTGCCCCTACCTTCTGCTTCGCAGCATGCCAGCGTGCCAGCAGTTCCCCCACCGCGCGCTAGGCGCGCGCGGTCGCATCCACCAGCAGCCAAGCCCAGGTGGCGACGACGCCGTCAGGGCGCGCGTTGAGGCGGTCGTAATCGCGGATGAGCGACTTCAGCTCGCCCGGCGAAAAGCGTGGGTCTCCGGTCACGCCGCTGCGATGCAGGTTTCGAAGAAAATCGAGGGCGCTCGGGTAAATCTCTTCGGACTCGAGCACGCCGTGCGCATGGACGTCGAAGTTTGCGGCTTTGAGTAAGGCGAGCCACTGGGGTTCATCGCGCCAGCGCACGGGGCCTTCGCCGATGAGGTCACGCAATTCATTCAGGCAAGGGTCGCATGGGACACCGAGTAGAAGTCGGCCGCCAGCCGGCAACGCCGCGCGCCAGTGACGGAGCACGGCGGCGGGATCGGCTGCCCAATGCAGAAGACCGGTCGAGGCGAGCGCACCGGCCTTCTCGATCGGACCGAAGGCGTTGTGCACGGACCAGTTAGCGGCAGGCACCGCCTGGCGGCCGAGCTCGACCATCGCGGGCGAGGCATCCGTAGCGTCGACGCTCACGCCTTGGGCGAGCAGCGCCGACGTCAGGAAGCCCGTCCCAGCACCGAGTTCGGTGATGCGGACGCCTCGACGGAACGGAGCGAATGCGGCCAGCGCTTCGGCGAAGCGCTTCTGCGGCGCGGCATGCGCGTCGTAGCTGTCGGCTCGTTCTTCGAAACGCATGGGGTCAGGGGGCGAGGAACTCGCGCAGGTCGTGCCCGAGTCCCTCTACAATATGACAACCTGCGATGGCTTGGCAAACGCCAGCGGCGTCCAGGAGCGCATCCTGGTCGCCGACATAGGCTTCCCAACCGGGGTTGAGCCCCTGCCGTCCGAAGGTAATCAGCGAGATGCCCGCAGGCTGGGATAGGAGGTCCAGACCGGCCTGGAGGTATTCCTTCTCGTACGGTAAAGCGTCGCCGGCCATCGGGACCAGGCCGGCACGCTTCCGGAAGTCGGCCAAGGCCGCCGGGGCGTCGGTGTCAATCCATCGGCGCAACCACTTCACCTGGGTCTCGGAATGCTTCCCGCACTTACCATGTTCCGAGCAGAACGACGTGAAGGGGGCGAAGAGGAGCACCTTGGCCGGGAACTTCACGCCACGGGCTCCAGCCTCGAGGACGAGGTGCGCCCCGAGCGACCACGCGATGACGGCATCGCAATCGGAAAGGTTTTCCGCGGCGCCGACGACCGGCGGGTAGATCAGGTGCTCGGCGTCGGGCGCATGGGCCACGGCGATGGCCTTCATCTCCTCGAGCGAGACGCCCCAACCGCCAATCCAGCCGATCTTCATGCGGTGACGCCCTTCAAGGCGGCGAGAAAGGAAGACAGCACGGCGGGCGAAAGGCCGCGACGAAGGGAGATGCGGATGCGTCCGGTGCGTACGGGCACCGTGGGCGGACGAATGGCGGAAACCATGAAGCCGGCGGCGCGGAGCGCGGTGGCGTATTTCAGCGTAACGTCGGAATCACCGAGGATCAGCGGGATGATTGGCGAGTCGCCCGACGGCACCGCAAAGCCGGCTTCGACGAGCCCATCGCGCCAAGCGTGGGAGAGTGCGTGGAGTTCGGTGCGTTCGGCCGACATCGCCTTCACGCGCTCGACCGCAGCGAGGGCGGCGGCGGCGCAAGACGGCGCTAGGTAAGTCGAGTAGACGAACTCGCCGGCGAAATTGATCAAGGAGTCGCGCACTTCGGGTGCATGCGAGAGGACGTAGGCACCTTGTGAGCCGAGGCCTTTGCCGAGCGTGCCGACCACGATATCTGCAGCGGCGTAGGCGCCGTGCGCTTCCTGCAACCCAGAACCCGTCGCACCATACCAGCCCGTGGCGTGGGCTTCATCGAGCACCCAGCAGAAACCGAAACGCTTCCGTAACGAAGCCAGGCGCTTCAGGTCAGGGCTATCGCCGTCCATCGAGTAGACGCTTTCCGTGACGACGAAGATGACGCCATCCAAGGCGGGCTCCTCGTGAAGCATGAGCTCGAGGGCATCGAGGTCATTATGGGCGAAGCGACGGAGACGGGCGCCCGAGGCCATGATGCCGTCGAGCATACTCGCATGCACGAGGCGGTCGGCGAGGATGAGGTCTCCCTTTTTCGGCAGGCCACCGAGGACGGCAGAGTTCGCGGAGAAACCGGTGTTCATCACCAGCCCATGCTCGTAGCCCTGCCAAGCGGCGAGGGTGTGCTCGAGCTTCTGGTGGATCTCGGTGTAGCCTGTAACGAGCGGCGAAGCGGAGGATGAAGCGCCCCACTCATGGAGCGCGGCCACGCCGGCGGCGACGACCGCTGGGTCGCGGGACAGGCCGAGGTAATCGTTATCGGCTAGGTTGATGCGGGTGTCCGCCGAAGCGCGGGCGGTCAGCTTGCGGCGCAGCGACGATCCCTCGCGCTGGACGAGGGACTGACGCAGGCGCTGCAGCAGGGCTTCGTTCACCGCGGCAGGAAATGGAAGCGGGCGGACTTTTCGCCTTTGCCCGATTCGCCGAGCAGCGGAATCCAGGACTCAGCGAGCCCGGCGCGGTTCGCGGCGGCGACTTCCTTCGAAGGCTTCTTGATCGCGTTGAGCCAGACGCCGATGGGGCCGTCGTAACGGCGGCGCAGATAAGAGATCGCGAGGCGCGCCTGGTTGATCGCCCCGAGGCGATCTTCGACGACCACGATGGCGACCGTCGGCTTGATGGCAGCGGCGAAGTCGGCCCAGTCCTTGCCCTTAGGGTCGATCGGCACGGCCACGCCACCGGCACCTTCGACGACGCGACACGGCGCATGCGGGACGGCTTTGTAGAGCTTGAGCAGCAACGCGAGGTCGAGTGGCTTGCGGGCCTTCTTCGCCGCGGCGAGCGGGGCGATCGGGGCCGGGAGCGTTAGCAGCGTGTGCGCTTCAGCCCACTTGCCTGCAGCCTTCT